>Ga0256839_1003611_pt1 | contig 15823 bp, 12 predicted proteins | sample 354166metaG_FD_185968 | JGI IMG/M metagenome (GOLD analysis project Ga0256839, IMG submission 185968) | Hydrothermal vent microbial communities from Mid Atlantic Ridge, Atlantic Ocean - 354-166 | ecosystem: Environmental > Aquatic > Marine > Hydrothermal vents | place: Atlantic Ocean: Mid... | reverse complement strand
ACCTGTTTGAGTTGCCGGAGGGCTTCCCGCGTCTGTTCGGGAGAAAATGCCAGGCGTTCCCGCAATGCCACGTCGGCTCGATGGTGACTGCAACCGGTAACCTGCAACTTCATGGCGCCGCGGCCTCCTTGCTGCGAGCCGCACCCGATTCCCTCGGCGTGGCGTGCTTCGTTGCCAGGACGAAGCCCAGAGCCAGCACCAGGAAAATGAAACTGGCGATCGTCAGGTACGCCACCTTGCGGCCTTCCCGCGCCGGCCGGTAGATCGACTCGAAGAGTGTGGCCGCCACCAGCCAACCCAGCAGCACCAGCGACGAAAGGACGGCCGGGTCGGACCAGCGCACGAGCGACGTACCGCCGGACTGCAGGCGAATGTTGAGGACGATTCCCGCGAGGAGCCCGATACCCAGAGCCACGGTCGAGATCAGCAAGGCTTCGCGGTTGAATCGCTGCAGCCACTCGAGTGTCGGCAGGCGGAACCACTGCGGCAAGGGGCGCTTTTGCTTGAGCCGGTACGACTGATAAAGGTACATGGCACCGGCAGCGAAGCCCAGTGTCACGGAAACCGTGCCGAACAGCAGCGCAGCGGCATGGATGGTTCGCCAGACGCGCTCGGCCGCCGCGCGTTCGAACGGAGCCCGTTCGGCGAAGAAAAAGGCCCCTGCGATCAGCAACAGCACCAGCGGCAGCAGAAACAGCCCCGTGGCGTTCTGCGGTCGCCGAATGAGCAAGCCCAGGTAGGCCGCGGCGACTCCCCAAGCCACCAGCAATGACCAGTCGTACCAACTGGAAAAGACCAGTCGACCGTTTTGAGCCGCCGATTCGGAGCGAGCCAATTCATACAGGAAGATGGTGTGTGCCAACAAGCCGGCGGCGGTCCAGCCCACGATCAGCACGGTCCGCAGCGGCAACCGGCGGACGCAGCGCAGTACCTCGAGCACGAACGCCACAGCGTAGCTCGCGGCAAAGCAGACAATCGTCACTCCGCTGAGGAACTCCATGATATCGGTCCGCCGGTTCTCGTTCCCGCTGGATCACGCCGATTCACGGTCCAGCCCGTACTCTTTGATCTTCTTATGCAGCGTGTTGCGGTTGATCCCCAGCCGGGCGGCAGCTTTGGTCTGCACGAAGTCGCTGGCCGCCAGCACCTGCTGAATCAGTTCCCGTTCCACCCGGTCGACGATCCGCTGGTGCAGATCCCGCTCGTTCTCGCCCGCTTCCGCGAGCCCGCGGCGGACCACTTCTCGAGTCAGCGTGGCCAGATCGGCCCGCTGCAAGTTGGTCGGCCTTCCGCCCCCGTGCACGGAATCGGGCAGCAGATCTTCGGTGACTTCGTCTCCGTCCGCGGTCACCACGGCTCGTTCGATGTAGTTCTGCAGTTCCCGCACATTACCCGGCCAGTCATGTCGCTGAAACAGCTCGATCGCCCGATGACTCATGTGCAACACATAGCGATCGTTGACTTCGTTGTAGTAATCGAGGAAGTGGCTGATCAGCGCCGGGATGTCCTCGCGACGTTCTCGCAGCGGAGGGATCTCGATGGGGACGACATTGAGTCTCCAGTAAAGGTCCTCGCGGAAGGTCCCTTCTTCGACCAATCGCCACAGATCGCAATTGCTGGCCGCGATCACGCGCACGTCGACTCGAATCGTCTGCGTATCGCCCACTCGCTCGAATTCGCGTTCCTGCAGCACGCGGAGCAGCTTGACCTGCAGCGTCAGGCTGGTGGAGTTGATTTCGTCGAGGAAGATGGTCCCGGTATGAGCGGCCTCGAAACGTCCGGTCCGATTCTTGACGGCTCCGGTGAACGCCCCGTGGACGTGGCCGAACAGTTCGCTTTCCAGCAGGTTCTCCGCCAGGGCACCGCAATTGACGGAAATGAAGGGCGCCGATTCCCGGTTGCTCAGGCGATGAATGGCTCGCGCGACTAGTTCCTTGCCCGTTCCCGTTTCTCCCAGCAGCAGCACCGATGCATTGCTGCGCGCGACCTTCTCGATCAGCGCGTAGACGCGCTGCATCGCCGGGCTGGTGCCGATCAATTCGGGAATCGGAGGCTGGAGAGGTTTCGGCCCTGGTGGCGGGGTCATGGACACGGTCGGACCGTCTGGGAAGGTCAGCCGGCGTCGGCTTTGGCTTCGGCGGCTGAGGAAGATCTTCGTGACTTGCCGGTCAAAACAGATCGTAGCAGCGATCGCATGACTGTGCAGATGCGGTTTTCTTCGTGCGAGCTGGTCGCCTGGAGAATCGTATCGAGTTCGGCTCGAGTCAGCAACAAGCCGTATTTCTTGATGTGCTCCGAGGCGGCGATGAGCGTCGCCTTGCGGGTTCGCTCGAGTTCGCCCAACCGCAACGTGAATTCCACCAGCGCGCGCTGCGCCGAATCGGTTCCGATCAGGGTCAGCAACTTGGCGGCGGTCACTCCCAGTTCGTCGGAGAACAGCGATTCGGCCGCCGCCTTCTCGAAGCGGCTTCCGTCAATATAGGCCGATGACACGGGGTCCTCCAGCAACTCCAGGGAAAGTGCCATGGCTTCCTTGGCCTGTAAGAGTCGTTCCGAGGGAAGGGTTCGCCAGCGGCCGGCTTGAGCCAGCAACTGGCGCATGTCGGCGGCCAACGCTTCGGGCTCGGCGATGGAAATGCGGACCACTGTCCGCGGTTCCAGGCGGAAGGTCTCTTCCAGAGCGGCAAAATGCTCACCGCGAGCCATCACCAGGATCACGACGTCGGCGCCTCGAGGACTCTTGCGGATCTGCTGGACCGTCTCGCGCAACGGCGGATCGGTGATCGACTCGTCGATCATCACGGCGGAAAAATCGGCGTCGCGGTAGAGTTTCTTCACCAGTTCCCGGCCGCTCCCGGCAAACTCGGCGGTGAAACCGAGGATCCGAGCGGTCGCCGCGTACTCGGCGGCCAGATCCGAACGATTGGCTCCGATCAGCAGCCGCGCTTCGCCATGCGAAGTCATGAAGAACTGAAGCGAATCGACGAGCGTGCCCGAACCGGCGAAAGGACCGCTGCCTCGAGCCAACTGCGCTACGGTCCGCGTGGCGGCGAAGCGGATGTTGCGATCGGGGTGGAGCATCGTGCGGACCAACAACGACGGACCGCCACCTTCACTCTCGAGCATCTCCTTGCGGCCGACCTGCGCGATCTTGTTGCAGACGTGAACGGCGGCACCGGAGAGTTCGCCTTGGAGAGCCAGGTCCAACAGCGTCGCCAAGTCTTCCGCCTGCTGCAGCGCGGCGTCTTCCTCGGGGATCTCGATCGACGAGATGGCGATGCCGTGTTCGGGATCACTGCCGCTGTAATGGAGTTGGAACTCCATCAAGTGGAGCAGTTGTCGAGTCAGCATGTTGTCGGGGTCGACGTTGGCCAGCGCCACGGCCGCTCGACCCGCCTGCAGGGTTTCCCACTCGTCGCGCCATACATCACGAGGTTCCACCTGAGACAGATCGGTTTTCCAGGCCCAAACGATCGTGCGCGCCATGGGGCTTTCGCGCCGCACCGTTCGCGCTTCCCGCAAATGCTCGCGGACGGTGGCCCACAAGTGATCGCGCACTTCTTTGCTGGAGGGAATTCGGCCCAGCAGCGATTTCAACACGGTCCGAGCTCGCTGACGCTGAGGAGAGTCGGTTTCCCTGGCGGCCGACGACAACAACAGCGGGGTGACCTGACGAATACGAGTTTCCGGAAGCGTCTCGATTCCATCCAACCGCAGCGCCCAGAACGCCAGCAGCGCTTTTCCCAGAGGCTCTTCGGCGGTGGGATTCCAGACCCGGATAAGGGTTTGGGCGGCTGCGCGCTTGTTGTCGTCGGCCAGCCACCGAGTGAGGATGATGGCGGGCAGATCGCCACCCGCCCGCAGCTCGGCCACTTTGTTGAGACGGGCGGTTCCGCGAGCCCGCGCTGCCTCTTCCAACAGCGTTGTCACACTGTCGGGATCGGACCACCGCTTCTCGACCGCCCGGAGAACCGCCTCGGCCAGTTGCGCTCCTTCCGGTTGCAGTTCCTCCTTCAACTGCAGCTCGAGGAAATGAGCGGTGCCGAACCGATCCACCAGCTCGGTGTAAGCGTCGTCGTCGAGCCCTGCAGCCAGAACTTGTTTCAGATACTTCCGAGCCTCGGTGTAGGCCTCGATCTGTGCCACCGCTCGTGCGGCCAGCATCCATTCCAGCGGTGTTTTCGGGCCGACTTGCCGAATCGCCTGCACCACGGGATGGTCGGCCTTCTTCTCCAGTTCGACGGGTGCCGCCTGTTTCTTGCCCGGTGCCGGCTGTTCCCGTTCGTTGCCGAAGGGATTGTCTTGAGCAACCGCCGAGAGCGCTCCCAATACCAGGAGCGCGAACATCGTCGTTCGCGGGAACCGATGGCCGGATCGAACGAATGTAGTCATGGTGCAGATTTCCCGGATGTCATGGCTGGTTGGTGTGGTCGTCCATCGCTAGTTGCCTGCGCCAGGCCGCGATGCGAGCTCGGACCTCGGTCGGCGCCGTGGAGCCTCGAGTACGAAAAGCCCGCACGGCGTTCTGGGTCCCCAATACCTCATAGACGGTCTCGTCGGCGTCGATTCCCGCTTCCGAGAACGCCTCCAGGGGCAGTTCCGCCAGCGGGATGCCGTGTCCCATCGCCTGCTGAACGAGTTCGCCCACGGCGTGGTGAGCCGTTCGTTGGGGAATGCCTCGAGCGATCATCCATTCCATCAACGTTGTGGCGTCGAGATAACCGGTTTCCAGTCCTCGCGATATGCGATCTCGATCAAGCCTGGTCTCACGCACGATCGGTTCGGCGATTGCCAGCGCGGCGGTCACCGTGTCGATGGCATCGAACAGCGGCGGCTTGTCTTCTTGAAAGTCCCGGTTGTAGGCCAGCGGGAGGCCCTTGATCAGGACCAGCACGGTCTGCAAGTCGCCGATCACTCGCCCCGTCTTGCCCCGAATCAACTCCAACACGTCCGGGTTGATCTTCTGCGGCATGATCGATGATCCGGTGCAGAAGGCGTGAGGCAGCTCCAGAAAGCCGTATTCCGCCGTCGACCAGAGGATCCACTCTTCCGCCCAGCCGCTCAGGTGGAGCGCCAACAGAGCCAACGCCGCCAAGGTCTCGGCGATGAAATCGCGATCGAAGGAGGCGTCGAGACTGTTCTCGGCCAGGCGTTCGAAGCCGAGCTCTCGAGCCACATACTCGCGGTCCAAGGGCAGCGACGAACCGGCTAGAGCGGCGGTGCCCAGCGTGCATGTGTTGACTCGCCTGCGCGCATCGTGCAGCCGTTCGCGGTCCCGCTGAAAACGCTCGCAGTACGCCAGCCAGTAGTGGGGAGCCAGCACCGGCTGCGCTCGCTGAAAATGAGTGTAGGCCGGCAGGACGACGTCGAAGTCGTCGTCGCACCGGGACACGAACGCCGTCTGCAATGCGGCGAGCGCACCATCGAGCCGGTCGATCTCGTCGCGGAGCCACAGTCGTGTGGCGGTGGTCACCTGGTCGTTGCGACTGCGACCGGTGTGCAGTTTTCTTCCCACATCGCCCAGACGATCGATCAGCGCCTGCTCGATGTGCATGTGAATGTCTTCCAGCTCGATTCGCCAACAAAACTCGCCACGGTCGATCTCCCCCTCGATCTCCCTCAGCGTCGTGACGACCGCCTCGGCTTCGTCCGCCGTCAACAGTCCCACCCGCTCAAGCATCCGCGCATGCACGATTGATCCCCGAATATCGTGCCGGTAAAGCCTCCGGTCAAACTCGATACTCTGAGCAAATCGTTCCAGCCGTTGGTCGGCTTCGGCGGAAAAGACACCCGAACGAGACGGACTCGCCAAATGATGCTCCCTCAAGACTGTCGGCAGATAAGCTCTCGGCAGTTTCTCGAGCATTGCCAAGAAAATGGGCACCCCGCCGGCGCACAACGCAGGCACCGATACCTCCGGGGAGAATCAACCGCACATCGACAACGAAACAAAGCCTGTCATCCCACCCACGGCCACGCTGCGCGCTTCTCGCGCATGTTGCTTGCAGCCTGGGCTGTCGCTACAACTTCTTATGCTAAATGGCTTACCGTCGCCTGTCAAACCGCCGCCGCCATCACAAAGATCGGGATTCGGCAGCCGCCAACGTGTTTTTCAGCAGCATGGCCACCGTCAGCCTCCCCACCCCCCCTGGTACGGGTGTGATGGCCGAACTAACCGTCGCCACCGAATCGAAATCGACGTCACCCACCAGCTTGCCGTCGACTCGATTGATGCCCACGTCGATCACCACACTCCCCGGTTTGACCATATCACCGTTGACAACTCGAGGCCTGCCAACGGCCACCACCAGCAAATCGGCTTGACGAATGATGTCCGCAAGATCGGGCGTTCGGCTGTGACAGACCGTGACCGTGGCGTTGTCCGGGCCCCCGGGAATGGCGGACTTCCTTTGCACGAGCAGCAGGGCCATCGGCTTCCCCACGATGTCGCTACGCCCCACCACCACGGCATGCTTGCCGGCGACGTCGATCCGGTGCATTCGCAGCAGCTCCAGAATGCCCAGCGGCGTGCAGGGAACGAATCGGGGTCGACCCTGGGCGAGCAGTCCCACATTGAGCGGGTGGAAACCGTCGACATCCTTGAGAGGATCGATGGCATCGAGCACTTCCCGTTCATCGATGTGCTGGGGAAGTGGAAGCTGTACCAGGATGCCGTCCACTGCGTGATCGGCGTTGAGCGACTCGACGGTTTCCAACAGACGGGACTGGGAGACATCGGCCGGGAGGCGGAGCACGTTGCCATCGATCCCCGCGCGGCGGCAGGCGTTTTCCTTGTTGCGGACGTAGACTTGGCTGGCCGGATCTTCCCCCACCAGCACGGCGGTCAGTTGGGGGCGGCGACCCATCCGGTCGGCCAATCGATCCGCTCGCTGCCGAACTTCCTCTTCGGTAGCGGCTGCGATCGGCTTGCCGTAAAGTATCTCAGCGGTCACGGCCGGCCGCCTTTCAGCTTCGGTCGCTAGGTGTCTGCAGAGGCTGAGGTGCGTCGGGGTGTCGGGCTTCGGGCAACTCGGCCTTTTGTTCGCCGGCCAGTGGGATGTCGCAGCCGAAGGAATCGTCCTCTTTCTTCAAAGCTCCATCGATGGGAATTTCCTCGAACTCGGCATGCTCGCAGATCAAGTCGATCACCTTCCGCTCGACGATCTGGTTGCGGATCACGTCCATTTCGCCTCGCTTCTCCAAGCGGGCCCGGACGCGGCGGGGACTTTCGTAATTGCGGGCTGCAATCCGCAGGATTTCAACGTCGAAGTCCTGAGGTTCCGCGTCGATGTCGTTTTCCTCGGCAATGCGTTCCAGCAGGAAGTGTTCCTTGATCGCGGTCGCCGTTCGAGCCATCGACTCTTGCCGGATCTGGTTGGCCCGAGCTCGGATCTGTTCGTCGGGGAAACCGGCCGACTGCAATTCGTACACCATCCGCTGGATTTCACGTTGCGTCTGGCGTCGCACGAGATCTTCGGGGAGCGCCCAATCGGCATCGGCGAGCAACTGGTTGATGATCTGTTTGCGGATCGCCTGGCGATTGTGGTAGTCCAACTGCGACGCCAGTTCTTTTCGTAGCTGCTCACGCAAATCGTCTTCATCCTCGATGGTATCGACGCCCAGACGCTCCAGCAGTTCCGAGGTGGAGGGATCGACGCGTTCTTTGACTTCGCGAACGTGGAAGCGCACTTCTACTTCCTTGTCGGCCAGCTCGGTGTTGGCCGCATCGTCACTCAAGGTGATCTTGGTCGACCGTGTTTCCCCCGGTTTGACTTCGTGCATCAACGCATCGAAATCTTCGACCGTTCCATCCATGAACACGATCGATTTGCGGACAGGAATCTCCTCACCCTCCGACGTGGAAATCGTCTCGCCCGATTCTGGATTGACGACGTCGATATCGACGACCAGCGTGTCGCCGTAGCGGGCCGGGCGGTCCACGGTTTCCAGGCGACTGAACCTGGCCTTGAGGTTCTTCAACTGCTTGTCCACGTCCTCATCGGATGGTTGGGTGGAGAACCGCTTGAGTTTCAGGCCTTTCCACTGGGGAAGATCGAAATCGGGGCGCACTTCGATATCGAATTCAAACGTAAGCGGACCTTCTTCCGGCAGGAGGACGGCATCGAAGTCGAAGTCGGGCTCGCTGATCGCGGAGAAGTCCTGCTCGTCCATGACTTGCGAAACCGCGTCCAACAGAATCGATCCCTTGGTGCGCTCCTCCAGTTCCTTGCGGAATTTGGCTTCGACCAGCTTGCGCGGCGCCCGCCCGGGACGGAATCCGGGGACGGCCGCCGTCGGTTGCAACTCATCGGCGGCCTTGTTCCGGTACCGCCTCACATCGGCCTCCGAAATGCGGACGATGACGTGTCGTTTGCACGCCTCGGGCTGTTCCACCGTGACATCCAGTTCGAGCTGCGGTTGCTGCTCTTGGTCGGCTACCGGAGTGGTGGTGTTCGCATCGGGGGAGCTCATATTCCGATCCATCCATAAAGAAAGAAAGGCTTGGACGCATCCAAACCAAATCGTATGCAACCGAGCCTTTACGAGGCCGACTCGGTAGCCGGGGTGGCGAAAAAGAGCTTGTTGCAAAAGTCCAGGCCGCAATCGATATGGCCGAGGCTTGGAGCGGCACGGAACGTTTTGTTACAGGCTCGAAAAAGAGCGGGTGATGGGATTCGAACCCACGACAACAACGTTGGCAACGTTGTGCTCTGCCAACTGAGCTACACCCGCGTCAAACGGCAACCAACGCAGTCCAGGCAGTCGACCACGCCAGTGACGTCAAATTATAAAACCCTTACGCCACCGTGCAAGGCCGGAGACCGGCCATCGTGGACTCGGGTGGTTGCTCCCCCACTCCGTGGTAATTACACTGTGGCGGCTGGCAGTTTGTCCCATTCTCTGGGCGCCATCGAGCTCCGTGGGTGAGTTCGGCGTCCGTTTTCGGGAAGGCAATCGCCCCCAATCGACGGGCGCCCCCAATCGACGGGCGTTTCAGGCAGAGTCGGTTTGGGCTTGATCAGGATCCGGGTGAATCGATGGAAATCGTGCTCGTCGCCGTGGGTGCCCATTTCCGTCCGCCGGCGTGCCGGATCACGCTTCCGGCCGTGATCGGTCGGGGGCCCGAGGCCACCGTGACCGTGAACCATCCTCTGGTCAGCCGCCGCCACTGCGAGCTGACCGCCAACGAGGGTTCGATCGTCGTCAAGGATCTCGAGTCGCTCAATGGGACCTTTGTCGGCAGCCGCCGGATCCGAACGGCTCTCTGCCCGCTGGGGGAGTACCTGACGGTCGGGCCGGTAACGTTTCGGGTCGAACCGGCAACAGCCGAGCTGCCGGGTGTGCGATGGTGCACCGTGGAGGAAATGGCGGCCTACACCACGGAACGTCGTAGTAGTCGAACCGGCAAGACCGATGTCCCCGTCGCACCGTCCCAGGACACGCAGAGGAACTCCAAACGCTGACGCGCCATGCCGGGCCCGCTTCGACGAAAAGACCGGGGAACCGAACCGGACGCCGCTCCACAGCCCGCTGCGTCGTTGCACGGGTGTCTCACAGCACCCGGTCGAGCCGCCCTGGCGTCCTGGCGGCTGTGCGGTCCGGCGGCCACTCGAGCCATCTCCGTCTGTTTTCATGGACGGTCTGCTCCAACATCGCCCCATGATTGGCCGATCGGCGCAGTCTGGTTCGGACGATGGAATCCCGCACAAGTCCGGCACCCTACCGAACGATGCGGCCATGCTCCCGACGAAACGCCGGGCGAAGAAGGTTCCTGGGGAGAAGAGGTGGTCCTTTCGCGAGTGGCCCAAGAGACCTATGAACTCCACTGCCACGGCGGAGCGGCCGTCGGTCAGTGGCTCAGCCGTACCCTGGAGGCGCTCGGGTGCCCCCGTGCGGAACCACTCCCGGTGTGGCATCGCCGGCATTCCCCCACTGTCGAACGAGCATGGCACGACCTGCCGCGCACGGCGACTCCGCTGTCAGCCGGGATTCTATTGGAACAAGCTCGCGGAGCCCTCCACCGAAGCCTGGCCCAGCTCGTGGAGATCCTGTCGACCGGCGAGACCCAGCCAGCTCAACAACGGATCGAAGAGTTGTTGTCCACGTTCACCGTGGGCCGACATTTGCTCGAGCCGTTTCGCGTGCTGCTGGCGGGACCGACCAACGCGGGCAAAAGCAGCCTGCTCAACCGACTGTTGGGATATCGCCGCGCCGTGACGCACACCCAGTCCGGCACGACCCGCGACATCTTGACTGCGGATGCCGTGTGTCGGGGGTTCGCTGTCACGCTGATCGATGGTGCCGGGATCCGCACAGACAGCAGCGATCCGTTGGAACGCGCGGGGATGGAACGAGTTCGGGCCGAATCGGATCGCGCCGACCTGACCGTGTGGCTGGTGGACGGCACGACCGATCCCGGCGGTGCCGCCCAGCTCCTGCCGAACTGGGTTCGGCAGCGGCCGCATCTTGCAGTGGTGAACAAAGCCGACTTGCCGGTGCATCTCGGTTGGCCGTGCGACTGGCCGCGTATCAGCGCCCGGGACGGCCGTGGAGTCGACTCGTTGTGGGACCGCATCGGCGAGCTGCTCGTCGGCGACGCCAGACCCTCGGGTGCTGCCGTCGTCTGGCGTGAAGAGCAGGCGACCGCGCTTCGCAAGGCGGCCGATGCCCTCGGATGCCACGACATTCGGCGTGCGGCCAAGTGCCTGGAGCCGCTGGTCACGGCTCGCGCTCAGCTCCCAAACACTTCTCCATAGGTGTCGGCATCGAAACCGATCACCAGTGTCTTGCCTCGGCGCAGGGCGGGGGCCCGCAGGTTGCCGGTGGGACCGAGTAGGGCTTTGGTCAGTGTCTCCGAGTCGGGCGGGTCCTTCTTCATGTCGAACAGAGTGACCCGTTTGCCTTTGATCACATAGATCTTGTTGACTTGCGACGCCAGTTCTTCGGCATCCTCCGCCCCCAATCTCGTCGTGCGGGCGTTGACTTCTTTTTTCACCTGATGTCCGGCCTTCGCAAGAAACTCCTGCGCTCGTTTGCAGCTCGTTCACCCGGGCCGATGGTAACTCCAGTCGATTCTCGCCATCAGTCGGCTCCTTTGTCGTTCAATCGCGTGTCGATCGATACCGTGGCCACTGCCCAACTCATGATAATCGACGCCCAAAGAGCCGCGAAGCCCGCGTTCGGCATGGTCGTTTCATCCCGTTGCCAAACTTACCGGTGCGCCGCGGCGATCAGTTCGCCGGCACCTTCGTCGAGCAGCATTTGCGCAACGGCTTGGCCCAGGAAGCGAGCATCCCGAAAGTCGGCGTCTGCCGTGATGGCCGTTCCCCGCGCCGCAATTCGGCGGCCGCCATCTTCACTCAGAACGGCCGCATCAAGTTGGAGATGGTCCGGCCGATCGTCCTCGTAGCGAGCCCAAGTTCCCACGGGAGCCAGGCAGCCCGCCTGCAATTCCGCGAGGACGGCTCGTTCGGCCAAAACGGCTGCGTGACTCGGCGGGTCGTCCAACTCGGCTACCGCTGCTTGCGTGTCGTGATCGCCGTCACGGACTTCGATACCGAGTGCTCCCTGTCCGGCGGCCGGTAGGATTCGCGGCGCCGGCAGTCGGCAAGTCATGCGGTCCAGCAATCCCAATCGAGTCAGCCCGGCTTCGGCCAGCACGATGGCGTCCAGTTCTTCGATTTCCAGCTTTTCCAACCGTGTCTCCACGTTGCCTCGCAGATCGACGACCTGCAAGTCGCGGCGCCAATGCAGTAACTGAGCGGCCCTCCGCGGACTGCCCGTTCCCACCCGAGCTCTCTCAGGGAGCGTCTCCAGGCTCTCTGCCGAGCGGCACACCAGCACATCGCCGTGGGCCGCTCGAGGCGGCACAGCGGCCAGCACCAGGCCGGCAGCGGGCTCGGTGGCCAGATCCTTGAGACTATGGACGGCCAGGTCGATCCGCTCCTCGAGCAGCGCCGTTTGGATCGCCTTGGTGAAAAGTCCCTGACCCCCGGCACGTTTGAGCGACCCCGTCGTGGTGTCGCCGGCGGTGACGATGGGAACGATCTCGACCGCGTATCCTCGTTCCTTCAAGGCTTCGGCTACGTAGTTGGCTTGCCACATGGCCAATCGGCTGCGGCGGCTGCCCAAGCGCAGCGGTCGGTCGGTCATGGAGTCGGTTCCTCGTCGGTCGAAGCGGCTTCGTCGCCCGCGGGTGTATCGCCGGCGCTGGGAAGCGGAGTCGGCGGCGCCGGTGAGTCGACCGTCGGCGGTTCACTCAGTGCGGTTGCCGGAGGAATCTGGTGAGGCGGTACCACCACACCGCAACTTACGATGAACTGGATAGCCTCGTCGATCGACAAGTCGAGGTCAATGGTCTCGCTCTTGCGAGTCGTAATCGTGAACCCGGTCGCCGGCATGGGGGAGGTGGGAATGAGCACGGTCAGCACCGGTTCGTTGGCCGCCGAGTGGATATCGGCCATGCTCTCGCCGGTAACGAACCCGACCGACCAGATGCCTTTGCGCGGATATTGCACGGCGACGACGCGGGTGAATTCGACCTCCTGTTCGCTGAACACGAAGTCGGTCACTTGCTTGACCGACGAATAGACGTTGCGCACCAGCGGAAGTCGGTGGATGATTCCTTCCAGGTTTTTCCACATCAACCGGCCGGCGCCGACCGCCATGAACTTGCCGAGAAAATAGAGGACACCGACGAACAGCACCAGGAACACGGGAATCACCCGCCAGCGCGGCAGATAGACCAGCTCGACATAGCGCCGGTAAATGGCCTCGCCCGTTGCCGTGGCGATCGGCAGTTCCCCCGGATGTTCGCGGACCTTTTCCAGAATGTGCTGGGGGACGAATTGTCGGCTGCCGACCGGTACGAAGGTCATGCCGTCCTTTACGAAATAGGCTAGACGGGCTCCGTGCGATTCGACTTGAGAAGGGATCTGGCTACGGGGGACGGGAGTCCGGATCAATTCGGGCAGCGGCATGAGTTGCCCATCTTTGGTGACGAAGATCGAGTGGCTGGGGACCTCTTTGGAGATTCCCTTTTCTACGCGCATGATGGCTCGACGAATGCCGAAATTGAGCATCCGTTCGGTGGGCCGCAACACGTAGCCGTCGATCATCGACCACGCCCAGATGAACAGGACGATCGTCAGCAGCGGCGGCATGACGATCCCCAGACCTCTCAAGACGGCGCGGCGGAACGGGTGCAGCGGCGCCCGCTTCTTGCGGGTCCGCTTCCGCGAGCCGTCGTTGGATGGAGCCTGTGGCAGTTCGTTCATGCGTCTGGAGGGAAACCGGCGACAGTAGACGGAGTCTCCGCCGGACGGCTGACCGAAGGCGGGGTATCGGTGGATGACGGCGGCATCGCGCGAGCCACGACCGCCAGATCGACGCGCCCGGCTCCAGCCGAAAGCAGGGTTCGCGCGGCTTCGCAGGCCGTGGCCCCTGTTGTCAGCACATCATCTACCAACAACAGGCGTCTTCCCCGAATAGCGTACCTCGTTCGTGTGCCGAAGGCGCCGCGAACATTGAGCCGCCGCTGACGCGGTGTCAGCAACCCCTGTTTGCGCGGCGTGCGCCGATACTTCAGGATATGACGATAGGGGCGATCGAGTCGGAGGGCAACGCACTGAGCCAGAATCGAGCAGCGGTCGAAGGTGCCCAAGGCACGGCGTCGCAATGGAACGGGGAGCGGTACCACGCAGTCGACCGCTTTGCCGGCCAGCCCGATCCGGCAGCGATCCCCCAGCAGATGACCCATCGCCACCACCAGCGGCTGGTGAGCCCTCCGCTTCATGCGGAGGACCAACTCACGGTGAATGTCATGATAGGCCCCCAGGAACCACACCGATGCCAATGGCCACGGATCGCTTCGCGCCGCGCAGCGAGGGCACGACAGCGGAGTCTGTCCAGCCAGCGGAAGCCAGACGCCACAGCGTGAACACGCCGGTGCGGCGGACCACCAACACCGCCGCAGACATTCTCGGCAAAGGAGACTCCCAGCGGTGGAGGGGAGGTCCTCACTGCCGCAGCGAGCGCACGCCGGTGGAAACACCAGATCGATCAGCGCCCCCGCAAAGTCGGCCACACCGCGGGCGCATTGCGACAGCCGATAGGTCCACAGCGAATCGAAGGCTGATCTGCCAACTGGTGCCGGGATCAATCCAACATTCCTTTGCGTCGTGTGAGGCGGCCCCGCGACTCCCGGGGGCGTCCATCGGTCCGGTGTGCCGTATCCAGGCCGCTGCAGCCCCCGTCGCCATCATAGCCGATCCGCGTCGGCGCGTCGGCGTCGCGCCTGCCGCAACGGGGCAACAGAGCGAGCCCCCAGCTCCCCCGGTCCGCAGCATCTTCTCCCCTTCACACTTCACACTTCCCCCGGCATGCGCCGTTTCCTCGAAGCATCGCTTGCTCAAGCAGCTCCGCGGGCGGCAGTTTGACCAGCACCTCGCCTTGCTCCACTTTGACCGGAAACACCGAAATGCCGTACGACTCGTCCGATAGGCCCCGGCCGTCCCGCAGCGAAAAGGTCTTCTTGTGCATGGGACATGCGACTTTGGGCTCATCCCCCATCGATCCGAGGATGCCGCGAGACAGCACCTTGGTTCCCCGGTGAGGGCACACGTTCTGGCAGGCATACCATTCCTGGCGACTGTCGAAGCGAAAGACGGCGATTTGCGTGTTGCCGTACTTGATTGCGGCACCTCCGTCACTGGGGAAGTCGGTCTCCTTGCCGGCGGCCACCCACTCCCACCGGGCCGCTGCGTTGTCCGCCGAGTGGGCGTCATTCTCTTCTGGCAGCGACAGCGGAACGAAGACCGTCTGAGGATCGTCGGCAGGCCGGCACTGGTCACGCTCATAGACCAGTTCAATGTCCGACTCGGTCTCGCTCGTGTTGACGAACTGGGTGAACGCTCGCCGCCGCTCCCGGTCGGTCACCACTCGCTTCCACTCGCACTCGTAGGTGTCGACCAGATGCTGCATCCGCCGCTCGAGTTCCTCACAGATTCCCAACCGGTCTTCGATCACCACCTGCCGGATTCGATCGATACCGCCTTCCATGTTTTCCAACCAAGTGGCGGTGCGTGTGAGTTTATCCGCCGTGAAGATGTAGTACATGAGAAACCGGTCGATGTATCGCACCGCCGTCTCTTCATCGAGATCGGACGCCAGTAACTCCGCGTGGCGAGGCCGCGCTCCACCGTTTCCGCCGACATAGAGGTTGTAGCCGTTCTCCGTAGCGATCAATCCCACGTCCTTGCTCTGAGCTTCCGCGCACTCGCGGATGCAGCCGCTAACGGCAAGCTTGATCTTGTGCGGAGCCCGAATGCCGCGGTAGCGATTCTCCAAGCGAATGGCCAGCGCGACGCTGTCCTGCACGCCGTAGCGGCACCATGTCGAACCGACGCAGCTCTTCACGGTGCGCACCGCCTTGCCATAAGCATGCCCGCTCTCGAATCCCTCCTCGATCAGTTCCTCCCAGATGGCGGGCAGATCGTGCCGCTGAGCACCGAACATGGCGATCCGTTGTCCGCCGGTGATCTTGGTGTAAAGGCTGTACTTCTTGGCGACTCGCCCGAGTGCCAGCAGCTTGTCCGGCGTCAATTCGCCGCCCGGTATTCGCGGAATCACACTGTACAGGCCGCCTCGCTGCACGTTGGCCAAGAACCGGTCGTTGGTATCCTGCAGCGTTTCATGATTGGGATCGACGACGCACTCGTTCCAGAGACTGGCCAGAATCGACGCCACCACCGGCTTGCACAGTTCGCAACCCTGCCCGCGTCCGTGAGAACGGAGCAGTTCACCGAATGTGCGAATCTCGCGG
>Ga0256839_1003610_pt1 | contig 15824 bp, 10 predicted proteins | sample 354166metaG_FD_185968 | JGI IMG/M metagenome (GOLD analysis project Ga0256839, IMG submission 185968) | Hydrothermal vent microbial communities from Mid Atlantic Ridge, Atlantic Ocean - 354-166 | ecosystem: Environmental > Aquatic > Marine > Hydrothermal vents | place: Atlantic Ocean: Mid... | reverse complement strand
GGAACTCATCGCCCCGGTAGCTATGGAAGAAGGTCTTAGATTCGCCATAAGAGAAGGTGGTAGAACCGTCGGCGCAGGTGTGGTTACCAAAATCCTAGACTGAGGTGCGGATAATGCCCAGAGAAATAGTAACCTTAGCCTGCACGGAGTGTAAACGGAGGAACTACACAACCACAAAGAACAAACAAAGACACACCACGCGCCTTGAGTTAAGAAAGTATTGCAAGTGGTGCAGAAAACACACTCTTCACAGGGAGATAAAATAGGGGCAGTAGCTCAACTGGCAGAGCGCGGGACTCCAAATCCCGCGGTTGGGGGTTCGAGTCCTCCCTGCCCCGGATGGTCAGGGATAGATCATGCAGAAAATCAAGGATTTCCTTAAAGGAGTAAGATCAGAACTCAGAAGAGTATCCTGGCCTGATAGAAAACTTGTTACAAAAGCAACAATTAGTGTTATAATTTTTTCCTTAGTCGTTGGTGTTTACCTGTGGGTGCTGGATCTGGCGTTTACAAAAATACTTTCTCTGATACTTGCGCTGAGAGGAACCTGATGGAAGGAAAGCAGTGGTATGCTCTTCAAGTAGAAGCGGGTAAAGAAGTAGCAGCCAAGGAAAACCTGCTTAAGGTTTTAGAGTTGGAAAACTTAAGAGATCTTGTAGATGAGGTTGTAGTTCCTGCCGAAGAAAGAGTTGTAATAAGGGCGCAGGGAAAAGAGAAATACAGGCTTTCTCTAAAAGGAAATAACAGGGATATAAGTGTTTTGGGAAAAAAAGGAGTTACTACCTTTCGTTTAGAAAACGGCACCGTAAGAGTAATAGAAAGTGTAGAAGGAGATGAGTGTTTACAAGCTCCTCCTATCTCCAAACCGGGACAAAAACTGGTGTGTAAGGACAACAAAACTGAAGCTAAGATAATTTTGGACAACAAAATGTTTCCGGGATATATTTTAATAAAAGCTCTTATGAACGATAGGTTACTCAGGGCAATAGAAAAAACTCCGCACATATACAGACCGGTTTTGGTGGGAAGAAAAATACAACCTCTTGCAGAGGAAGAAGTTAAAAGAATTCTGGATCAAGTTCAAAAAGGTGTGAAAACCAAAAAAGTGGAATTTGAGAAGGGAGATCAAATAAGAGTGATAGAAGGTCCCTTTATGAATTTTACAGGAACAGTAGAAGAAGTTTATCCCGAAAGGGAAAAACTAACTGTGCTTATAAGTATATTCGGCAGACTTACACCCGTAGAATTAGACTTCGCTCAGGTGGAAAAGATATAGGAGGCTAATAGCCATGGCTAAAAAAGTAGTGGGAACTATAGAACTTATGTTGCCAGCTCAGCAGGCATCTCCCGCTCCGCCTGTAGGTCCCGCATTGGGACAGCACGGTGTAAACATAATGGAATTTGTCAGACAATTTAACGATGCCAGCAAAGATTTTGAACCCGGAACTGTTATTCCCGTAGTTATAACTGTTTACCAAGATAGAAGTTTTTCCTTTATAATGAAAACTCCGCCTGTTTCCTATTTACTAAAAAAAGCGGTGGGAATTGAAAAGGGATCTTCTGATCCTAAAAAACAAAAAGTTGGAAAGATAAGTTTATCTCAACTTGAGGAGATAGCAAGAACAAAGCTCAAAGATATGAACACAGACAATCTAGAAGCCGCTATGAGAACTGTAGCTGGCACAGCCAAAAGTATGGGTATAGAAGTAGAAGGTTGGAAGGAGTAAAACCATGGCTAAAAGAGGAAAAAAGTATTTAAAAGCCTTAGAATTGGTAGATAGAAAAAGAAACTACACTTTGGAAGAAGCAGTAGATCTTATCAAAACAATAGGTGAAGTCACTGACAGAAAGTTTGAGGAAACTGTAGAACTTACCATGAGATTGAATGTAGATCCAAGATACGCCGATCAAATGGTTAGAGGTTCCGTTGTTCTTCCCAAGGGCTTAGGGAAACCTATTAAAGTTCTTGTATTGGCGGAAGGAGAAGATGCAAAAAAAGCTCAGCAGGCTGGAGCGGACTACGTGGGAGGAGAAGAACTGATAAACAGAATACTCAAAGAAAGTTGGATAGATTACGACGTAGTCATAGCAGTTCCTGAAATAATGCCGAAAGTAGCAAAGCTCGGAAGAATATTAGGACCTCGCGGACTTATGCCTAATCCAAAAACGGGAACAGTAACAAGAAACGTAGAACAAGCTGTTAAGGAGGCAAAGAAAGGAAGAGTTGAATTTAAAGTAGATAAAGCGGGAAATATTCACATGCCTGTAGGTAAGATATCCTTTGCAAAGGAAGATTTACTGGAGAACATATACGCCGCAATTGACGCTGTTCTTAGAGCCAAACCCTCAGGAGCAAAGGGTCAGTATGTAAAATCCATAACCCTGTCAACTACCATGGGTCCAGGTATTAAAATAGATGTTTCCAATACTGTGAAAAAATTACAAGAATTGGCAGCTTAGGGAGTGAAATTATGGAGCAGAGGAAAAGCCTTATAAAGAAAAAAGAGTTGGTAGCTTCTTATAAGGAAAGATTGGAAAAGTCCAACGGGTTTGTGGTATTCTTTAACTTCCAAGGAATAGATGCTTTCCCCATGTCCCAACTCAGAGCGCAAATCCGTTCCGAAGGTGGAGAAATTGTAGTAGGCAAAAACACTCTCTTTTACAGGGCTTTTAAAGATACAGCCTTAACAGATCATAGAGAAATATTCCTTAATCCCACAGCGGCTCTTTTTGCCTACAAAGATCCTGTCAATGTTACAAAAAAACTCGTAGAGTTCCTTAAGGAAACCTTTGAAAAGGACTACGAAGGTAAGATAAAAGGAGGACTGTTAAACGGTAAATACATATCTCCGCAAGGAGTAATAACCCTTGCAGAGCTTCCCAACAGGGAAGAGCTAATTTCAAAACTTATGGGAATTCTAAAAGCTCCTTTAACACAACTTGCTTTTACTTTAAAGGCGGTGCCCCAGAAGTTAGTGCTAACTTTAAAAGCTATAGAAGAACAAAAAACTTAAGGAGGTTTTGTTATGGCAACGCTTACCATTGAAGAAATAGTAGAAGCTATCAAAAACATGAGCGTTCTTGAAGTGGCTGAACTTGTGAAAAAATTAGAAGAAGAATTCGGAGTTTCCGCTTCCGCCATGGTAGCAACTGCTCCCGCTCCTTCAGCTGGCGCTCCTACAGCTCCTGCTGAGGAAAAAACGGAATTTGATGTTATATTAAAATCCGCGGGTAGTAACAAAATTCAGGTTATAAAGGCTGTCAGAGAAATAACAGGATTAGGACTCAAAGAAGCCAAGGAATTAGTTGACAATGCTCCGAAACCTGTAAAAGAAGGAATACCTAAGGAGGAAGCGGAAAAGATAAAAGCAAAACTTGAAGAAGCAGGGGCTGAGGTGGAACTTAAGTAAGGTGTTAAGCCTTGAAGATTCTCGCTTAGGAAAGGAAGACTTCCAGGAAATCGGGTGGTTTTTTGCAGAATGTATTTTTAGTTGTAATGATAAAATCATTGGTTTGCCCGAATTCTTAATCTTAAGAGGTGGATAAAAATGAGAAATAATGCTCTGCCGCGGAAGTTTTTCGGAAAAAGAGAAGAAATATTAGAACCACCTTATCTTTTAAGTGTATCCAAAAACTCCTTTGAGAGTTTCATACAGCTCAAAAAAGCTCCTTCAGAAAGGGAAAACATTGGTCTTGAATACATATTCCGCACTTCTTTTCCTTTTACTGATCCCGATGGCAACATTACAATGGAGTATCTGGGTTACGAAATAGGAGACTGGGAGTGTAACAACCACGATTGCGGATACAAACCTGAATCTGATTTCTTGGGAGGTTGGGGTGTAACCTGCCCAAAATGCGGTGGGAAATTGATCTATAAGGAAAAATACACTCCCGACGAATGTAAAGTTAAGGGATTAACATACTCCGCACCTTTGAGGGTAATGTTTAAACTCCGCGTAAAAACAAAGAATGGAGAAAGAGAAACTCCGCCAAAGAAGGTTTACTTTGGAGAAATTCCCCTTATGACAGAATGGGGATCTTTTGTAATAAACGGAAGTGAAAGAGTAATAGTAAATCAGCTGATAAGATCCACAGGTGTATTCTTTGAAGAAAAAGAAGAAGCTCAAAAGGACACCACAATAACCAGAATAGTATACAGAGCCAGTATCATACCCGACAAAGGTTCTCGTATTGAATTTGAACTCTCCGGAACAACGGATCTTTTCCATGCAAGAGTGGATAGAAAAAAAATAAGCGGTATAGCCATTCTCAGAGCTTGGGGATTTGAAACTGCTTATGAAATATTAAAGAACTTCTATGAAGGTGTTAGAAAATTAATCGTTAACAACGGAACACTTTACGATTCCGAAACCGGTGAAGAGTTCAGGGTTGAAGATCTTGAACATCACTACATATTTGCTGTTCTCAGATACAAAGCAAAACTTGAGGATACAGAAAAAGAGAGAGAATTTATAGAAGAAAGATTTATTGAAAGCTGGGAAGGACTGGATTTACTTTTAAAAGACGATAGAATAAAAATTGAAGCGGTAACTATTCTCCCTAACGAAAACGCCGTTAAAAGCCCTTATGCAAAAATAGTTGTTGAAACACTTGAAGAAGAAACAAGACCAAGAGAACCCGATAAAATGAGTCAAGTTAAAGTTCCCTCAGAGTTTACCTTTAGAGACTACGGATACATGGAAATATACAAAAAACTTAGACTTGTTGAAACCATGACAATGGAAGTAGAAAACCTGATAGAAAGAGCCAGAGCTTACTTTGAAGTTTTTTTCAACCATATAACCCGTTACGATCTTTCAAAAGTAGGAAGGGTGAAAGTAAACGCGAAAGTGCATAAGATTCCTAAAGTTCTTAAACCTGCAGATGTGGAAATCCTTGATAAATTTCCCCCTCTTGCGTTAGCGGAAAAGGTAGATAAATATCCTGAGGGAACAAGACTCACACCGCAAATAGCAAAAGAGATCTTTAAAAAAGCAAAGGAGATAAAAGTTAAAGATTATACAGAAGAAGAAGCAAGATTCCTCTTACCCGTGGATTTAGTAAACATAATCAAATATCTAATAGATCTGAGATTCAGACGCCAAAGGAAAGATGACATAGCTCACCTCGGAAACAGAAGAGTTAGATCTGTAGGAGAGCTTTTGGAAAATCAGGTGAGAGCGGGTATAGCAAGAATGGAAAAAGTCTTTAGGGATCGCATAGCGGTTATTAACCCTGAAGATCCTAATATAAGACCTCAAGATCTTATAAACCCTCGTTATGTTACCAATTCTGTAGTAGAGTTTCTTAAAGGAGGACAACTTTCACAATACCTTGATAATGCCAATCCACTCTCTGCTTTAACTCATAAAAGAAGACTCTCAGCTCTCGGACCCGGCGGGCTTACCAGAGAAAGTGCTAAATTTGAAATAAGAGATGTTCACCCTTCCCACTACGGTAGGATCTGTCCTATAGAAACTCCGGAAGGACAAAACATAGGACTGGTAACTTCCATGACGGTTTACGCTCAAGTAAACGAATACGGTTTTCTCATAACCCCATACCGAAAAGTGGAAAACGGTATCGTAACCGATAAGATAGAATACTTAGCAGCTTACGAAGAAGAAGACTACGTGATAGCTCAAAGCACTCCAATTGACGAAAAAGGAAAAATTCTGAGTAGCAGAGTTTTAGCTCGTCACAAGAACGATATAAGAATTGTAAAACCCGAGCAGGTTAATTATATAGATGTATCACCACGTCAGGTAATTTCCGTTTCCGCTTCTCTTATTCCTTTCCTTGAACACGATGATGCCAATAGAGCTTTAATGGGATCCAATATGCAAAGACAGGCTGTTCCTTTAATGCTTACCCAGTCACCTCTTATAGGAACTGGTATGGAGAAAAAAGTTGCAAAGGATTCCCACGCTGTAGTGGTGGCAAAGAGAGGCGGAATAGTGGAAGAAGTAAGCAGTAACAGGATAATCATAAGGGTTAATTCTGAAGAAGTAGATTCTTCGGATCCCTTGGACTTTGGTATAGACATATACGAACTTAAGAAGTTTCAGAGAACAAATCAAAATACTTGTATAAATCAAAGACCTCTTGTAAGAAAAGGACAAAAGGTAAACAAAGGGGAAGTAATAGCTGATGGGCAATCTACATACAGGGGAGAGCTTGCTCTTGGTAAAGACGTTCTCGTTGCCTTTATGCCTTGGAGAGGCTATAACTTTGAAGACGCTATCGTTATCTCAGAACGCCTTGTAAAAGAAGATGTTTACACATCTATTCATATAGAAGAGCTTGAAGTAGAAGCAAGAGAAACGAAGTTAGGTGAAGAGGAGATTACACGTCATATTCCGGGAGTGCCAGAAAAGGCACTGGCACACTTGGACGAATTTGGCATAGTAAAAATAGGAACTTATGTAAAACCGGGAGATATACTAGTAGGAAAAGTAACTCCCAAGGGAGAAACCCAACTTACACCGGAAGAAAAGTTGCTTCAGGCTATATTCGGTGAAAAGTCAAAAGATGTTAAGGATTCATCTTTAAGATGCCCACCGGGAGTTGAAGGAGTTGTTATTGATGTTCAGATATTTACACGCAGAATGGGTGAAAAAAGAAGTATGCTTGTTGACGCAGTAGAAAGAGAAGAACTGGGAAATCTAGAAAGAGAGTTAGAAAAAAGAAAAACTCTCATTATGGAAGGAAGAAACAAAGTTCTAAAAGAGTTAGTAGTAGGTAGGAAACTGGAAAAGGAAGTCACCTTCAGAAAGAAAACGTATCCAGTGGGAACCGTTGTAGATGAGAAGTTTTTTGATACTTTCCTTAACTTCATAATATCAAAACCAGATAACTTCTTTACCGATAAGGATCTTATTAACAAAATAACGGAAGTAGCTAAAAAAGCAAAGAGTCAGATTCAGATGGTAAGTAAAATATACGAGGAGAAAAAGAAATCCCTTTACAGAAGGGGAGATCTTCCGCCGGGTGTTATAGCTCTTGTCAAGGTTTACATAGCTCAGAAAAGGAAAATAAAAGTAGGAGACAAAATGGCGGGAAGACACGGTAATAAGGGTGTTATTTCCATAGTCTTACCCGTAGAAGATATGCCTTTCTTCCCTGATGGAACACCTGTGGATATAGTTCTCAATCCATTAGGAGTTCCCTCCCGTATGAATGTAGGGCAAATCCTTGAAACTCACCTCGGCTGGGCAGCTAAGGAATTGGGTAAAAAAGTAGGAGAAATGATTTCCTCAGGAGCTTCTAGAAAAGCTCTTACCGAATGGATAAAGGAAACTTACGCTATAGGAGATCCTTCCGGTGAAAATGCAAAGTTTATAGAAGAATTTCTGAATTCTCTTTCCGATGAAGAGTTCTTTAACCTCATGAAAGAGTATGCACAAAAAGGAATTCCGATGGCAACACCCGCCTTTGAAGGTGCGGAGGAAGAAGCTATAAAAGAACTTCTCAGAAGAGCTGGTTTACCGGAAAACGGAAAAACCACTTTATACGATGGAAAAACGGGAGAACCTTTTGATTTTGAAGTTACAGTAGGTTACATGCATATGTTAAAACTCATTCACATGGTAGACGATAAGGTTCACGCAAGATCCACCGGACCTTATTCTCTTGTAACCCAGCAACCGCTCGGTGGAAGAGCACAGTTCGGAGGGCAAAGACTTGGAGAAATGGAAGTCTGGGCATTAGAGGCTCACGGAGCTGCTTATACCCTTCAGGAAATGCTTACTGTCAAATCCGATGATATTGAAGGAAGAAGTAAGGTGTATGAAGCAATAGTAAAAGGCAGATATACATACTTCCCGGGAATGCCTGAGTCCTTCAGAGTTCTTGTAAGAGAGCTAAAAGCTCTCGGACTCAATGTAAGATGTGTAAACGGTGAAGAAGCAAGCTGTGATCAGATTGAAGTTAAGGAGGAGGAAAAATGAATCAGAGAAGGAGAGGTTTATTTCCCTTTGATAAGATAAAGCTTTTATTAGCCTCTCCCGAAGAGATAAGAAGCTGGTCCCATGGTGAAGTAAAGAGACCAGAAACTCTAAACTACAGAACTCTAAAACCGGAAAAGGACGGGCTGTTCTGTGCCAAAATTTTCGGGCCCGTTAAAGATTACGAATGTCTGTGCGGTAAATACAGAGGAAAAAGATATGAGGGAACTATATGTGATAGATGCGGAGTAGAAGTTACCCTTTCCTATGAAAGAAGAAAAAGATTCGGACATATAGAACTGGCTGCACCTGTAACCCATATATGGTTTCTCAAAAGCACACCTTCTAAGATAGGAACTTTACTAAATCTCACTTCCAGAGATGTGGAAAGAGTTATATACTTTGAGTCCTATCTTGTAATTGAATACCCCAGCGAAGAAGAAGAGGAAAGCTTTGCGAAACTTGAAGAGACCATACCCCTCAACGACGGAACTACTACAAAGTGGGTTAAGCTTCACGTAGTAACGGAAGCAGAATTTGAAGAAGAGTATTCCTTTACCGTAGATGAAAAATACGAATACGGGATGGGAGCTGAAATTATAAAGACAGTTTTATCCCAACTGGATCTTAAAGAATATTCAAAAAAACTCAGAAAACTAGTAAAGCCTTATAGTTTCGGCTTTGAAGATCTTGGTAAGCATATGGAAATTCAATATAAAAACTTATACGAAAAAATTATAAAAACCATAGCAGAAGATTTCAGAAGTTTTGGTATAAATTTTGCCAACACAGAAGAAAAAGGCATAAGCTTAGAACAAGCTATTTACAAAATTTTAAACGAAGAGCTTTATCTTAACGTTGAAAACGGTGAGTTATCGGAAGAAGATTTAGGAGAAGAATATCTGACAGGAAAAGAAGCTTTAAGAACTTACTACGAAAATCTAAGAGAAAAGAAAAATATACCTGTTTTTGAAAGACTCAAAGAAGATATCAGAACAACAGTTTTGCGTGAAGTTTCGGAACAAAAAGTAAAAAGATACCTGAGAATACTTAAGTTAGTGGAAGGTTTTATAAAAAGCGGTAATAGACCGGAGTGGATGATACTTGAAGTAATACCCGTGCTTCCGCCCGATCTCAGACCCCTTGTAGCTTTGGACGGTGGAAGATTCGCCACCTCTGATTTAAACGATCTCTACAGAAGACTAATCAACAGAAACAATCGTCTTAAGAGGCTTATAGAATTAGACGCTCCAGAGATCATTATAAGGAATGAAAAGAGAATGTTACAGGAAGCTGTGGACGCCCTCATAGATAACGGAAAAAGAGGAAGAGTGGTAACCCAAAACGGCAGACCTCTAAAGTCCCTTGCAGATTACCTTAAAGGAAAGCAAGGCAGATTCAGACAAAATCTCTTAGGTAAGAGAGTTGATTATTCGGGAAGATCCGTAATAGTGGTAGGGCCAGAGCTTCAAATGCATCAGTGTGGACTTCCCAAGATAATGGCTTTAGAACTTTTCAAACCTTTTGTTTACAGAAGACTTGAAGAAAAAGGCTATGCTACCTCTATAAGGAATGCCAAAAAACTCGTTGAACAGAAAACTCCTGAAGTATGGGAATGCTTGGAAGAAGTTGTAAAACAACATCCTGTTCTGTTAAACAGAGCGCCTACACTTCACAGACCCTCAATTCAAGCCTTTGAACCTGTTCTTGTAGAAGGAAAAGCCATAAGACTCCATCCTCTTGTATGTCCTCCTTTCAACGCAGATTTTGACGGAGATCAAATGGCTGTCCATGTTCCTCTTGGAATAGAAGCTCAACTGGAATCCTATATACTAATGCTTTCTACTCAAAACATACTCTCACCGGCTCACGGAAAACCTCTTACTATGCCTTCTCAAGATATGATTCTGGGAATATTCTACATGACACAAGATCCAATTCCGGGAAGGAAGGGAGAAGGCAAGATCTTCTCTTCCAAGGAAGAAGTCCTAAAAGCATTGGATTTAGGAAAAGTAGATATGCATGCTTCTATAAAGGTAAAAGTGGACGGAAAAGTTATAGAAACCACACCCGGCAGGGTTCTTTTCAACTCCATACTACCTGAAGGAGTTCCTTTTGTTAACTATGCTCTTGATAAGAAAAAGCTCTCCAAGCTTATTACAGATCTATACATTCAAGTAGGGAATGAAAGGACAGTTCAGTTTTTTGATGCTGTTAAGGAACTCGGCTTTTTAAGAGCAACTCTTGCGGGAATATCCATAGGAGTGGAAGATCTTCAAGTTCCAAAAATGAAAAAAGAAATAATAGAAAATGCTCTTAAAACTACCGATGAAATATGGAATCAATACGTAGGTAACATAATAACCAACAAGGAAAGATATAACAAGATAATAGATATATGGTCTGAAGCAACAAATCAAATATCCAAAGCTATGTTTGATGAAATAGAAAAATCGGAAAGAGTGGAAAACGGCAAGAAATTTCCGGGTGTATTTAATCCCATATTCATGATGGCAAATTCAGGAGCGAGAGGAAACAGAGATCAAATAAGACAGCTTGCAGGTATGCGTGGACTTATGGCAAAGCATTCCGGGGAGTTTATAGAAACACCAATTATTTCCAATTTCAGGGAAGGGCTTTCGGTTCTTGAATACTTCATATCCACCTACGGTGCGCGTAAAGGGCTTGCAGATACAGCTCTTAAAACTGCTTTTGCGGGTTATCTTACACGTCGCCTTGTAGATGTAGCACAAGATATAACTGTAACAGAAGAGGATTGCGGAACTCTTAAAGGAGTAGAAATAGAACCCATAGTAGAAGGAGGGGAAGAAAAAGTTCCCCTCAGAGACAGAATTTTCGGCAGAGTATTAGCAGAAGATGTGCTAGATCCCTATACAGGAGAGGTAATAGCACGTCGTAACGAAGCCATAGATGAAAAGCTCGCAGACAAAATAGTCAGATCCGGTATAGAGAAAGTAAAGGTTAGATCTCCCCTTTCCTGTGAGGCAAAGAGGGGAGTATGCGCCATGTGTTACGGCTGGGATCTGTCCCAGCGTAAGATAGTTTCCGTTGGAGAAGCCGTAGGTGTAATTGCCGCTCAATCCATAGGAGAACCCGGCACTCAGCTTACAATGAGAACCTTCCATATAGGTGGTGCAGCAACAGCTCAAAAAGTTCAAAACGTTCTTATAAATGAAAGCGCAGGAAAAGTGAGGTTTTACAGCTTAAAACTCATAGAGAACAGGAAAGGTGAAATTATAAATATATCCAGAGAAGGAGCAATAGGCATTGAAGATCAAGAAGGAAGAGTAGTAGAAAGACACGCTGTTCCCTACGGTTCAAAGATACTGGTAAGAGAAGGAGAAATTGTAAAAGAAGGGGTTTCTTTGGCGGAATGGGATCCCTTTAACACTTATATAATTGCAGAGGAAGAAGGAAAAGTAGAACTCAGAGACATAATCTTGGACGTAACTGTAAGAGAAGAAAGAGATGCACTTACAGGAAAAACTGCTACCATAATTTCCTTCATGAGACCGAAAGACGCTATGCTTCACACACCAAGGGTTGTTATTCTCAGCGATAAAGGTGAAGAACTCACCTACGATCTGCCGGTAAATTCCATACTCAACATTCCCTCGGAAAAGATGTCCTTAGAATGGAATGTATGTCCCACGTGTTCCGAGTCAGAAGAAACCCAGATTCAACATAAATATTACGTAGTTAAAGATCTCAGAGTAAAACCCGGAGACATACTGGCAAGAATACCCAAGGAAATGGCAAAAGTGCGGGATATAGTAGGAGGACTCCCAAGAGTAGAGGAGCTTTTTGAAGCCAGGAAACCTAAGAATCCCGCCATAATCTCGGAGATAGACGGCTATGTGAAAATATACGAAGATGCAGATGAAGTTATTGTTTACAATCCGATTACAAGAGAAACAAGAAAATACACCGTTAAAAAAGGCGAACTTATTCTTGTCAGACACGGTCAGTTTATAAAGAAAGGGCAGAAAATAACAGAAACAATAGTTTCCGAAATAGAAGGGCAAGTAAGAATGAAAGGAAGTAAAGGTTTTAGAGTAATAATCTACAACAAGGATACAGGGTTGGAGAAAGAATATCTTGTTCCCAAAGGGAAACATCTCCTTGTTAAAGATGGTGATGAAGTTCAAGCGGGTGAACCTATAACCGATGGAACTCCTATTCCAGAAGAAATGTTAAAGGTAAAAGGAGTTGAAGAACTTCAAAAATTCCTTCTTAAAGAAGTTCAGATGGTTTACAAACTCCAAGGTGTTGATATAAACGACAAGCACTTTGAAATCATCATAAAACAGATGCTCAGGAAGAGACGTATAGTAGATCCGGGAGACAGCAGATTTTTGGTAAACGAAGAAGTAGATAAAGAAGAGTTGGAGGAAGAAATCCAAAGAATAAAGGAAGAAGGAGGCAAACTCCCCAAAGCGGAACCTGTCCTTGTTGGTATTACAAGAGCATCTCTCTCCACCAGAAGTTGGATATCCGCCGCTTCTTTCCAAGAAACTACAAAAGTCCTTACAGAAGCTGCGTGCGAAGGCAAGACAGACGAACTCTACGGACTTAAGGAAAACGTTATAGTAGGAAACCTTATTCCTGCAGGGACAGGTGTAGATGAATACTCCAGAGTGGAAGTAACCTCTGAGGAAAGCAAACTCTTATTCGGCGAAGATTTGAAGGAAGAGAAAGGATAGTTTATAATAGCTGTTTGCGTATTTTCAGGAGGAAAAAAATATGCCAACTATAAACCAGCTTATAAAACACGGTAGAGAGAAAAAGAAAAGAAAGTCTAAAGCGCCTGCTCTTGAAGGAAATCCGCAAAAAAGGGGTGTATGTGTTAGAGTTTATACGGTTACTCCCAAAAAGCCTAACTCCGCTTTAAGAAAAGTAACAAGAGTAAGGCTTTCCAATGGAATAGAAGTAACCGCTTACATACCGGGAGAAGGACATAACCTTCAAGAACACTCCATAGTTTTGGTAAGAGGAGGAAGGGTTAAAGATCTGCCGGGTGTTAGATATAAAGTTATCCGTGGCGCTCTTGATACCGCAGGCGTTCAAGGGAGAAAACAGTCCCGTTCTAAATACGGAGCTAAAAAACCAAAAGAAGAGAAAGGAGGTTAAGAAATGCCCAGAAAAGGACCTGTAAAACCCCGCCAGATACCCCCTGATCCCAAATACGGAGATGTGCTTATTCAGAAACTGATAAATAAAGTGATGAAAGACGGAAAAAAAAGCGTGGCGGAATGGATAGTTTATACCGCTCTTGAAAGCGCCGCGGAAGAAAAAGGAATAACACCTGTTGAACTCATACACAGAGTTGTAGAAAATCTCAAACCTCAATGGGAAGTAAGACCCCGCAGAGTAGGAGGTGCCACCTATCAAGTTCCTATAGAAGTTCCAGAGAGAAGACAAATAAGCTTAGCTATAAGGTGGTTAGTTGAAGCTGCAAGAAGCAGACCTAGGCACAGAGGAGCTTATACAATGATAGAAAGGCTAAAAGCGGAACTGCTTGATGCCTTTGAGGGTAAAGGTGGAGCTATAAAGAAAAAAGAAGACACCCATAAAATGGCTCAGGCTAACATGGTTTTTTCCCACTTCAGATGGTAAGGAGGTAAGTAATGGCAAGAGCGGTGCCCATAGAAAAACTCAGAAATATAGGGATAGTAGCTCACATAGATGCAGGCAAGACTACCACAACTGAAAGGATTCTCTACTATACAGGTAGGACTTATAAAATAGGTGAAGTTCATGACGGTGCAGCTGTTATGGACTGGATGGAACAGGAAAAGGAAAGGGGAATAACCATAACAGCGGCTACAACCGCCTGTTTTTGGGAAAGAAAAGGACAGAAGTATCAGATAAACATAATAGACACACCCGGACACGTTGACTTCTCTGTAGAAGTTGTCCGTTCTATGAAGGTGCTTGACGGTATAGTTTTTATATTCTCCGCTGTAGAAGGTGTTCAACCACAGTCTGAAGCCAACTGGCGTTGGGCAGATAGATTTAACGTTCCGAGGATATCTTTTATAAATAAATTAGACAGAGCAGGAGCGGATTTTTACAGAGTATTCAAGGAAATAGAAGAAAAACTTTCTATAAAACCCGTTGCCATTCAAATACCCGTTGGAGCAGAGGATTCCTTTGAAGGCGTTATAGATCTAATGGATATGAAAGCAATAATATGGCTTGAAGAAACTCTTGGTGCTAAATACGAATACAGAGAAATCCCGCCGGAGTATACGGAAAAAGCTCAGGAATGGCGGGAAAAGATGATAGAAACCATAGTAGAAACAGACGATTCTCTAATGGAAAAGTATTTAGAAGGAGAAGAAATAGACACAGAAAGCCTCAGAATAGCTTTAAGAAAAGCTACCATTGATCGCAAGTTAGTTCCAATTGTCTGCGGTTCCGCCTTCAAAAACAAAGGAGTTCAACCTCTATTAGATGCTGTTATAGATTACCTGCCTTCTCCTATTGATCTTCCTCCTGTAAAAGGAATAAATCCAGAAACTGGAGAAGAAGAAGAAAGAAAACCCTTAGATGAAGAACCCTTCTGTGCTTATGCTTTCAAGGTAATGTCGGATCCATACGCAGGGCAACTAACCTATATAAGGGTTTTCTCAGGAAGTCTTAAAGCAGGTTCCTACGTGCTTAACGTAACACGCGGTGAGAAACAGAGAATGGGAAGACTTCTTCTAATGCACGCTAATACAAGAGAAGAAATTCAGGCTGTATCCGCGGGTGAGATATGTGCGGTAGTTGGACTGGACGCAGCCACAGGTGATACTCTTGCAGATGAAAAACATCCTATCTTACTTGAAAGGTTAGAATTTCCAGATCCGGTTATCTCTATGGCTATAGAACCTAAGACAAAAAAAGATCAGGAAAAACTCTCACAAGTTCTCAATAAATTTATGAAAGAAGACCCAACCTTCAGAGCGAGTGCCGATCCAGAGACAGGGCAAACTCTTATACACGGTATGGGAGAACTCCACCTTGAAGTTATGGTAGATCGCATGAAAAGAGAATACAACATAGAAGTTAACGTAGGTAAACCACAGGTTGCTTATAAAGAAACAATACGCAAAAAAGCTCACGGAGAAGGGAAATTCATAAGACAAACAGGGGGAAGAGGCCAATACGGACACGCTGTTATAGAAATAGAACCCTTAGAAAGAGGAAAAGGTTTTATCTTTGAAAACGCCATAGTAGGAGGAGTAATACCCAAAGAGTTTATACCAGCTGTGGAGAAAGGTATAAAAGAAGCAATGGAAAACGGAGTTGTGGCAGGTTTCCCTGTTGTAGATGTAAAAGTAAAACTATACGATGGATCCTATCACGAAGTAGATTCTTCAGAAATAGCTTTCCAAATAGCGGGTTCCTTAGCTTTTAAAGAAGCTGCTAAAAAAGCAGATCCTGTTCTTCTTGAACCTATTATGGAAGTTGAGGTTGAAACACCAGAAGATTACGTAGGAGATGTTATCGGAGATTTAAACTCACGACGCGGCAGAATCATGGGAATGGAAAATAAAGGAGTTATAACCGTAGTAAGAGCATTTGTTCCCTTGGCAGAGATGTTCGGCTACGCGACTACTCTCAGAAGCTTGACACAAGGCAGGGGAACTTTTATAATGAAATTTTCCCATTACGACGAAGTTCCTCAGCATATCGCTGAAAAAATTATAGGGGAACGCATGGCTGGAAAAAGTGCCTGAGGAGGTAAAAAGAGAAATGGCTAAGGAAAAATTTGAAAGGACTAAAGAACACGTCAATGTGGGAACAATAGGACACGTAGATCACGGCAAATCTACCCTAACCTCCGCCATAACCTGTATCCTAGCC
>Ga0256839_1003609_pt1 | contig 15827 bp, 12 predicted proteins | sample 354166metaG_FD_185968 | JGI IMG/M metagenome (GOLD analysis project Ga0256839, IMG submission 185968) | Hydrothermal vent microbial communities from Mid Atlantic Ridge, Atlantic Ocean - 354-166 | ecosystem: Environmental > Aquatic > Marine > Hydrothermal vents | place: Atlantic Ocean: Mid... | reverse complement strand
CGGCCCAGTGCTTTCAGGTCGCGATCATTCAGCGCCTGGATGCCGATCGATACACGATTGACGCCGGCATCGCGAAAGCCGCGAAACCGCCCGGCCTCGACAGATGTCGGGTTGGCTTCGAGAGTAACCTCGAAAGCATTGGTTCTGGGCCAGGTCCGCGCAACTTTCTCGAGGATCGCCGCAACAAGGTCTGGCGGCATGAGGCTTGGCGTGCCGCCACCGAAAAAGACGCTCTCCAGAATACGCCCCCCGGTTTGGGCGCCGACACGGTCAATTTCGGAAAGAAAGGCAGCCTGCCAGCGCGCGACATCCACACCCGATGCAACATGAGAATTGAAATCGCAATAGGGGCACTTTGCCTTGCAGAAGGGCCAGTGAACATACAGCCCAAAGCCGCCGATCTGCCAGTTTTCAGGCAAAACAACCTGCGACCAGTTTGGCAAACGCCTCTGCTCTGTGGCTCATCGCATGCTTTCTTGCCGGATCCATTTCACCAAAGGTTTCGGTTTCGCCGTCGGGAAGAAAGACCGGATCAAATCCGAACCCGCGTTCGCCCCGCATCGGCCAGACCAGTCGACCGGATACACGCCCTTCAAATATTTCATCATGCCCGTCCGGCCAGGCCAGACACAGCGTGGCGCAAAAATGCGCCGTTCGGGGTTCGGGAGCGTGTTTTGCTTCAAGCAGGTCCCAGACTTTCTTCATCGCCATCGGAAAATCACGGCCGGCCGGCGTTTCGGCCCAGTCCGCGGTGTAGACGCCGGGCGCTCCGTCCAGTGCGTCAACCATGATCCCGCTGTCATCCGAAAGCGCGGGCAAGCCGGTTTCCCTGGCTGCGAAATGTGCCTTGATCCGGGCATTGCCGACAAATGTGTCTTCGGTTTCCTCCGGCTCTTCGAGACCGAAATCGGTCACCGGGATCGCGGTAACACCGAAAGGCGCAACAAGGGCAGAAATTTCGCGCAATTTTCCCTTGTTGTGGGAAGCAATGACCAGTTTGTCGCCGGAAAACCTGCGCATCAGGCCACGGCGGCATTCTGCGCGGCGACCAGCTCGGCCACGCCCTTGTCGGCAAGATCAAGCAATGTCGTCATCTGGTCACGCGAAAAGGTTGATCCTTCGGCCGACATCTGCACCTCGATCAGGTTGCCGCCGCCAAGCATGACAAAGTTTCCATCAACACCGGCTTCGCTGTCTTCTGCATAGTCGAGGTCCAGCACCGGCTGGCCTGCGTAGATCCCGCAACTGACCGCGGCAACGTTGTCAATCAGCGGGTCGCTGACGACATCGCCGGCTTTCATCAGCTTGTTCACTGCCAACCGAAGCGCCACCCAGCCACCGGTGATCGCGGCACACCGCGTGCCGCCGTCGGCCTGAATGACGTCACAATCCACCGTGATCTGGCGTTCCCCCAGGGCGACACGATCGATACCCGCGCGAAGCGACCGGCCGATCAGGCGCTGGATTTCCACCGTGCGGCCACCTTGCTTTCCCGCCGCTGCTTCGCGGCGCATGCGCGAACCGGTCGAGCGCGGCAGCATCCCGTATTCGGCCGTGACCCAGCCCAGACCGGTATTCTTGAGAAATCCGGGCACGCGCGCCTCGAGCGATGCGGTGCAAAGCACATGGGTGTCCCCGACCTTGATCATGCACGACCCTTCGGCGTGTTTTGTTACACCGGTTTCGATTGAAATCGGTCGCATCATGTCTATTTCTCTGCCTGAAGGCCGCATCTGAAATCCCTTTTCTGGCTGGATGCGCCCTCATATCCGTGCAACCACTGAAGGTGCAAGCCCGATTGACGTTTGATCCCCGGTTACGTTTAATGAAATGGCGCGAGACATACCCGCAAATGACGAACGGACCGAAATTGCTGGATGAGTTGAATGACCGCAGCCGCGAGGTGTTTCGCCTTGTGGTCGAAGGCTACCTGGAAACCGGCGAGCCGGTCGGATCGCGAACCCTTACGCGGTCGCTGACAGAAAAGATCAGCGCTGCGACGGTCCGCAATGTCATGCAGGACCTGGAGCATCTGGGGTTGCTGGATGCGCCCCATGTGTCTGCCGGCCGGGTTCCGACCCAAGCAGGGTTGCGCATGTTCGTCGATGGGCTGCTGGAGGTTTCGCAACTCGATTCGGATGACCAGTCAAAAATTGATGCGACGCTGGGTTCGAACGCGCGCGACACCGGGGCCATGCTGGACAAGCTTGGCGCCGTGCTGTCCGGTCTGACCAAGGGGGCAAGCCTTGTTCTTGCGCCAAAACACGAAGCCCCCATCCGCCATATCGAGTTTGTCAGCCTGGCACCGGATCGGGCGCTTGTTGTTCTGGTTCAGGCTGATGGTCATGTTGAAAACCGGGTTTTCACGCCGTCGCCCGGGCAGACCCCTTCGTCGATGCGCGAAGCTGCGAACTTTCTGAACAACATCGCCGAAGGCAAGACCATCAGCGAGCTGCGCGAGACCATCAAGACCGAAATTCAGGCCCGCCGACAAGAGCTGGACGGCCTGGCGCGGGCGCTGGTTGAAAACGGTCTGGCACTTTGGGAAGACGGCGGCGAGTCGTACGAGCGGCTGATTGTGCGCGGGCGCGCGAACCTGCTGGATACCGATGACAGCGAAAGCCTTGAACGCATCCGAAGCCTGTTTGATGACCTCGAGAGAAAGCGCGATATTGCTGAATTTCTCGACCTCACGGAAGAGGGCGACGGCGTGCGGATTTTCATCGGCTCGGAGAACAAACTTTTTTCACTTTCGGGTTCCTCTTTGGTGGTATCGCCCTATATGAACTCTGACCGAAAAATTATTGGCGCTGTGGGCGTCATCGGCCCGACGCGCCTGAACTACGGGCGGATCGTGCCGATCGTTGACTATACCGCGCAGCTGGTCGGCAAACTGTTGTCCGGCCGGGATTGAAGGACAGAAAAATGGCCAATGGCGAAAACGAAGAGTTCAAAGATGAGGAAGCCCTGCCTGCGGAGGATGACGCGCATCCCGAAGCGCAGGCAACCGACCTTCAGGTCGATGATCAGATTGAGCAGTTGAAGGCGGAACGCGACGACATGCGCGACCGCTTCATGCGGGCGCTTGCCGATGCGGAAAACATCCGCAAAAGAGGAGAGCGCGATCGTCGCGAAGCCGAGCAATACGGCGGCTCCAAGCTTGCCCGTGATCTGCTGCCGGTCTACGACAGCCTGAAACGAGCACTCGATTCAGTCAGCGAAGAACAGTTGGCGAACGACAAGGGGTTCATCGAGGGTATCGAGCTGACGATGCGCGAGCTGTTGAAGGTGTTCAAGAAGCACGGCATCGAAATCATCGAACCCCAGGTCGGAGACAAGTTCGACCCGCAAATCCATCAGGCGATGTTCGAAGCGGCGGTTCCGGGAACGCAGTCTGGCGATATCGTCGAGGTGATGTCGGAAGGATTTCTGCTGCACGACCGCCTGCTGCGTCCGGCCAATGTCGGCGTCAGTTCGACCCCGCGTCAGCAATAAGCGCGCGCAACTCGTAGATCAGATCAAGCGCTTCCCTTGGCGTCAGCTCGTCGGGCAACACCCCGGCGAGCTTTTCTTCGACCGGCGAAGGTGCGGAAGTTGCCGGGGCCGGTGACGGCGCGACCGAAAACAGCGGCAGATCGTCCACCAGCCCGGCCTTGTGCGCCTTGCCCTCGCGTTCACCTTTTTCCAGGGCCTCGAGCACGACGCGTGCCCTTGACACCACAGCCGCGGGAAGGCCGGCCAGCTTCGCAACCTGGACACCATAAGATCGGTCAGCCGCGCCCTTTCGGACTTCGTGCAGGAAAATCACGTCACCCTCCCACTCCTTGACGGCGACGGTTGCGTTTTGCGCACCATCCAGCTTGTCGGCAAGTGCCGTCATCTCGTGGTAGTGGGTGGCAAAAAGTGTGCGGCAGCGGTTCTTGTCGTGCAGGTACTCCAGGGTGGCCCAGGCGATGGACAGGCCATCATAAGTTGCCGTCCCGCGCCCGATTTCATCCAGAATGACCAGGGCGCGGTCATCGGCCTGATTGAGAATGGCGGCCGTTTCAACCATTTCGACCATGAAAGTGGAACGTCCGCGCGCCAGGTCGTCCGAGGCGCCGACACGCGAAAACAGTTGTGAGACAAGGCCGATCTCGGCCGAGCGGGCAGGCACATACGAGCCGATCTGCGCAAGCAGGGCGATCAGGGCGTTCTGACGCAGGAATGTCGATTTCCCCGACATGTTCGGCCCGGTCAGCAACCAGATGCCGGCGGCCTCCTTGCCGCCTTCCAGCGTGCAGTCGTTGGCAATGAAGGGAACGCCGCCCTGGCGGCGCAGCGCGGCCTCCACAACCGGATGGCGCCCGCCTTCAATCCTGAAGTTCCGGCTGTCGTCAATTTTTGGGCGGCACCAGTTTTCGGAAACGGCCAGTGTGGCCAGAGCCGCTGAAAAATCCAGCTCGGCAATGGCGCGCGCTGCCGCGCCGATAGGTGCAGCCACCTCCATTATCGCGTCGGAAAGCATGGAATAGACACGCTTTTCAATCTCCAGAGCCTGATTGCCGGCATTCAGAATTCGGGTTTCCAGATCGGACATTTCAACCGTGGTAAACCGGACGGCGTTGGCCGTGGTTTGCCGGTGGATGAAGGTCTCTGAAAGCGGTGCGGACAGCATCATGTCGGCATGGCGCGCTGTCAGCTCTATGAAGTATCCCAGCACATTGTTGTGTTTGATCTTCAAGGAGGAAACGCCAGTCATCTCGACATACCTGGCCTGCAGGCCGGCAATGATGTTGCGACCGTCGTCGCGGAGCCGCCGCGCCTCATCCAGATCACTGTCAAACCCGCTGGCAACAAATCCGCCATCGCGCGTGAGCAATGGCGGCTCGGGCACCAGGGCGGCATCAAGAAGCTCAACCAGGGCCTCCTGGCCGGTCAGGGCCGCCACGGCATCACGCAGGTTTTCGGGCAGCTCCGCCCCGCTCATCCGGTGCGCAATCCTGGCGGCCTGTGCAAGACCCGTTCGGATGGCGGCCATGTCGCGCGGCCCGCCCCTGTCCAGGGCGATGCGCGAAAGGGCCCGGTCGAAGTCGGGCACCTTGCGCAACGTGTCGCGCAACTGGTCGCGCAGATCGGCGTGTTCGACCATGAATGCCACCGCCTCCTGGCGTGCATGGATCAGCGAGAGCGCGCAGGAAGGGCTGGACAGCCGCCGTTCCAGCAAGCGCGCGCCTGCCGCAGTTGCGGTGTTGTCGATGACGTCCAGAAGAGAGCCGTCCTTTGCCCCGGTCAGACTTTGCGTCAGCTCAAGATTGCGGCGGGTCGCGGCGTCGATTTGAAGGTTTTCGCCCAAGGCTTCACGAACCGGTGGGCGCAGCAGCGGCAGCTTGCCCTTCTGCGTGATCTCTAGGTATTCCAGGATCGCGCCCAGGGCTGAAATTTCGGCGCGTCCAAATGTTCCGAACGCATCCAGCGACGCAACCCCGAAATGCGCCGCAAGACGATCTTGCGCATTTGTGCTGTCAAAGGACGCCCTGGCCAATGGTGTCGCCGATGCGCCCATATCAGACACTAATTCGATGATTTCCGGCGATTGCCCGTCAACAACAAGCACTTCGCTGGGCATCAGGCGCGCAAGCTCGGGCGCCAGCCGTGCCAACGGACAGGTGGCCACATGAAACTCGCCGGTTGAAATATCGGTCCAGGCCAGCGCAGCCGCTCCGCGCACCTCGCTATAGGCGGCAAGGAAGTTGTTCCGGCGCGGTTGGAGCAGCGAGTCTTCGGTCAGTGTGCCAGGTGTGACCAGCCGCACGACCTCTCGTTTCACCACCGATTTCGAGCCGCGCTTCCTGGCTTCGGCGGGGTTTTCCATCTGCTCGCAGACGGCGACACGAAACCCCTTGCGAATGAGGCTGAGCAGGTAGCCTTCGGCCGAGTGGACCGGAACCCCGCACATCGGGATGTCCTTGCCCAGATGCTTGCCGCGTTTGGTCAATGCAATGTCGAGCGCCTCGGCGGCCAGAACCGCATCGTCAAAGAACATCTCGTAGAAATCGCCCATGCGGTAAAACAACAGCGCATCCCGATGGTCTGCCTTTATCTTCAGATATTGCGCCATCATCGGCGTCAGGGCGGCATTCGCGGTGCTCAATGGGTTCCCCACAGGATTGTTTGGGCAACCATACAAACTGCGATTTCCGGGGAAAAGCACGAAAACGGGGAAATTGTTGACCTTCGGTTCGGGGCCGCTAAGACGGATTGAACAGAACAACAAGGACGCCCAGGAATGTCAAAGATCAAGTATAGCCGAGAAGAAGCCCTGGCGTTCCACATGGAGCCGCGTCCCGGCAAGTTCGACGTTACACCATCGGTGCCGATGACAACCCAGCGGGATCTGTCGCTTGCCTACAGTCCGGGCGTGGCGGTTCCCTGTGAGGAAATCGCGCAAACGCCTGAAACGGCTTATGATTATACCAACAAGGGAAACCTGGTTGCCGTCATTTCGAACGGGTCTGCCGTTCTTGGGCTTGGCAATCTGGGGGCGCTGGCGTCCAAGCCGGTCATGGAAGGCAAGGCGGTGCTTTTCAAGCGTTTTGCCGATGTGAATTCAATCGACCTCGAGCTGGATACAGCCGACCCGGAAGAGTTCATCAATGCGGTCAGGTTGCTGGGGCCCACTTTTGGCGGGATCAACCTGGAAGACATCAAGGCGCCGGAATGTTTCATCATCGAGCAGCGTCTGAAAGAGGAAATGGACATTCCGGTCTTTCATGACGACCAGCACGGCACGGCTGTCATCTGCGCGGCCGGGTTGATCAACGCGCTGCACCTTTCGGGAAAGAACTTGGAGGATTGCAAGATCGTGCTGAATGGCGCGGGGGCTGCCGGTATCGCGTGCCTGGAGCTGATCAAGTCTATGGGCGCGCAACACGACAACTGCCTGATGTGCGACACCAAGGGGGTGATTTACCAGGGCCGCAAGGAAGGTATGAACCAGTGGAAATCGGCCCATGCCGCAAACACTGATGCGCGCACTCTGGAAGAGGCGATGATGGGCGCAGACGTGTTTCTGGGGGTGTCGGCCAAGGGGGCTGTGACGCAGGAAATGGTCTCTGATATGGCGGAAAACCCGGTTATTTTCGCGATGGCAAATCCCGATCCGGAAATTTCCCCGGAAGAGGTTCACGACGTTCGCGAGGATGCAATCGTGGCGACCGGGCGTTCGGACTATCCGAACCAGGTGAACAACGTGCTGGGCTTTCCCTATCTTTTTCGCGGTGCGCTGGACATTCATGCGCGCGCCATCAACGACGAAATGAAAATCGCCTGTGCCCGCGCCCTTGCCGAGCTGGCGCGCGAAAATGTGCCGGACGAGGTGGCACTGGCTTATGGGCGCAAGTTGAAATTCGGGCGTGACTACATCATCCCGGCGCCGTTTGACCCGCGCCTCATTCACCGCATTCCACCTGCCGTGGCGCAAGCCGGAATGGACACCGGCGTTGCGCGCCGCCCGATTATCGACATGGATGCCTATCGGCTCGGGCTTGAGGCAAGGATGGATCCGACGGCGTCCATTTTGCAGGGCCTCAATGCGCGTGCCCGCGCAGCCCAGGCGACCATGATTTTCGCCGAAGGTGACGATCCGCGGGTGTTGAAGGCTGCTGTTGCCTATCAGCGCGGCGGTTTTGGACGGGCCGTTGTTGTCGGGCGCGAAGCGGATGTTGCCGCCAAGCTGGCCGCAGAGGGGCTGGCGGACGCGGTGGACGAGCTGGAAATCGTCAATGCGGCCAATACCGAGCATCTGGATGCCTACAAGGAATTCTTGTATCGCCGCCTGCAACGTCATGGATACGATCAACAGGATGTGCATCGGCTGGCGGCCCGTGATCGGCATGTTTTCTCGGCCCTGATGCTTGCACATGGGCACGGCGATGCTCTGGTGACGGGGGCAACCCGAAAGTCGGCGCATGTTCTCGGGCTGATCAATCACGTTTTCGATGCCAGGGCACAGGATGGCGCTGTCGGGGTCACGGCTGTGCTCCATCGGGGCCGGATCGTGTTTATTGCAGATACGCTGGTTCATGAATGGCCGGATGAAGAAGACATGGCCGATATCGCCGAGCGTGCAGCGGCGGTCGCACGAGGTATGGGGATCGAACCGCGCGTTGCCTTCGTCAGTTTCTCGACCTTTGGCTACCCGGTTTCAGAGCGCGCAACCAAGATGCACCTGGCGCCGAAAGTTCTCGATCAGCGCGGCGTTGATTTCGAGTATGACGGTGAAATGACCGTTGATGTCGCGCTGAACCCGGATGTCATGGCGCAATATCCGTTTTGCCGATTGACCGGCCCGGCCAATGTCCTGGTCGTCCCGGCGCGCCATTCGGCGTCGATTTCAGTGAAGCTGATGCAGGAAATGGCCGGTGCGACCGTGATCGGCCCGATCCTGACGGGGATCGACAAGCCGGTTCAGATCTGTTCGACCGTTTCGACGCAGAACGATATATTGAACATGGCGGTGATTGCCGGTTCCGGGCTGGGCCAGATCGCCTGACCCGAAACCTGACTGTTTCGGCGGTTCAGTGACCGGCAAAGGGTGCAGCGCTTCCCCAGATCTGGCGCACGCGCGCGTCGCGGCCACAGGCGTTCCGGTAAAACTTGTAGGCCGCCGCCTGGGTCTTTGGCCCGCGGCGGGTCACGACGATCTTTTTGCCCTTGTAGTAATCCTGATGATAGGCCTCGGCCTTGTAGAACCGCGACGCATTCAGGACCGGGGTCACGATCTTCCGTCCGAGCGCGGCGCTGGCCTCGGCCACCGCTTTTTCGGCCGCCGCCCGCTGCGCGGGACCCTTGGCAAAAATTGCCGTGCGGTAGCTGTCGCCGCGATCACAGAACTGGCCGCCGGCGTCGAGCGGATCGATCGAGCGCAGGAACAGGTGCAGGATCTCATCGTAGGTGATCTTGCCGCTGTCAAAGGTGATCCTGACGGCCTCATAGTGCCCCGTGCCGCCCTTGGATACTTGCTTGTATGTCGGGTTGGCCGTCTTGCCGCCGGTATATCCGCTGACAACTTCGACAACCCCCGGCACGCTCTCGAAATCTGATTCCACACACCAGAAACACCCTCCGGCGACAATGGCGGTTTCCAGTTTTCCGGCGTGGGCGCGATCTGTCTGGGCCAGGAATCCCAGCATGATCGCGATGGTCAGGACTATTGGTTTCCAGCTCGACAAACGCATGATGATCTCCTTTTGATCCGCACCTTGCGCCAAGCGTTGCCGAAAACAACAAAATTTCGCGTGTGTCACGGCGAGGTGAGCAGATTTTACCGCTTGGAGGGCCGCATCGCCCGCGCTACCGTCCGAAAAAACAGGAGAACGCAGGATGGAACGCATCAGCACCCACCAAGCCGAGGAAGACGCCCGAAACGAGCGGATCATCATCTATGTGGACGGCCAGCTTTTGCCGCGCCCGGAGGCGAAGATCAGTGTCTATGACAGCGGTTTCATGCTGGGCGACGGCATCTGGGAAGGCCTGCGCCTTCATGATGGGCGCTGGACGTTTCTTGAAGAACATCTGGATCGGCTGTTTGAAGCCGCCAAGGCAATCGACCTGGAAATCGGGATGACTCGAAGCGGGCTGAAGGCCGCGATAGAGGAAACCCGGCTGGCAAACGGGATGGTTACCGATGTTCACGCCCGGCTCATGGTGACACGGGGGGTCAAGCGGCGTCCGTTCCAGCACCCGTCTCTGAGCCAGTCCGGGCCGACCGTGGTGATCATCATGGAACACTCGCGCCCGGCGCTTCCGCGCCCGATCCGGCTGGCAACGGTGCCGCAAATTCGTGGTTTGCCGATGTCACAGGACCCCAAGCTCAACAGCCATTCCAAGCTGAACTGCATTCTTGCCGGGATCGCTGCCGAAAAGGCCGGCGCCGATGAGGCGTTGATGCTTGATGTGCATGGATTCGTGAACACGACAAATGCGTGCAACTTTTTCATTGTCCGGCGGGGCGAGGTTTGGACCTCGACCGGGGATTATTGCATGAACGGCATCACCCGGCAGAAAGTGATCGATCTTTGCCGGGACAATGACATCCCGGTTTTTCAACGCAACTATTCGCTGGTTGATACCTACGGCGCGGATGAAGCCTTTCTGACCGGAACATTTGGTGCGCAGACCCCGGTTGCAGAAATTGATGGGCGCAAGATCGGAGATGGCACAATGGGCCCGGTGACCGCCCGGCTGCGCCAACTGTACAAGGAACTGATCCGGCAGGAGTGCGCAGGATGAAGATTGCCATGTGGTCGGGGCCCCGCAATCTGTCGACGGCACTGATGTATTCATTTGGCGCCCGTGGTGACTGTGCCGTGGTCGATGAGCCGTTTTATGCGGCATATCTGAAACTGACAGGTCTGGACCACCCGATGCGCGCCGAAATCCTGGCGACTCAGCCGACCGATCCACGGCAGGTCATCGCGCAGATAACAGGGTCTGATCCGGGCAAAAAGGCGCATTTCTACCAGAAGCACATGACCCAGCATATGGTCGAGGGCGTGCCGCGTGACTGGATGCGGCAGGTCAAAAACGTCTTTCTCATCCGTCACCCGGCGCGGGTGGTGGCAAGCTATGTGAAAAAGCGCGAGGCGCCGAGGCTTGACGACATCGGTTTTCGCCAGCAGGCGGAACTGTTCGAGCAATGCCGCGCCGCCGGCGAGTCCCCTCTGGTGATCGACAGCGCCGACATTCGCGCCGACCCTGCCGGGATGCTGGAAAAACTGTGCGTCGCGCTCGGGCTCGACTGGCGCCCCGAGATGCTGCACTGGCCCGCCGGCGGCCACCCGGACGATGGTGTCTGGGCATCACACTGGTATGGCGCGGTGCACCGCTCCACCGGATTTTCCGGGCCGGAAGGTGACTTGCCCATTCTTGAAGGCGCCTATCTGTCGCTCGCTGAAAAGGCGATGCCGTATTTCGAGGCGCTCTTCCCTTATCGCCTGACCTGAACCGACGTGCACAGAAACTAGGGCAGCGCCCGACCGCGGGCGGAAGTGAAGCGCCCGCCCATGGGGGCGGTCGGGCGCTGCCCGGCGGTGCCGCCGGGCTATTCGGGGATAGGGCCTCGTAAGTCACTGTTGTGACTCATGAAATTAAAACATGTAAGATATTGAAAAATTTAGTTGAATCGAAATAAATGCAATGTAAGATTGGAAACAGGGCGGCCTCCCCTGCAAGAGAAACCGCCCTGCCCCTTAACAGCCCGTCTTTTTGGGCTTCGGGTTTTTCACGGTCTCGACAACATGCGTCCTTGGCTTGTTGCGGGCCGTGGAGACCGAAGTAAAGCGACCAGTGATCGCGCTTCGGCCCACTTTTCGTGTACGTTTTGCCATTTGGCTCACCTCCTTTCCCGGGCCGTTGCCCGCGGCGTATCAGGCTAGGGCTTGGGTTAGAAAGTGCACCGCACACAACATCTATGATAGGATGAGTCGCTGCCGGAGTCTATGTTAAACGATGTATCTATTTGTTCTAGGCGCGCCTATTTCACGCGCCTGTCCCGCTTTGCCAACAGCTTCAGGCGCAGCGCCTGCAACTGGATGAACCCGGCTGCATCCTTCTGGTCGTAAGCGCCGGCATCATCTTCGAATGTCACATGCTCTTCGGAATACAGCGAATGCTCCGACCACCGCCCCACCGTGCGCGCCAAGCCCTTGTAAAGCTTGAGCCGAACCGTGCCGGTCACATGATCCTGGCTCTTGTCGATCAGGGCCTGCAACATTTCGCGCTCGGGGCTGAACCAGAACCCGTTGTAGATCAGCTCGGCATATTTCGGCATGATCTCATCTTTCAGGTGCGCCGCGCCGCGGTCCAGCGTGATCTGCTCGATCCCGCGATGCGCTTCCAGCAGGATGGTGCCGCCGGGGGTTTCATAGATCCCGCGCGACTTCATGCCGACGAACCGCCCTTCGACAAGGTCCAGCCGCCCGATCCCGTGCCTGCCGCCATATTCATTCAGGGCCGTCAGAATGGTTGCCGGCGACATGGCCTGTCCGTTGATCGAAACAGCGTCACCCCCTTCAAACCCGACTTCGATATACTCGGGCGTGTTCGGCGCATCCTCGGGGTTGACGGTGCGCTGGTAAACATAATCGGGGGCCTCGACCGCCGGGTCCTCCAGCACCTTTCCTTCGGATGAGGTGTGCAGCAGGTTGGCATCAACGCTGAACGGCGCTTCGCCGCGCTTGTCCTTGGCGATCGGAATCTGGTTCTTTTCGGCAAACTCCAACAGCCTGGTGCGGCTGGTCAGATCCCATTCGCGCCATGGCGCGATCACCTTGATGTCCGGGTTCAGCGCGTAGGCGGCAAGTTCGAACCGGACCTGGTCATTCCCTTTGCCCGTGGCCCCGTGTGCGATGGCATCGGCGCCTGTTTCGGCGGCAATTTCAATCAGGCGTTTCGAAATCAGCGGGCGGGCAATGGAGGTGCCCAGCAGATACAACCCTTCATACAGCGCATTGGCTCGGAACATCGGAAAAACGAAGTCACGGACAAATTCTTCGCGCAAGTCCTCGATGAAGATGTTTTCAGGGGCAATTCCCAGCAGTTCGGCTTTCTTGCGCGCCGGCTCGAGTTCTTCGCCCTGACCAAGATCGGCGGTGAAGGTGACAACCTCACAGCCATATTCGGTCTGAAGCCATTTCAGGATGATCGAGGTATCTAGGCCGCCGGAATAGGCCAACACGACTTTCTTTGGCGCGGACATTGGGTGCTCCTGTATCTGGTCAACGCTGGCGGTTAGCGGGTTTTGTGACCAAGAGCAAGCGAACGCGCCAATCTGCGCACTTGCGCAAACAGCCGCATCGCGCCACACATCGGCCATGAAACCTTTCTTCGAGGCCGCCAAGGCTGCCGAAACGGCAATGCGCGATCTGTTCGAGCCGACGCCACTGCAACGAAACGCCCATCTGAGCGACCGCTTTGGCGCTGACATCTGGCTGAAGCGCGAAGATCTTTCGCCGGTGCGCTCTTACAAGCTGCGCGGGGCCATGAACGCCATGCGCAAGCAGCGCGCGAACAATCCGGGGCAGGCGGCTTTCGTTTGTGCGAGCGCCGGGAATCACGCTCAGGGCGTCGCCTATTTGTGCAGCCACTTCAATGTGAAAGGTGTCATCTTCATGCCGGTGACGACGCCGCAGCAAAAGGTGGACAAGACGCGGATTTTTGGCGGTGACAACATCGAGATCGTGCTGACCGGCGACTATTTTGACGACACCCTGAAATCCGCGCAGGAATATTGCGCGAAAGAGGGCGCGCATTTCTTGTCACCCTTCGACGATCCGGACGTGATCGAGGGACAGGCTTCGGTTGCGGTCGAGCTGTTGGACCAATTGGGAAAAGCTCCTGACATGCTGGTCCTTCCGGTCGGTGGTGGTGGACTGTCGGCCGGGGTTCGCAGGGCAATCGCCGAGGCTGCACCAGGGACAGAATTTCGTTTTGCCGAACCTGCCGGCGGCGCGAGCTTCCGGGCGGCTCTGCTGGCTGGCGGGCCGGTGAAACTGGACAAGGTCGATTCCTTTGTTGATGGCGCAGCGGTGGCCCGGATCGGGTCTGCGCCATTTGCCGCCTTGGCGGATGTGTCGCCGCAACATGTCGTGCTGTGTCCGGAAGATCGGATCTGCGTTACCATTCTCGACATGTTGAACATCGAAGGAATTGTGCTCGAGCCGGCCGGCGCGCTGGCGATCGATGCGCTTGAGGATCTGCGCCAGGACATTCGGGAAAAAACGGTTGTTTGTGTCACGTCGGGCGGCAACTTCGATTTCGAAAGGTTGCCAGAAGTCAAAGAGCGGGCGCAAAGGTTTTCGGGCGTCAAGAAATACTACATCCTTCGGATGCCGCAGCGCCCCGGTGTGCTGCGCGAGTTCCTTGATCTGCTCGGTCCGGATGATGACATCGCGCGGTTTGAATACATGAAGAAATCGGCCCGAAACTTCGGGTCCGTCCTGATCGGGATCGAATCCAGCGCGGCGCAGAACTTTTCCGTTCTTGAAGCCAAGCTGGACCGGGCCGGATTTGTCTACCGAGACATTACCACAGACGAGACATTGGCGGAATTCATCGTCTAGGCGGCGAAATTCCTTTGCGCGCTGCCGGCCATGAATTCGGCCATGGATTGATCAAAGGTGCGCAACAGGGCGGCAAGATCAAACTTCTCGATCTGGTTTTCCCTGGCCAGCTTTTCGCCTTGACCACAAAGATCACCAAGCGCTCTGAATCCCAGATTCAGGGCGCTTCCCTTCAGAAAATGCAGCTCGGATTCCAGCTTTGAAACATCGGGTGATGCCCGCAGCCGTTCCACCACTTCCTCAACTTCCTCGAGAAACAGATCTACGACCTCCAGAAAATCATCTGATCCAACCTCACCACGCAACTCATTCACACGTTCCCAATCGATCATCGCGCATACCCCTCACAAGCGCGCCCCCACACATCGGGTGTAGCATTCGAGTGTTAACGCCAAGTGAGCAGAAAAACGAATTGCCTTCACCTATACTAAACGGATTTGCGCAAGACATGGCGGGCTGACCCAATGCAAGGAACCATATGCAGGTGCAGACCGACGAAAAGCGCTTGCCGCCGCACATATGCGACGAGGCGCAGGAAAACAGACGCATTCTGGTTGTCGATGACAGCCGGTCGCAGCGGCGGATCCTGTTGGCGTATCTGTCGCGTTGGGGGTTTGACGTGCTCGAAGCCGCCAGCGGCGAAGAGGCGCTGGAAATCTGCGCGTCAGAAGAAATTGATCTGATCCTGAGCGACTGGATGATGCCCGGCCTGAACGGTCTTGAGCTTTGTGCAAGGTACCGGGAACTCCTGGGCGACAGGTATGGCTATTTCATCCTGCTCACATCGAAATCCGAGAAGGGTGAAGTTGCGCACGGACTGGACATGGGGGCCGATGATTTCCTGACCAAGCCGGTGTCGGCGCTGGAGTTGCGAGCCCGGATTCGCGCCGGCGAGCGCATTCTGAAAATGGAGCGTGAACTGACCAGAAAAAACCTGCTGATCGGTGAAACGCTGTCCGAAATCAGCACGCTTTATGACGCGCTGGACCGCGATCTGATCGAGGCGCAGAACCTGCAGAAATCGCTGGTGCGCGAGTCGTTTCGCGACTTCGGTCAGGCCCAGGTTTCGCTTTTGTTGCGCCCCAGCGGACATGTCGGCGGAGACCTGGTCGGATACTATGAAATTTCACCAACCCGGTTCGGCGTGTTTGCGATCGATGTGTCTGGCCATGGCGTTGCATCGGCCATGTTGACGGCGCGGGTGGCAGCATATCTTTCGGGCCGGTCGCCGGATCAGAATCTGGCTCTTGCCTATGGGCCGGACGGGGAGGTGGTTGCCCGTTCGCCGGCGCAGGTTGCGCGGAAAATTGACCGAATGTTCCATGACGAGATGGAGACAGAGCTGTATTTCACCATGATCCTTGGCCATATCGACACGGTGACGGGCCAGGGTGAGTTCGTGCAGTGCGGCCACCCGAACATGGTCATCCAGCGGGTTGATGGTCTGGTCGAAACCGTGGGGTCCGGCGGGTTTCCGATTGGCCTTGTTCCCGACGCGGAATGGGAAAACTTTCAGATCCAGATTGCGCCCGGCGACCGGGTTTTGCTCGCATCTGACGGGATAACGGAATGCCCCGGCGCTTCTGGCGACATGCTGGATGATGCCGGACTTGCAGAGCTGATGCAGCGTAACCGGGATCTGAAGGGCGAGGCCTTTTTTGAAACCCTGCTCTGGGATCTGACCACCTATTGCGGCGACAAGGGCTTTCCGGATGACATATCGGC
>Ga0256839_1003608_pt1 | contig 15835 bp, 13 predicted proteins | sample 354166metaG_FD_185968 | JGI IMG/M metagenome (GOLD analysis project Ga0256839, IMG submission 185968) | Hydrothermal vent microbial communities from Mid Atlantic Ridge, Atlantic Ocean - 354-166 | ecosystem: Environmental > Aquatic > Marine > Hydrothermal vents | place: Atlantic Ocean: Mid... | reverse complement strand
TGTTGCTGGGGAAATATAGTGATTTTCCTCAAGCGGCAGAAGCTAAAGCGTTGTTGTCAAAAATACGCTAGAGGCCAGCTCATGCTCGTCTTATAACGTGAACTTAGCGCTACAAATGCTCTAGGGATTGTTGGTGTTGGTTAATGAAATCAATAGGTTGCGGCGTTGCAGGCATTGCGTATCATTGTTTTGGTGTTCAGCCATTGGTTTGTAATGGTGGGCTTGTAATCCCGTAATTCAGGCGCTTGATTCGAATGAATGGAAAAATCCGTCAAAATAGCGTGCTGTAGTCGGCTAGGCTCTTCCTAAGTCAACTGTTTGTCGCTCCCGGTATGCTAGAGGCCCAGGGTTTTCGTGGATTCCGGGTGTTTTAAAAGCAAAAATGCTGCTCGAATTTTTCAGTGGTAATTATACCCAGAAAAATGCCAACAAAATGCCGGTGACAGGCTGTATCTATTTCGCAATCTCTATAGGATTTCTAGTAGAATAGCCTCCGTGTGCCAAGGTTGAGTTTACATTTAATACCTCTTATTTTCAGTGAGACATTTATGAAGAAAACGTACGCGAATGGGTTGTTTGTATTTTGTTCCGTTATTTTTGTTGTATTGACAACCGGATGCGGTACTCCGAACAAACTATTGACGCTTGATTCGGCAACATATGCGGGTGGGACAGCACCGCTGTATATTATCGGCCCAGGCGATAACGTTAATATATTTGTGTGGGGAAATAACGAATTATCTTCTTCTGTGCCCGTGCGCCCTGATGGCCGTATAACCACTCCCTTGGTTGAGGATGTTGTCGCCAGTGGAAAAACATCGACTCAATTAGCCAGGGATATGGAAAAAGAACTCGCGCGTTACATTAAAAATCCGGTAGTGACCGTAACTGTAACGGGTTTTACCGGTCGTTACAGTGAGCAAATTCGAGTAATAGGTGCAGCTGCAAATGCCCAATCATTACCTTACAAGGAACACTTAACGTTATTGGACGTGATGATTACAGTGGGTGGGTTATCTGCGCTTGCGGCAGGCAATAAGGCCAGCATTACCCGTATAACCGATGGACGGCAGCAACAGTACGGTGTGCGGTTGAGTGACTTGATTCAGGATGGCGATATCACCGCGAATGTTGATATGCATCCTGGTGATGTGTTGATTATTCCCGAGGCATGGTTTTAGCGGCTATCAAGCTCGGGGGCCAAGAGTGAGCCCGTTCCGAAAGCCCATTTTACGTTGTTTTCCCGACAACTGTATTAAATGTACATAATATTCATTCGCCGCAAAAATAATCAGAAAATGGACTTAAAATAACCTTCGCTCGTGACGATCACCTTATTGTCCGACAGGCACCGATATACGGAATGCAAACGAATTAATCAACAAGGCTATTCATGCAGGAAATTATTCAACAAATACTTAACTATCTTCGCGGGATATGGCGATTCAGATGGTACGTGATGCTGCTGGCGTGGGTGATACCTATTGCTGGCTGGATCGCCATCACTAAAATTCCTGATCAATATGAAGCCAATGCCCGCGTGCTTGTGGACACCGATTCCATTTTACGCCCGCTGTTGCGTGGGCTGACCGTGGAGGTCAATGTTAACCAGAGGCTGGGTTTGATGACTCGTACTTTATTGAGTCGCCCTAATTTGGAAAAAGTTGCCCGTATGACGGATCTGGATTTGCAGGCAAAAACACCTGACGAGATGGAGTCATTACTGGATGGTCTGTCAAATGGAATCAAAATCCGTGGCACCAGAGGGGCTAATATTTATACGATTTCGTACGGTCACTCTGATCCGAAAATTGCGGAGGAGGTTGTTGGAGCACTATTGACCATTTTTGTGGAAAACACCCTGGGGGATACTCGCCAGGATTCGGATGCGGCGCAAAAATTCCTTAGTCAACAAATAGTGGAATATGAGAAACGGCTTATTGACGCAGAAAACCGTATCAAGGAATTCAAACGGAAAAATGTTGCATTGATGCCACAATCTGGACAGGATTATTTTGGGCGATTACAAGATTCTCGTGCGCAGTTACAGAGGGCTCAGCTGGAATTGAAAGAGGCGCTGAATCGGCGAGATGAACTCCGGCGACAACTTGTCGGAGAAGAGCCAGTCTTTGGGTTTGGAAATACCAAAACTACTGCCAGCCATCCCCTGGATGAACGTATTTCCAACCTGGAAAAGCGGTTGGATGAATTATTGTTACAGTTTACTGAAAAACATCCTGATGTTATTGCCGTCAGAAAAGTGTTGGAAAATTTAGAGGGGCAGCGTAAGGAAGAGCAGGAAAATTCTGTATCCAGTTTTCAATCTAACAACCAATCCATCGAGCAAAATCCGGTTTATCAACAAACCAAAATTTCGCTAGGACAAGCCGAAGCGAATGTCGTTTCTTTACAGGCCCGGGTTAAAGAATACGCTCAACGGAGCGATGATTTGGCCTCGAAAGTGGATACGATGCCGGAAATCGAAGCACAATTGAAGAGCTTGAATCGTGACTATGCGCTGAATAAAAGTAATTATGACACGTTGGTTTCGCGTCTTGAGTCAGCAAAACTATCCGAAAAAGCCGAAAGAACGGGGGATGAGGTTAAGTTCAAGGTGGTTGACCCACCGCGAGCGCCGTTACTTCCTTCTGCTCCAAATCGATTGATGCTAAATACATTGGCTCTGCTTGCTGGTTTTGCGTGTGGTATCGGGCTTGCGTTTCTTTTGTCGCAAATTCGTCCGGCATTCTATGACCGGCGTACATTGCAAGAGTTTGCTGGGGTTCCTGTTTTTGGTGTGGTGAGTCGTCTGTGGACGCCTGAGCTATTGCGGCGAAAACGGTTGGAATTTGCTGCTTTTGTTGGTGTGGGTATCATTCTGCTCTTTGTTTATGGTGGTGTGCTATTCCTACAAAGCATTGATTTTGGACAAATTTCATCGCTGACCGAAACCTTGAAGGAAAAAATATGAGTTCTATCGAGCGTATGGTTGAAAAGCTTAAATTGTCGGGGCCCAACAGGGGAGGGCAAGGTAAGGCAGCGGAACAAAAAATTGTCAATGAAGCAACAACGTCTATGTCTGATGCGAAAGTGGCGCAACGCAAAGCACCTTTTGCCAGTATTGATATCAGTAAACTGGAGGATGTCGGTTTTATTGCACCACCTAAAGATCGTGCGAAATTGGCGGAAGAGTATCGTCGAATCAAAAGACCGTTGCTAAGTAATGCCTTTGGTAAAAATGCGGGTGATATTGAGGTGGGGAATGTGATCATGGTCGCCAGCGCTATGTCTGGAGAAGGAAAGACATTCAATACCATCAACCTAGCGTTAAGTATGGCGAACGAAATGGATATTACCGTTTTGGTGGTAGACCTTGATGTGCTTAACCCTGCGCTCACGCGCCTGCTTGAGCTGGATGAAAAGCCAGGTCTCACCGATGTGCTGTCGAACCCCGATGTGACGCTTGCTGATGTCATTCTTTCTACCAATATGCCAAAGTTGAAGATATTGCCGGGTGGGCGCAAACATGCACAGGCAAACGAATTACTGGCGAGCGATCAAATGCGGCGAGTGACCCACGAGTTATCGACACGCTATCCTGACAGAATTGTTATTTTTGATGCCCCGCCTTTATTGATGACCAGTGAAGCAAACGTGGTTGCAAGTCTGGTTGGTCAGGTGCTACTTGTTGTTGAAGCAGGTGAAACCCCTCAAAATGCGGTCAAAGAGGCGGTGGCACTATTGGATGAACAAAAAGTGATTGGTATTGTGCTGAACAAATATAAGGGATCCAACAAAGGACAGTATGGCGCTTATTATGCCGCGTACGGAGAGGAAAAAGGCTAGGCTAAAAGCCTGTCGGAATGAAAATGGCTTTTTCTTGCTGCGACCGCCAACGCTTGCCAAGCTCCTGGTTTGTGATGTTACGGGTTTCATGCCGGACGAATAATAGCCGTATGCGACTGTACATCCAGCTTTTGGCGATTAGTCAATTGGTTTTGCTATTTTCTGCCCCTGTATTTGCAGCGCAACTGTCGTTTAAGCCTTCCCTGGAACTTCGGGAAACGTATACCGATAATGTTGGCCTTACTGACTCAGGTGAAGACGAATTGATTACAGAAATCAACCCAGGCATTGCAGTACAAGCTGATGGTAATCGATTGAATGCCAATCTTGGGTTTACGTTGCAAAATATTTTTTATGCGAAAGACTCCGGTCGGAATGACCGGTTTCATGATTTGGCGGCTGATGCATCGGCAGAGCTGGTCAAGGACTTTGCTTTTTTAAACCTGCGAGCCAGTGATTCTCAGCGAGTCACTTCACCCACTGAGGGGGGGGGGGCACTGGATAACCTTAATACGGTTGATCGCACCGCTGTTTCTGCCTGGATGATCAACCCATATTTTGAAAAGCGTTTCGGAAGGAGCGCTTCAGGGTCAGCCAGCTATTCGTTTGAGGCGCGCAGTGATGGTCAAGGGGCGTCGGACGCAGAAATTGAGGCGATAAAAATTGGACTTGAGAGTGGCCCGTCTTTCCGGAGGATGACGTGGTCTCTGGGTTATTCTTCGAAGAGTAATAAAAGAGAGGCGGCAAATAATTACAGCAGGGAGTCTTCTACTCTGCGGACACGTTATAAGATCAATCGTAAGTTTGGCGTGTTGTTTCGTGCCGGCATTGAACGCAATGATCTTTCGACTTCGCAGAATCGTGGTTTTCAAAATGGATCTTATTATGCCGCTGGGGTCAGTATTATCCCGCATTCAACACTTCGGGTTGACTTACTGTCGGGAGATCGGCTGGATTTCGCATCTGTTACCTGGGTACCCTCACTCCGGAGTGCGTTGTATGTTTCGCGGCAATATAAAAGTGTGGGCTTGAATCCGGGTGAGGTGTGGAAAGGGAATCTTCGTTTGGTTAGCCGTCGAATGAGCTGGCTTGCAAGCTATATGGAAGATGATACCTCAGCGCAGGAGCTGCAAAGTTTGGGAGAAAATACTTCAGGTGGTTCATCGCCTTCAGCTATCCCTCCAACTGATGGGCTTTTTCGACTCAAACATGGAAAAATAAGTTGGGCATACAAAACAGCAAAGAGCCTTATCAGTGTTGCGATGTCCCGGGAGCGCAGAGAACCTCACGACAATACCAAAGCCACCCAGAAGTCGAACAGCGGCGATATTTCCTGGCGTTGGCATTTTGCTGTCCGTACTACTATGTTACTGCGTTTTGAGGGATTGAATAGCGATTACCCTGTGGCTGCCAGCGGTCGTGGTGGTGGTGAACGCCGCAGTGTGGGCATCACCTTTTTTCGGAAAATGAAACCAGGAATGGAAGGTAGTGTAATGGCTCGCAATACATCCTGGAATGGTTTGGAAGGTGGGTCAAGTTACGATGAAAACAGACTGCGTGTCGGCCTAAAATGGAGTTTTTAACGTGCATTACAGGGTTTGGCTGGTCGCATTGCTACTCAACATTGGTACTCAATAATACTCGGTACAACAAATTTACAAAATAAAAGGAAATCTCTGTCATGAATACCTCCACGATCATGTGTGTGGTTGGAGCCCGACCCAACTTCATGAAAATTGCGCCGGTTATGCGAGCATTGAAAGCATCGAAAAGCTTGCAGCCCCGTCTGGTGCATACCGGTCAACATTATGATGCCGCAATGAAGCACGCTTTTTTTGATCAGCTGGACATTCCTGAGCCGGATGTGGACTTAGGTGTGGGCTCAGGGACACATGCAGTACAAACAGCAGAAATCATGTTGCGTTTTGAACCTGTACTGGACGAACATAAACCCGCTGCCATTTTGGTTGTGGGTGATGTCAACTCCACTATTGCCTGCTCGCTGGTAGCTGCGAAAAAAGGCATTCCTGTTATCCATGTGGAAGCGGGATTGCGCAGTTATGATCGGGAAATGCCGGAAGAGATCAACCGAGTGCTTACTGATCAGATTTCTGATTTACTGTTTATTACTGAATCGGATGCTGTGGCCAATCTTGAGCGGGAAGGGATTAACCGTGACAGAGTTCATTTTGTGGGTAATGTGATGATTGATACATTACGCCACCAACTGGATGGCGCTATCTTGCCGGAAAAAACCCTGTCCCATGTAGAGAACAGCAAAACATTACTGGAAAATGGCTATGCATTATTGACGCTGCACCGGCCATCCAATGTGGATGATCCGTATATTCTTGAACGTTTACTGAAAACCATGCAAACCATTAGCACCCAAGTGCCCATTGTGTTTCCTGTTCACCCGCGTACTAGAGCCTGTATTACAAAAGCCGGACTGGATGATCTGCTGAATGGTACTGCCATTACCCAATTAAACCCATTGGGTTACAAAGAAATGCTGGGTCTGATGGCCAATGCCCGCATGGTGTTGACTGATTCCGGAGGTATTCAGGAGGAAACCACCGCATTAGGTGTTCCTTGTATTACGCTGCGCGAAAATACAGAACGCCCCATTACGGTTGAACAGGGAACTAACACCATTGTGGGGACAGATCCTGAAGCCATTCTGGCAGCGTTCAATGAAACAATAAAAACGGGTGGTAAAGCCGGGCAGGTACCCGAAAAATGGGATGGTAAAAGTGCGCAACGTATCATTAGCATCATTGAAAACTGGCTTGCTGAGCGTTAAACAATAATGGCTACTCATCATACCATTACCAATGCAATGACCGTGGATGTAGAAGATTACTTCCAGGTTTCTGCATTTGAAAATATAATACCCCGTAGCAAATGGGACAGTATTGACGCGCGCGTGGAAATAAATACCGGGCGAGTACTTGATATGTTCAATGAAGCTGGCATAAAGGGCACTTTTTTTATGCTGGGTTGGGTGGCAGAGCGCTATCCTGGCTTGATAAACCGTATTGTCACTGAAGGCCACGAACTGGCTAGTCATGGTTATTCACACATACGTGTTGTCAATCAACATCCCCAGGAGTTTTTCGAGGATATTGTGCGTACCAAAAAGCTGTTGGAAGATATGTCCGGCCAAGAAGTGCTTGGTTACCGTGCGGCGAGCTATTCTATTGGTGCCAAAAACCTATGGGCACTCGATAAACTGAAAGAAGCTGGCTACGTTTACAGTTCCAGCATCTACCCCATCAAACATGATTTATACGGTATGCCGGAAGCGCCACGTTTTTCATTTCGGCCTCGGGGTGATGATGGCATCCTTGAAGTTCCAGTGACTACCGTGGAAGTGTTGAATAAAAAACTTCCTTGTGGTGGTGGTGGCTACTTTCGGCTTTATCCTTACCTAGTTTCACGTATGGCTATCCGCAGAGTGAACCGATACGATGGCCAGTCTGGTGTTTTTTATTTTCACCCGTGGGAAATTGATCCAGGACAACCACGCCAAAAAGGTATCAGCGCTAAAACACGCTTTCGGCATTATTTAAATCTTGGTCGCATGGAAAAACGCTTAAAAAGATTGCTTAGAGATTTTCAATGGGATCGGATGGACAAAGTGTTTCTTCAACAAAATGCCTCTTCCAGTGACGTAATAAAATAAAATCAAACATTGCATAGGAGCGAGGCAGGACGTGTCAGAAACATCAATAGAGATAAAAGAACTGGATGATCAATCCATGCAGCGTTGGGATGTCTTCGTGGAAGCATGTCCCGAAGCCACATTTTTTCATCGTGCAGGCTGGAAAAAAGCCATTGAAGAGGGTATGGGGCATCGCGCCTATTTTTTGTACGCAGAAAAAAATGGCACCATCGAAGGCGTGTTACCACTAGGCCACGTTAAAAGTTTTTTGTTTGGTAATGCATTGATGTCTGCACCGTTCTGTGTTTATGGCGGAGTTGCTGCCAATTCTGATACGGCACGAATCGCATTACACCAGGCAGCAGAGGAAATGGCACGTCGTCTCGGTGTAGACTATCTCGAAATGCGCAATGCGCAGTTCGCTCAGGCTGGGTTACCGAAATCAGACTTACCCAATGATGCTTGGCAGGCGAAAGAACTGTATGTGACTTTTCGAAAAGAAATCGATGCCGATGCAGAAAAAAATCTACTTTCCATTCCCCGTAAACAACGGGCTGTTGTGCGTAAAGGCATTAAAGCAGAGCTGGTTAGTGAAATTGATACGGATATTCATCGTTTTTACGAAGCCTATGCACAAAGTGTCCGAAACTTAGGGACACCAGTATTTCCCAAAAAGTTTTTCGCTGTGCTGCGTGATGTCTTTGGTGAACACTGTGAAGTGTTGACGGTGGTCAAAAATGGACGACTCATCAGTAGTGTGATGAGCTTTTATTTTCGGGATGAAGTCTTACCCTATTACGGAGGGGGAACCAGCGAAGCACGCGCTGTCAAAGGCAACGACTTTATGTATTGGGAACTTATGCGACGGGCGGGTGAACGAGGTATTCGCATCTTTGATTATGGGCGCAGCAAAATGGGTACCGGATCTTATAGCTTCAAGAAAAATTGGGGGTTTGATCCTGAGCCTCTCAAATACGAATACCTGTTGGTAAAAGCGAGTGAAATTCCAGACGTGAATCCACTGAATCCCAAATACCAATTGTTTATTAAAGCCTGGAAACGGCTACCTTTGCCTGTTTCAAAGTTTATTGGGCCATTTATCTCTCGCAATTTGGGATAGCCCTATAAAAGTGCTGAATCAAAAAAAAACAGTATGAAGGATCTATTTGTTCATACTGTTGTTTTTGGTGAAGAGTCTTCAGCGAAAGTATCAAACGTAAAAGCCCGGATGGATACCGGTTGTTGTGAGATTGTAACTTTTCCTATACCTCTTTTTAAATTTTGCGTTGATGGTTGAGTAGCATGAAGAAAGTATTAGTCATTGGTTACGTTTGGCCAGAACCTGAATCATCTGCTGCGGGTCGTCACATGATGTCGATCTTGCGCCTATATAAAAAACAAGGCTGGCAAGTTGAGTTTTCGTCACCCTCGCAGCCAACAGAACATACTGTTAATTTGTCTGGCGAGGGGATTTCAAGTCGCCGTATTGCGCTGAATTGCGATAGTTTTGATACTTATGTTACTGAATATCATCCAAATATCGTCATGTTTGATCGTTTTATCACAGAAGAGCAATTTGGGTGGAGAGTCGAAAAAAACTGCCCAAATGCACTGAGAATACTAGATACTGAAGACTTGCATTGTTTACGCAATGCCCGTCACCAAGCGGTTAAGGCCAATCGTGAACTTGCGCAAACGGATTTGTTCAGTGATATCGCAAAACGTGAAATAGCAGCAATATTACGCAGTGATATTTCTCTGATAATCTCTGATGTCGAAATGGAATTATTAACCCACACGTTTAAAGTAGATGCCAACTTACTTCATCACCTGCCATTTATGGTCGATTTATCCCAGTGCCCGGAAAAAACAAACGGCTTTACAGACCGTAAACATTTTATTGCGGTGGGTAATTTTCGTCACGCACCAAACTGGGACGCTGTTTTATACCTGCAAAAAATATGGCCCCTGATTAAAAAAAGAATCCCGGAAGCTGAATTACATATTTATGGATCCTATCCACCGCCAAAAGCGACTGCTCTGAATAATATGAAAACAGGGTTTTGCATAAAAGGTTGGGCGGGAAATATATTTTCTGTACTGGAACGCTCCCGCGTTTGTCTGGCCCCATTGCGGTTTGGTGCCGGAATTAAAGGTAAATTACTCGATGCCATGATAACGCAAACGCCAAGCGTTACCACATCAACGGGCAGCGAAGGAATGCATCAACAGGAGCCATGGCCGGGTGTAGTGACCGATAATATTGCCGAGTTTGCAGAAGCGGCAGTTAGTTTATATTCTGATGAGCAGAAATGGCATGACGCACAAATAAAGGCAAATGTTTTATTGAAAGCGAGATATGATGGCCACTTATCAGGTGCCCGATTAATAAAAAAAATAATGGAAACAAAAGAAAATTTAACACAGCATCGCCTGGATAACTTTATAGGTGGAATGCTTAGACATCACTCCATGGTAAGTACTAAATACATGTCACAGTGGATTGCGGAAAAAAATAAAACATATCCCTAGAATAATCATTAGCACTACATTGAGACGGGTGATGAAAATAAATATTTCTGATGATATATGTTTTTTTACAAAACCACACATATCAGCCATATAAAAAAACCATCGTAACAGAGCAATATTTGTTAACGAATGGGATGTTAACTAACGGGGCCACTGCGATGAAAGACAGGGGAATGGAAAATCGACAATTAGACCATAGCCATCACCACCTAAAATATAAAAAATATCCAATATGTTTTTTGGCGCATGACGTTGATGACCCAATAAACACTGGTAGCTTGTTCAGGATCGCTGATGCACTTGGTGTTGAGAAGATATATTTGTCGGGTACTTCTTTGTCACCTCCAAACCCTCGAATACGAAAAACTTCGAGGGCCACGGAAAAATATGTACCTTTCTCTTACGAAAAAACACCCTTTGATGTTATACGAAAACTCAAATCAGAAGGGTACACAATGATAAGTTTGGAAATAACCTCATCCAGTATCGATATTAGTGAGTTATCCATCAATGGAACAGAAAAAATATGCCTTATTTTAGGGGCTGAAAAAACAGGTGTATGCCAAGACCTGTTAAACGAGTCTGATATTACCATTCATATTTCAATGATGGGGCGGAATTCCTCCATGAATGTTGCCGTAGCATGTGCAATTGCAGCTTATGAAATAACCAGAAAATACAATAAGTGAATGAATGATTTGATGTTATAAAAAAGTAAAAAATTTTAGGTGAACTTTTCCTATCTGTTGTTGGCAATGCTTTTTCTAATCACCTCTTTTGCATCGTTATAATCTAGGAATGGCTCAATAGCATCTAATTTTTTATTGTATATAAAATCCATTCTTTTAATATATCCAGATTCTTTTATTTTGTGCTCTACGTCATCAAATTTTGCTTCTGAATTATCAAGAAGGTGATAAATAGCCACGACTTCATTATGAAGGCTGCTGTATATATCTCTTCTGATTTCGGAGTGAGGCCCCCAGGAATACCAAGCTTTCAGGTCATCAATTGAAGGCAAGTCTATTTTCAGCATATAAGCATACTCATCACATGTTTCCAGACGGCCACCCCACTTGCCATCTGTAAAAGCCTGTTTGTTATCTAATTCATTAAGGTTTATACCCCACCAAGGCTCTTCTTGGCAAAAATTCAGAGGAATGTCATCGCGTATAGCTTCACGCTGTATATCATCAAGCCTTTTTATGCTAGACGCGATGCTTTCTAATAGCTCTCGATTCTCATGCTTCATTAATACGATATGTATAACCGGGCCAACATAAGTGACATCTTCCACAAATATTTTTTTAGCAATGTTTTCTGATTCGCTTGCATCATTCCATTTAATTATTCCATCAAGAGGTGTATCGAGAATCGCTTTAAATTTTTCAATATATATTTCACTTTCCATTTCGGAATAATCAGGAATTTCTCTAAATTTTAAATGTGTTCCTTTTAGTTCCGCCAATATTTCAATTTCAGATTTCCATATGCCAAAATCCAGGTTGAGGAGGCGGAATTTAGATTGTTTGGGCGCTATTTTATGTAAAATAGTTGACTGGTAAAACCTTGCGCTGGTAACTAAAACGGAACCCCCGCTTTTTCCATAAGCCTCGTAATTTAATTTTAAAATATTTTCGTAAATTTTCAGGTCATACGGGCTTTCAAAAACGAATAGGCGTTTTATTTTTTTATTTATCTGACATTCCAAATATTCCTGGATAAGGATTTCATCTTGTCCGCTAATCCAAAAATCACTTATAGAGCTGAGAGTTACAGCATGAACTGTTTCGACGCCATCATATAAAGCAGAAACTCTTTTTAAAAATACTCGCTCCCAATTCATTGATGTTTGATAATTAAGCGAGAGAACGCCTTTTATGCTGCCCTCATATTCTTTTGTAAATTGTTCTATTAGCTTGGACTGAAAAGAATATTTAGTTTTTTTGGCGAGATGTTTGTTTTCAATTACCATGTTTCCATTGTTCGTAGATGTTTTATCGTTAGTAGTTTCCTTATGGCTGACTTTGTTATACATAACCCATACAAATATGAAAAATGAAAATGATATCGAGATAAATATTACAATTTTTGCATTTTCGGACTCATCGCTAAACAAAAAATATGCGAGCAACGAAAGCATGAAAATGCAAAGTGATACAATTCCCAAAGGACTTTTAGATGATTCTTTTATTACGCTATCTATTTTTCCAATCAGGTTGTCCATTTCATGCCTTTTTCGATAGGTTAAATATTTTATGATTATAACAATTAACACAAAATGCCTCTGCCAGCAAAGCATATGGCACCCAAGCATCTTTTAGTTATTTATATAATTTAGGAGTTTTCAGATGATAAAGCATCATGGAAATGGTGATAGAAAACTTGAAGTTTACCTTTCTGTATTGTTTGTTGATTGATATTTGATCGTTTGCTTGTCATGCATGGTATATGCTCAAGCGGCGATTTTTATTTGAGGTTTTTTGCGAAAATGATTCACGGAATGGTCTTTCGGCGAGCAGGTTGGGGATGATTATAGTTTGCGATGCTATTTGCTGTACGACTTTTATTTCCATCGGCACGATTCTCTGTCCGCAGTTCATTACTAATGTTGGCACTCTATAGTGCGTTGTACTCCATCGGCTGAAACTAATGCTTTCACTGCACATTCGCGTATTCTTTGGTAAAAATGACTTGTTATATATATGGGTAAGCAGATATAATCTTTTCCATGAACACTGAATCCCTTGCAGCTTTGTTTAAAACCCTCTCCGAGCCAGTGCGTTTGCGTATTGTGTATTTGCTATTGGAATCGACTGAACTTTGTGTTTGTGATTTGGTGGATACACTGGGTTTGTCGCAGAGCGTGGTGTCTCGGCATCTTGCGTATTTGCGGAATAATGGTCTGGTGTCTACCCGCCGGGAGGGTGTGTGGATTTATTATTGCATTGTGCAAGATTGTTGTGGTCCGCTGTTTGAGCATATCCGTCAGTGTGGTGCGATGAATACGGAGATGCAGGCGGATTTTATGCGTTTAAAGGCTGTCTGCGAGTCTCATCAGTGTAGTTGACGCAAAAATATTTCATGGCAGGCTGGAGCATTCCGGTCTTTTTTACGGTCAAAATATATGCTTATGCGTATATACAAGTATATTAAGAGATGATTATGGCAATTCGGGTTGGTATTAACGGTTTTGGGCGCATGGGCCGGTTGGCTCTCAGGGCTGGCTGGGGTTGTGAGGAGCTGGAGTTTGTACACATTAACGATATTTCGGGTGATGCGATCTGTCAGGCGCATTTACTGGAGTTTGATTCGGTACATGGCCGCTGGCCGAATGATATCGCGGCGACTGTTGATACGATTATCGTTAATGACAATGAGATAACTTACAGTCGTCAAGCGAATCCGGCAGACGTGGGTTGGGCAGCCAGAAACGTTGATCTGGTGCTGGAGTGTTCGGGTGAATTCAGGACTGAAGCAGCGTTACAGCCTTATTTTGACCAGGGTGTGAAAAAGTTGTTGGTATCTGCCCCGGTACCTGAGCCCGCTCTGAATATCGTTATGGGTGTTAACGATAATCTTTATGATTCTGCCCGACATCAGATTGTTACTGCGGCTTCCTGTACTACGAACTGTCTTGCACCAGTGGTTAAGGTTATGCATGAAGGTATCGGTATTCGCCATGGCTGTATGACGACAATGCATGACATTACCAATACCCAGACCATTGTTGATAAAGCACATCAGGACTTGCGCCGGGCGCGAGCCTGTAGCCAGTCGTTGATTCCTACAACAACAGGATCGGCCAAAGCGATTACGCAAATTTTTCCTGCATTAACGGGTAAACTGAATGGTCTGGCGGTGCGAGTGCCGTTATTGAATGCTTCGCTTACTGACTTTGTTTTTGAGGCAGAGCGCGCTACGTCTGTTGCGGAAGTTAATGCATTATTTCAGTGTGCAGCTAATGGTTCGTTGGCCGGTGTGTTGGGTATTGAGACGCGCCCGCTGGTTTCGGTTGATTACCGAGGTGATCCCCGTTCGTCCATCATTGATGCGTTATCCACCATGGTGATTGATGGTACTCAGGTGAAAATTCTAGCTTGGTATGACAACGAGTGGGGTTACGTCAACCGCATGGTGGAGCTGGCCACGAAGATTGCACGAGGTCTGTAGCCATGGAGACCACCAGCCCGCGTCATTTGCGCAATTACCTGCTGATTACCGGTGGCTATTGGGCGTTTACCCTCACTGATGGTGCGATTCGTATGTTGGTGGTGCTTTATTTTCACCTATTGGGTTATTCACCTTTTGAAATTGCGATGCTGTTTTTGTTTTATGAGTTTTTTGGCATCGTTACCAATTTGTTGGGCGGATGGCTAGGGGGGCGTATCGGGCTGAATTTTACCATGCATATCGGCATGGGTTTACAGGTGCTGGCTCTGTTAATGCTGACGGTACCGGATGCCTGGCTCAGTGTGGCGTATGTGATGGTTGCCCAGGCTTTATCGGGTATTGCCAAGGATCTGAATAAGATGTCTGCCAAGGCTGGGATAAAAACGCTGTTGCCGCATTGTGGTGAGAACGGTGACAGAAAAAATAATTCACGTTTGTTCAAATGGGTGGCGTGGTTAACAGGCTCCAAGAATACGCTGAAAGGTGTTGGCTTTTTTCTTGGCGCGATGTTACTTGAGTTTGTGGGGTTTCGTGGAGCTGTGTTGACGTTGGGGGGTGGTTTGTTGCTGGTGTTGATTTTTACAGCGATCCTGTTGCCGCGAGGTTTGGGAAAAACCAGCACCAAGCTAAAACTTAGCCAGGTTTTTTCCAATACGTCAGCAATTAATTGGCTTTCAGCGGCTCGTTTCTTTTTGTTTGGTGCACGCGATATCTGGTTTGTGGTGGGTTTGCCGGTGTTTCTGTTTTCTGTGCTGGGCTGGCGTTTCAGTGAGGTGGGTGCGTTTCTTGCGCTGTGGGTGATTGTTTACGGCATGGTTCAGTTCTGTGTCCCGATGCTGTTACGTGGTCATTACCCGGATGGCAAGACAGCACGCTGGTGGGCCTTTGTTCTGGTGTTGATTCCTGCCGCTATCGCGCTGGCGTTGCAACAGGGCATGGAACCGAACCGGGTGATTGTTGTTGGGTTGATTGTTTTTGGTGCTGTGTTTGCCATTAACTCAGCCATGCATTCTTATTTGATTATTGCCTGGTCTGCGCACGACAGGGTTTCGATGAATGTCGGTTTTTATTACATGGCAAATGCTGCCGGGCGGCTGACCGGTACTGTGTTGTCCGGGTGGGTATATCAAACCTGGGGGCTGACGGGTTGTTTGTGGTGGTCAACGGTTTTTGTATTGATTGCTGGCTTATTGTCTTTACGTTTTCCTGTAGAGGCGGGAAAAGTCATTGACAGGAAGCCATTGTCTGGTTGATTCAACCTAAACTCAGTTAAACTTGCGGTGAACAGCTAACCTGGAAAATTCATAAATTATGCGCACCCTCACTTGTCTATTGATTCCATGGAAAATATTTCTCCAAGGCCAGCCTGGTTCAATGGAAAATGCAAATAAAAGTACAAAATTTTTATAAGCAATCCGTTATGCCGAATGTGTATCGGCATAACGGGCGCTTATGTTTTTCCGGTTGTGCTTAAAACGCGGTATCAAACCCTAACAGGAAATATCCCTCTTTAGTATCGTGGCCGATACCGTCGTTGGGATTGCTGTCTTTGTCTTGCAGGTCTACATTGACTTCAATCACAGCTTTGACATTGCGCATGAAATAGTACGACGCGGTGGC
>Ga0256839_1003607_pt1 | contig 15845 bp, 22 predicted proteins | sample 354166metaG_FD_185968 | JGI IMG/M metagenome (GOLD analysis project Ga0256839, IMG submission 185968) | Hydrothermal vent microbial communities from Mid Atlantic Ridge, Atlantic Ocean - 354-166 | ecosystem: Environmental > Aquatic > Marine > Hydrothermal vents | place: Atlantic Ocean: Mid... | reverse complement strand
ACAAGAATGTCTTTGCCTTCTCTTTCCAAATCACGGCCCTCGTTGCGGGCTTTGACACAGGCTTCAAGCGCCACGCGGTTTGCCGCCGCGCCAGCGGCGTTGCCCCACGGATGGCCCAATGTGCCGCCGCCAAACTGGAAACAGGCATCATCGCCAAAGATACTTAGCAATGCCGGCATGTGCCAAACATGGATACCGCCCGAGGCAACCGGCATAACACCCGGCATCTGGCCCCAATCCTGATCAAAGAAAATGCCGCGCGAACGGTCTTCCTTGATGAATTTATCCCGCATCAGATCAACCCAGCCAAGCGTAGCTTCGCGGTCGCCTTCCAGCTTGCCAACAACTGTGCCCGAATGCAGGTGATCGCCGCCCATCAGGCGCAGCATTTTGGTCAGAACCCGAAAGTTGATGCCGTGTTTTGGGTGGCGGTCAATCACGCCGTGCATGGCGCGGTGAACATGCAGCAACATACCGTTATTGCGGCACCATTTTGACAGGGATTGCTGTGCGGCCCAACCGATGGTCAGATAATCGCTCATGATGATCGGCGTGCCGATTTCCTTGGCATATTCCGCGCGTTTATACATTTCTTCCACGTCAGGCGCAGTTACGTTCAGATAATGGCCCTTGACCTCGCCGGTTTCGGCCTGTGCCTTTTCAATGGCTTCTTGCACAAAGTCGAACCGGTCACGCCAGCGCATAAATGGCTGGGAGTTAATGTTTTCATCATCTTTGGTGAAATCGAGACCGCCGCGCAGGGCCTCGTAACAGGCACGGCCATAGTTTTTGGCAGAAAGGCCAAGTTTTGGCTTAATGGTGCAGCCCAGCAACGGACGGCCATATTTGTTCAGCTTGTCGCGCTCCACCTGAATACCATGGGGAGGTCCGGGGTTGCCGGCAACAAACCACAGCGGGAAACGCACGTCTTCCAGACGCAAGGCACGCAAGGCCTTAAAGCCGAACACGTTGCCAACCAGCGAGGTAAATACGTTTACCACCGAGCCTTCTTCGAACAGGCCCATCGGATAGGCTACAAAAGCATAATAGCTTTCATCATCGCCCGGCACGTCCTCGATCGCATAGGCGCGACCGCGGTAATAATCCATGTCGGTCAAAAGATCGGTCCAGACCGTGGTCCAGGTTCCGGTCGAGGATTCAGCCGCCACCGCTGCGGCGACTTCTTCGCGGGGCAAGCCCGGTTGCGGGGTAATTTTGAAACACGCCAGAACATCGCTGTCTTTTGGTGTGTAATTCGGATCCCAGTAGGTTTCCCGGTAATCCTGAACCCCTGCTTGATATGATTTTGCCATTCCAGCATTCCTTTATTTATTGATTCGCGGCCGAACCGCATGTTGAATTGTTAAGGGAATGCTGCCATAAATAAAAATCGAAAGTTTCTATCCAATCCATAGAGGTTGTCTATGCGAAATGATTTCAGCGATACGGTCCGGCAAAACCTGCCCAACATCACCCTGCGGCAAATGCAGATATTTGAATCGGTGGTGCGGCTGGGCGGATACACCCGCGCCGCCAATGAATTGCACCTGACCCAACCGACGGTATCGATGCAAATCACCAAACTGTCCGAGGTTTTGGGGCTGGAACTGCTGGAACAATCGGGCCGCAAAACCACTGCCACATCCATCGGCAGCCAGGTTTACGACAATGTTCAGGAAATTCTGCAACGGCTGGCGGCGCTGGGGGATCTGGCCGATGACCTGAAAGGCGTGCTGCAAGGGGAGTTGAAGGTCTCGGTGATTACCACGGCGGCTTATTTCATGCCCCATTATATGGGCAAGTTTATCGAGGATCACCCGCTGGTCACCCCGCGCCTGACCATCAGCAACCGCACTGACGCCATTGAGCGTTTACGCACCAATCAGGATGATTTGCTGATCATGGGCAAGGTGCCGTCAACCATGCCGGTCAAGGCCTATCCGTTTATCAATAACGAGGTGGTGGTAATTGCGCGCCCCGACCACCCATTGCGGGGGCAAGAAAATATCCCGCTGGAGCAGCTGGTCAAAGAACGGTTTCTGGTGCGCGAACCGGGTTCGGGCACAAGGCGCGCGGTGGATCAGCTGTTGGCGCAATCCGACCTGAAACTAACCCCCTATATGGAGCTGGGCAACGCCGAGGCGATCAAGCAAGGGGTTATGGCCGGTCTGGGCATTTCGGTTCTGTCACGGCGAAACCTTGATCTGGAGCTGAGTTCGGACCGGATTACAATTCTGGATGTGCAGGGTTTCCCGTTGGTGCGGCGCTGGTATGCGGCCCATTACCAAGGCAAACGCCTGTCTTTGGTGACCCGAAGTTTTCTGGAATATATTCTGAATGAAAACGCCAAATAGTGTATTAATACAGAAAACCCTCATTCAAGCTCGGTGGCAATTCAGTGCGGGTCACTGCATGACCTAATGCCTTTTGTAATAAACACCAAGCCGTGGCTTATGCCCATTAGCAAAAAACGCCCCGGGGTTTCCCCCGCGGCGTTCCCGTTTCCCGTAGGGTGCGTGGTTTCCACGCACCGCAACGTTATCCTTTTTCTTCGATAATCTCGACCATATGCGAGATCTTGTTGACCATGCCGCGCACCGAAGGAGTATCCTCCAGTTCGCGGGTTTTGTGCATTTTATTCAGGCCGAGGCCTTTCAATGTTGCCAATTGGTCTTTTGGGCGGCGGATCGGTGAACCGGTCTGCTTTACCACGATTGTTTTTGCCATGATATTGCTCCTTATGCTTCTGCTGGTGCGGCTTCTTCAACCGCTACAGGGGCTTCGGGGCGTGCGGGCAGAATGTCAGAGACTTTCTTACCGCGACGTTGTGCAACATTGCGTGGGCTGCCTTGCTTTTTCAGGCCGTCCATAGTCGCGCGGATCATGTTATACGGGTTTTGCGAGCCGATGGATTTCGCCACCACATCTTGCAGACCCAACATTTCAAACACCGCACGCATTGGACCACCGGCAATAATGCCGGTACCCGCAGGGGCTGTGCGCATCATGACTTTGCCAGCGCCGTGACGGCCCGGAATGTCATGGTGCAAGGTGCGACCTTCGCGCAATGGCACGCGGATCATTTGGCGTTTGGCTTGCTCGGTTGCCTTGCGAATTGCTTCGGGGACTTCCTTTGCTTTGCCTTTGCCAAAGCCAACGCGGCCTTTTTGATCACCCACAACCACAAGTGCTGCAAAGCCAAAGCGTTTGCCGCCTTTTACGGTTTTGGATACACGGTTGATCGCAACTAGGCGGTCAGCGAATTCCGGTGTTTCATCGCGATCGCGACGTTTTCCCCGGCGATTGTCATCTCTTGCCATATCGACCTCCTAAAATTTCAAGCCGCCCTCACGGGCCGCCTCTGCGAGCGCTTTGACTTTCCCGTGAAACAGGAAACCGCCGCGGTCAAAATACACAACTTCTACGCCAGCTTTTTTCGCACGCTCGGCAATTGCCACGCCCACTTTTGCTGATGCTTCAACGTTGTTTACACCCACCACACCAAGATCTTTTTCCAGCGTGCTGGCCGAAGCCAATGTAACGCCATTCAGATCGTCGATGATTTGTGCGGACATGTTTTTGCCCGAACGATGGATAGAGAGGCGCGGACGGCCATCGGCCGTTCTGCGCAGTTTGTTCCGAACGCGCATGCGGCGTTTCAAAAACAGTTGTCTTTTGCTGTTTGCCATTTTCGCGTTCCTTATTTCTTCTTGCCTTCCTTACGGAAGATAAATTCATCTTTGTATTTGATGCCTTTACCTTTGTAAGGTTCGGGTTTGCGCCATGCGCGGATATTTGCAGCAACCTGACCAACAACTTGCTGGTCATTGCCCTCAACAATGATCTCGGTGTTTTTTGGCACCGTGATTTTCACGCCTTCGGGGATGTCAAAAAGAACGTCATGGGAATAGCCAAGGCTGAGTTTCAGCACGTTGCCTTGCAGCGCCGCACGATACCCGATGCCGTTGATTTCCAGTTCTTTCTTGAAACCGCCTGTGACACCCTGCACCAGATTTGCAATCTGTGTGCGGGACATGCCCCATTGCTGACGGGCGCGTTTTGAATTGCCGCGCGGCGTTACCGAAATAACATTGCCGTCAACCTTGATGGTCACATCGTCTGTCGCCGTAAAGCCCCGAGTGCCGTTAGGCCCCTTGACTTCAATGCTTTGACCCGACTGTGTGGCCGATACTCCTGCTGGCATTTCAACAGGTTTTTTACCAATTCTTGACATGAAAACCTCCTAAAATACTGTGCAGATGACTTCGCCGCCGACATTGTCGGTACGAGCCTGCGCGTCGGACATAACGCCCTTGGGTGTCGATACGATGGCAATCCCGAGGCCCTGACGGACCGTAGGAATATCATTCACACCAACATAAACACGACGACCAGGGGTCGAGATGCGTTTCAACTCCTTGATCACCGGCTCACCATCGAAATATTTCAAAGAAATCTCGATCGCTGGCTTGCCCGCGTCATCGGTTGCGGCTTCATAGCCGCGGATGTAACCCTCGGATTGCAGCACATCCAACACCCAACCGCGCAGCTTTGAAGCCGGGGTTGAACAGGTGGATTTGTTGCGCATCGAAGCATTACGGATACGTGTCAGCATATCGCCGACTGGATCATTCAAATTCATTGCTAATCCCCTTACCAGCTAGACTTGACCATGCCCGGAATCTCGCCTTTGGAGGCAAGATCACGCAGGGCAATACGCGACATACGAAGTTTGCGATAATAGGCTTTTGGCCGTCCGGTGATTTCACACCGGTTATGCAAACGTGTAGCCGAGCTGTCACGTGGAAGTTTCGCCAATTTCAGAACCGCCTTGAAGCGTTCCTCCATCGGCAGGTCGAGGTTTTTGGATATCGCTTTAAGATCCGCGCGTTTGGTCGCAAATTTTGCCACCAGACGTTGGCGTTTCAATTCGCGTTGAACCATTGATACTTTAGCCATTGGTTTTCTCCTCACTGCTGTCATCCGGGAACGGTATGTTGAAATGCTTCAACAATGCGTGCGCCTCGGCGTCGTTATCAGCAGTTGTGCAGATAATAATATCCATGCCCCACATTTCATCAACTTTATCAAAGTCGATTTCTGTAAAGATGATATGTTCCTTGATGCCCATGGCAAAATTGCCACGACCGTCAAATGATTTCGGATTTGACCCACGAAAATCCCGGATACGGGGCATTGCAACGGTGGTCAGGCGATCCATGAATTCAAACATGCGATCCCCGCGCAAGGTAACCTTGCAACCAAGCGGCATGTCTTCGCGAACCTTAAAGCCCGCGATGGAATTGCGTGCCTTGTTGATCACCGGAGCTTGACCGGCAATCAGGCCCATATCGGCAACCGCCGAGCGGATCTTTTTGCTGTCTGCAACAGCTTCGCCAACACCCATGTTCAAAACAATCTTTTCGAGCTTGGGGATTTGCATGTCGTTTTTATAGCCAAATTGCTTTTTCATTTCAGCACGGATGCTGTCTTTGTAAAGCGCTTTGAGGCGAGGGGTATAATCAGCCATTGATCACTTCTCCCGACTTTTTCGCATAACGGACTTTTTTGCCGTCAACCGTTTTGAAACCGACGCGGGTTGCGACTTTTTCTTTGGGGTCAAGATAAGCGAGGTTCGACAATTGAATGGGTGTGTCTTGTGGCACGCGGCCACCCTGTTCGGTCTGGGTCTGGCGGGTGGCACGAATGGAAACATTCACGCCAGCTACGATTGCTTTGCCGGCATCGGGGTTAATCGAGACGATCTCGCCTTGCTTACCCTTATCCTTGCCAACCAGCACGATAACCTTGTCACCCTTTTTGAGCTTGGCAGCCATTACAGCACCTCCGGCGCAAGTGAGATGATTTTCATGAAATTCTTGGCGCGCAATTCGCGAACCACTGGCCCAAAAATGCGGGTGCCAATGGGTTCTTCGCCAGCGGTGTTCAGAATAACGGCAGCGTTGCCGTCAAACCGGATGGTGGTGCCATCGGGGCGCTGGATTGCTTTTTTGGTGCGCACAACCACGGCTTTGCGCACGTCGCCTTTTTTCACGCGGCCGCGCGGGATGGCTTCTTTTACGGAAACGACAATAATGTCGCCCACGCTGGCATAACGCCGTTTGGAGCCACCCAATACCTTGATACACTGAACACGGCGAGCGCCGCTGTTGTCAGCCACTTCAAGGTTGGTCTGCATCTGGATCATGTTTTTTCTCCCGACCTGTGGGGACAGTGCAGTTAAGCCCCACGGTTTCGATTATACTGGTGTGCTAGTCTGCTAGCACGGTCCAGCGTTTGCTTTTCGAAATTGGCGCGCATTCTTCAATGCGGACTTGGTCACCAACCTTGAAAGTTTCCTCTGCATCATGCGCCCGATATTTCTTGGTAGAGCGGATGGTCTTTTTAAGAATGGGATGCTGTGTGCGACGTTCAACCGAAACCGTGATGGTCTGGGTGTTGGCGTCAGAGGTCACAGTGCCCCGCAAAATACGTTTTGGCATCGTTTGTCCCCTTACTCAGCAGCGGCCGCAGCCGCCTTTTCATTCAAAATGGTCTTTACGCGAGCAGCGCCCCGGCGAACCTTGCGCATTTGCGAGGTATTTTCAGATTGGCCAGTGGCCGCCTGAAAACGCAAATTAAAGCTCTCTTTTTTCAGTGCTTCCAGCTCGTCTTTAAGCTGGTCAGGGGTTTTATCCCGCAATTCTTTGGCGTTCATAACGCATTTCCTTTCAACATCACCGGTAGGCCCATAGGGGTTACCCTGATTCCAGTGGAGTCAGTGCTTTGAACGGGTCGTATAGGGGGGATTCGGGGGGTTGGCAAGGGGGGATGGTTCAGCCTTTATAGTGCAAATCAAAATGAACTCATGTCGAAGTTATCCGCAAAACCCTAGATTGCGCCGCCTATACACCTATGCCGTCTAAACCAGGATCAGGACCCATTAATATTCAGGATTACCAAGCGGGCTGATTTCTGATTCACTTCGGTCAGGAAGTATGGGAGCGGTCTCGTCATGGCGCACAAGCGGCTGGAACAGAACACTTTCAAATGGCCTGCTATCCGCAATCGGCATCGCGGCTATCGTTATATTGGTGGCCGTAACTGAGTCCTGGCTCCAATAAAGCAATAAGTTGCCAAAAAAAGGCCCGCCAAAAGGCGGGCCAAGTCTCGGGGAGAAATTATGGCGTTAGGACGCCAATCGGTAACCACCGCTTTCGGTGACCAGAATGCGGGCATTACTTGGGTCCGGCTCTATCTTTTGGCGCAGACGGTAAATATGGGTTTCCAATGTGTGGGTGGTAACCCCTGCATTATAGCCCCAAACCTCGTGCAGCAAAACATCGCGCTGCACCACGCCATCGGATGCCCGATATAGAAATTTCAGGATATTGGTTTCTTTTTCGGTCAGACGGATTTTTTTATCGTCTTCTGTTGTCAGAATTTTGGCCGCCGGTTTGAACGTATATGGCCCGATGTTAAACACCGCGTCTTCGGATTGTTCATGGGTGCGCAGCTGCGAACGGATCCGCGCCAAAAGCACCGGAAATTTGAACGGTTTGGAAACATAATCATTGGCGCCGGCATCAAGGCCCAGAATGGTATCCGCATCGGTATCATGGCCGGTCAGCATCAAAATCGGGGATTTGACGCCTTGTTTGCGCATCAGGCGGCATAATTCACGACCATCCATATCGGGCAGGCCCACATCGAGGATCACCAGATCATATAGTTGTTCTTTGGCTTTGGTCAGGCCTTCGGCGCCTGTGCCTGCCTCGAACACATCAAAATCATCGGTCAGGATCAATTGATCCGCCAGCGCCTCGCGCAGGTCTTCGTCATCATCGACCATCAGGATTTTTTTAAGATTGTTCATCTGGGTTGCCTCCGTTGCTTGGTTATAATTCGGGTTGTTTTCATATAAATTCAAGGCCTTGCTTGCCCGCCTCACTGATCTGTGTGTCAGGGGCTTCAAATGTTTCAATTTGCCGTGCAACCGGATATAGATTTCGCACGGACTGAAACAAAGGCAATGGAATGACGCTGGGTTTATCTGCAAAAGATCGTGTTGCACGGGCGGTGCATGACCTGCGGCTTGGCTTGCCCGTTGTGCTGGAAACCCCGGGCGGGACCATGTTGATTGCCGCAATAGAGGCCATCGATAAACCGCGCTGGGCCAGTATTTCCGTGCTGGAAGATGCGGTTCTGGCCATTACCGCACGGCGCGCCAAAACCCTGAATGCGATTCCATATGATGGTGATCTGGCGCGGTTAAAACTGCTGCCACATGCCGATATCCGGTGGGCGAGGGCCATTGCCGACCCGTCCCGTGATCTGGATATGCCGCTAAAAGGCCCGTTTTCCTGTGACCGTAATGATTCTGCGGATGCCCATCGCATGGCGATTGATCTGTGCAAACGGGCCAACCTGTTGCCGGCGGCGGTGGTGGCAAAAATGGCTGATCCGGTATCGGGGCTGTCGGTGCTACAATTTGACGATCTGGCTCAAAACCAGCCCGTGCAGCTGAAAAAAATTGCCTCGGCCAAGGTGCCGCTGGCGGTTTCCGAGCTGGGAAAGGTGCATGTTTTTCGCCCCGATGATGGATCAGAGGAACATTACGCCATTGAAATCGGTAATCCTGATCGAAGCAAACCGGTTTTAACCCGCCTGCATTCCGCCTGTTTTACCGGTGATCTGATCGGGTCACTTAAATGCGATTGCGGCCCGCAATTGCGCGCAGCGCTGGCCCAGATCGGGGCTTTGGGCGCAGGGGTATTATTATACATGAACCAAGAAGGCCGCGGTATTGGTTTGGCCAATAAAATGCGCGCTTATGCGTTGCAGGACCAAGGGTTCGATACGGTCGAGGCCAATCACCGGCTGGGGTTTGAAGACGACGAGCGGGATTTTACCCTTGGCGCAAAAATGCTGCGCAACATGGGGTTTACCTCGGTGCGGTTGATGACAAACAACCCCGCCAAGATCGAAAAAATGCAATCCTGCGGGCTGGCAGTGACCGAACGTGTGCCGCTTAAAGTTGGCGAAAACAGCTTTAACAGTGATTATCTTGCCACCAAAGCCAGCAAAAGCGGGCATTTGCTATAAAAAAGGCCCGCCAAAAGGCGGGCCAAGGTAAGATACCTTTCGGTATCCGGCGGTAGATTCTAAATCTGTTATGCCTGCATTTCGGCCCTGATTTGCTGACGCAGCATGTCAATTGGCACTTTCTTGCCATCACGCTTATAGCTCCAATAAGTCCAGCCATTGCAGCTTGGCGCGCCTTCCAGCGCGGCGCCAACCTGATGGATGGAACCACGGGCATCATGGGCCACAAGCGTGCCATCGGCACGGACCTTGGCGCGGTGACGGCCATTTAGAGAATAAAGCTCCTCGCCGGGGCGCAACATGCCGCGTTCCACCAGATTGCCAAACGGCACCCGTGGTTCGGAACGTTTGGCGGCAGTGATTTTCAGACTGTCACTGTCATATTTACGCACATCATTGATGCGTTTTTCCGCAACCTTGCGATATTTGGCTTCGCGCTCGATACCGATAAAATTACGGCCCAGCTTTTTGGCAACCGCGCCGGTTGTGCCTGATCCGAAAAACGGGTCAAGCACCACATCGCCTTGTTTGGTTGAGGCAATCAGCACCCGATGCAACAGCGATTCGGGTTTTTGGGTGGGGTGGGCCTTTTCACCAGCTTCGTTTTTGATCCGCTCGCCGCCATTGCAAATGGGCAGCACCCAGTCGGAACGCATCTGGATACCCTCGTTCAGTTCTTTAAGCGCTTCGTAATTAAAGGTATATTTTGATGTATCCGATTTACCGGCCCAGATCATGGTTTCATGGGCATTGGTAAAACGTTTGCCGCGAAAATTGGGCATCGGGTTGGATTTGCGCCAGATCACATCGTTCAATATCCAGAAACCCGCATCCTGCAAAGCCACGCCAACCCGGAAAATATTGTGATAAGATCCAATCACCCAGATCGCGCCATTTGGTTTCAAAATCCGCCGCGCGGCCTTTAGCCATGCACGCGAAAATTTATCATAGGCCGCAAAACTGGAAAACTGATCCCATGCGTCGTCTACGGCGTCTACTTTGGAATTGTCAGGGCGATGCAAATCACCTTTTAACTGCAAATTATACGGGGGGTCCGCAAAAATAATATCAACGGAATCAGCCGGAAGACTGTTCATTACCTCTACGCAATCGCCCGATAATATCTGGTTTAACGGCAATGCCTGCGCAGCCGCCTGTTGGTCTGTTTTGTTCATGTCTCTGCCTCGAACTATGGTTGTTCGTTAATTGCCCATAGCATGAGTCAAAAGTGATTCGCCGTCAATATCTAATAGAATCAAAGACTTATATTATTTTCTTCACACAACATCTTGTGTATTGGTTTGAACGAGACTCTATGGTGTGGGGTTACCCCTAGGCGTTCCAGCCCCGATTTATGGGCCGGAACCCCGTATCCGGCGTTTTTCTCCCAGCCATAGCCGGGGAAATCTGCCGCCAGCGCTGTCATGATGCGGTCACGGGTAACTTTGGCAATGATGGATGCCGCCGCAATGGAAACCGACCGCGCATCGCCTTTGACAATGGCCTGTGCATCACAGGGCAATCCGGCAGGGATTTTATTGCCGTCAATCAGGGCAAAAACCGGGGTAACAGGCAAATCAGCCACCGCGCGCTGCATGGCCAGAAATGTGGCTTGCAGGATGTTGAATTTATCAATCTCGGCAACAGACGCAATTCCAACGCCGGTTTTGGCGTGGGTTAGAATTGCATCATACAATGCCGCGCGGCGCGTTGCGGTCAGTTTTTTTGAATCGTTCAGGCCCTGCGGAATATTTTTCAGATCAAGGATCACGGCACTGGCCACCACCGGCCCTGCCCATGGGCCACGGCCGGCCTCGTCTATGCCGCAAACCGGCGATAAAGCCGCATGTTCAAAACTGTTATCAGGGGTATTTTTCATGATAATTTTTCCATAGGGTTTGCAAAAGATTTGTATAAGTTAAAAATCTCGAAGGGAATGGCCATGACCGTTATTGTTTCAGGTGCCGGAATTGGCGGATTAACCGTGGCGTTAACCTGTCATCAACTGGGCATTCCGGTAAAGGTTTTTGAAGCCGTGCCAAAGATTTCACCCTTGGGCGTCGGCATCAATTTACAACCCCATGCCGTGCGTGAATTGTTTGAATTGGGGTTGGCGGATCAACTGGATGCGATTGCGGTTCGCACCCGCGAGGTGGCCTATTTCAGCAAACACGGGTTGCCGATCTGGACCGAGGATCGCGGCAAATGGGCGGGCTATCACTGGCCGCAATATTCGGTGCATCGGGGTGAATTGCAAATGATGCTGCTGAATGCGGTAACGGCGCGGCTGGGGCCGGATTGTGTTGAAACAGGCAGTATCGTGATGGGGTTTGAAAGCACGGATAACGGGGTTGTTGTCAGCGTGGCACAAGCTGGCTCAACGCGGCAATTCAAGGGCCGTGTTTTGATTGCGGCTGACGGTATTCATTCAAACATCCGCGCCGGTTTTCACCCCAATGAGGGCCCGCCGGTTTGGGGCGGCGCGGTATTATGGCGCGGCACCACACGGGCCAAGGCGTTTTTATCAGGCACCAGCATGGCCATGGCCGGGCATCGGGATTTGAAATTTGTCACCTATCCGATCAGCCAGCCCGATGAAAACGGGTTGTCGCTTATCAACTGGATTGCCGATATCAAACTTGATAAAATTACACATTGGAACCATAATATTTATAATCGTAAAGGTGAGCTGGCAGATTTTCTGCCAAAATTCGAAAGCTGGAATTTTGACTGGCTGGATATTCCAGACCTGATCCGCAACGCCGATGCCATCTATGAATTCCCGATGATTGACCGTGATCCGCTGGCGCGCTGGACCGTTGATAATGTGACATTGCTGGGGGATGCGGCCCATGCCATGTATCCGATCGGGTCAAATGGTGCATCACAGGCCATCATAGATGCGCGGGTTTTGGGAAAATATTTCAAAAGCCTTGGCATTAACGGTGCCGCATTGCAGGCCTATGATGATGAGCGCCGCCCGATTTGCAACGCGGTAGTGCTGGCCAATCGGGGCGATGGGCCAGATCATATCCTCCAGGTGGTTGAAGAACGCTGCCAAGGCCGGTTTGACAAGATCGAGGATATTTTGTCACCAAAAGAGATGGCAAAAATGGCGGCTGATTACAAGAAAATCGCTGGCTTTGATGTTAAAACCCTGAATAATGCCCCCGATATTCTGGGGGCAAACGATGATTCCAATACTTGAAAAACCAATACGCTGGCTGGCCAGAACCAGCGCTCTGATCGGGGGGGTGGTGTTGCTGGCGGTTATGATCATGACAGTGATCAGCGTGGCGGGCATGTCATTAAACAAGCTGGGCCGGTTTTTGAAAAAATCCTATGATCTGGAGATCGCACCCCTGCTGGCCATCGGGCCAATTCCGGGCGAAACCGAATTGATCGAGGCTGGTATGGCGTTTATTATTTTTGCCTTCATGCCAATTGTTACCCTTAATCGCGGCCATGCCAGTGTTGAAATTCTGACCAACGCCTTTGGGGCCACCATTAACCGGCTGATTGATCTGGTGGCTGATATTTTGTTGCTGCTGGTGGCTGGCTATCTGGGGTATCGGCATTATCTGGGCATGCTGGATAAATACGGCAATGGCGAAACCACATGGATATTACAATTCCCGCTTTGGTGGGGATACGCGGCGGCCCTGTCTGGCGCGGTGGTGTTTGTGATTATCTGTGTGTTTTGCGTGCTACGATCCTTTAACCATCTGTTGCGCGGCACCTCCCGCCAAGCCTCGGAGATCATTCATTGAGCAATTTTGATTTGGGCCTTTGGTCATTCGCAGTGGTATTGCTGCTGATATTTTTGCGCATGCCGATCGGCTTGTCGATGTTGCTGGTCGGCATTGGCGGCAATTTTCTGGTCATCGGTGATTTCAGCATGATCGGCGGCCAGTTGAAAAACCTGACATACGGGCAGTTTTCCAGCTATTCGCTGTCGATCATTCCGCTGTTTTTGCTGATGGGGCAATTTGCAACATTGGGGGGCATGTCAAACGCCCTGTTCAAAGCCGCCGAGGCATTTTTGGGGCATAAAAAAGGCGGGGTTGCCATGGCCTCGGTCGGGGCCTGTGCGGGGTTTGGCGCGATTTGCGGATCTAGCCTCGCCACCGCGGCCACCATGGGGCAAGTGGCCTTGCCACAATTGCGGCGCTACGGGTATTCGGGGGCGTTATCCACCGGCACATTGGCGGCGGGGGGCACGCTGGGCATTCTTATTCCGCCCTCGGTTATTCTGGTGATTTATGCGATATTGGCCGAGCAAAACGTGGCAAAATTATTTGTGGCGGCATTGATTCCGGGCGTGTTGGCAATGCTGGGCTATATGCTGGCAATTTCGATTTATGTGCGGATATTCCCCAATTCAGGCGGGGTGCGTTCACGCGTGCCCATGGGTGAACGCATGGCGGCACTGGGTGCTGTATGGCCGGTGCTGGTGGTATTCATAGTGGTGATCGGCGGCATTTATCAGGGCTTGTTCACCCCCACCCAAGGCGCTGCCGTGGGCGCGGCAGGCACGGGGCTGATCGCATGGCTGAATGGCGGGTTAACGTGGAAAACCCTGCAAGAGGCATTTCACGGCACCGCCATGACCACCGCCATGATCTTTTTGATTGTGCTGGGCGCGGCTGTGTATAACGGGTTTCTGGCGCTGACACAGGTGCCTTATGAACTGGCGGCGTTTGTTGGCGAACAGGGGTATAATGCGTGGATGGTGCTGGCCGTAGTGCTGTTCGCATACCTGATATTTGGCTGTGTGATGGACAGCCTGTCGATGATATTGCTGACCGTGCCGATATTTTTCCCCATCATGCTGGCGCTTGATTTTGGTATGACCCCGACCGAATTCGGGCTTTGGTTCGGCATTCTGATCCTGATCGTGGTCGAGGTCGGGCTGATCACGCCGCCGGTGGGGATGAACCTGTTTGTGATCAATTCGCTGGCCAAGGACATTCCGATTATCGAGACGTTTAAGGGGGTTTTACCCTTTGTGATTTCGGATCTGCTGCGGGTGGTTATTCTGGTGATGTTCCCGGGCATTACCCTTTGGCTGGTGAATGTGCTGTGGTGACAAATTTTGTCAGGGTTTTTGCACCATTCCCGACACGGAATCAAAAGCGCCGACCGTCAAGGCCCGCGCCAAAAGACGTTTCGGGTTGGTCGGCAGTGGAAATTCCAGCCCCGCTGCCAGATCGCGGCTAAACCCGAACCTTTGGTAATATGGCGCGTCTCCGATCAGAATAACCCGTTGCCACCCTGTTTGCGCCGCACGAGACAGGCTTTCGGTGATAAGCATTTTTCCAAGGCCCTCGCCCTGGCTGGTCGGATGAACCGCAACCGGCCCCAGCAACAAAGCGGTGATTCGTTTTTCTCCGATAACAACCGGCCAATACCGGATCGAACCCGATAGCGTGTTATATTCATCACGCACCACCAGCGAAAGATCCGGCACCGGATCAACCCCGTCGCGCAACCGATAAGAACCAAGCAGCATCCGCCCCGGCGCAAAAGCAAGGTCAAGCAGGTTTTCAACCTCGGCATGGTCGTTTTCAGATTCTGGATGGATACGAAACATGATTTTTCCAAATGCTCTCGTAAACTGCCTAACATGGCTTTATCAAGGTCGCAAATACGAAAGGAACGGTATGTTTTACCAACCAAAAGACGGGCACGGATTGCCGCATAATCCGTTTAAGGCCATCGTGTCGCCGCGCCCGATTGCATGGATTTCAACACTGGATAAAAATGGCCGCGCCAATCTGGCACCTTACAGCTTTTTTAATGCCATGGCCGACAGCCCGCCAATGGTGGTATTTGGCAGCACTGGCACCAAACCGGACCAGCCGCAATATAAAGACACCATGGCCAATATTCGCGAAACCGGCGAATTTGTGGTGAACATCGTTTCTTATGCCTTGAAAGACGCCATGAACATCACCTCGGGGAATTTGCCCGCCGATGTGGATGAATTTGCCGCCGCCGGTCTTGAAAAAGCCGACAGCCAAGTGGTGCAGCCGCCGCGCGTGGCCGCCGCCCCTGCGGCACTGGAATGCAAGCTGTTCAAATTTGTGGACCTGATCGCAGAAAATTCAGCCATGGTCATTGGCGAGGTTGTCGGCATTCATATGGCCGATAGCAGCATCGTGAATGGCATGTTTGATATTACCACCTATCAACCATTGGCGCGGTTAGGATACAAAGATTACGCCCGTGTAACCGATGTTTTCCCGCTTGAACGCCCTGAACAGGAGTAACCCCATGCAAACAATGATCGGCGTAATTGGCGGCAGCGGTGTTTATGATATTTCCGGGCTGCAAGACGCAAAATGGCAAACGGTTGAAACCCCGTGGGGGGAACCGTCAGACCAGATATTAACCGGCACGCTGGATGGCATAAAAATGGCGTTTTTACCGCGCCACGGGCGGGGGCATGTGCAAACGCCAAGCTCGATCAATTATCGCGCCAATATTGACGCACTGAAACGGATCGGGGTTACAGATGTGATTTCGGTATCGGCTTGCGGGTCGTTTCGCAATGAAATGGCGCCGGGGGATTTTGTGATCATTGACCAGTTTATCGACCGGACATTCGCGCGGGAAAAATCGTTTTTCGGCCGGGGCTGTGTGGGCCATGTATCGGTGGCGCACCCGACCTGTTCGCGCCTTGGCGATGCCTGTGAAACCGCAGCACGGGCCACCGGGGTAAACGTGCATCGCGGCGG
>Ga0256839_1003606_pt1 | contig 15845 bp, 11 predicted proteins | sample 354166metaG_FD_185968 | JGI IMG/M metagenome (GOLD analysis project Ga0256839, IMG submission 185968) | Hydrothermal vent microbial communities from Mid Atlantic Ridge, Atlantic Ocean - 354-166 | ecosystem: Environmental > Aquatic > Marine > Hydrothermal vents | place: Atlantic Ocean: Mid... | reverse complement strand
GATAGAAATGGCAACCACATCAAACTACCCGAACAAATGACGCTACCGCAGCTACCCGCCACTTTCGGCTTTGTTAGTGCCATATCAGCCATAACACCCTGATATGCATTTCCACGCAGGAGCGTGGGAACGAGAGGCAACAGCCACCCTCGATACTGTCATTGTGCATCCTCATCCATGGATATGTTGTCGCCCGCCAGTTCGCGCTCGATCTGCTCGATGCTGGGCAGGCTGGTTTGCAGTTCTGGCGGCAAGGATTCCACCAGTTGATATTCAGCCACACCGATGGGGCGGGCATTATCGCGCAACGCGTATTCGGCCACCACCTTGTTCTTGCTCTTGCACAGCAGCAAACCAATGGTGGGTTCATCTTGCGGGTGCTTGATCTGAGCATCCACTGCCGTGAGATAAAAACCTAACTGACCCAGATGCTCAGGCTTGAACTTGCTGCCCTTGAGTTCGATCACCACATAGCAGCGCAGTTTGAGATGATAGAACAGCAGATCAATGAAAAATTCGTCACCGCCCACATCCAGCTGCACCTGCCGCCCGACAAAGGCAAAACCTGCACCCAACTCCAGCAGGAATTCGGTGACATGCTTCACCAGAGCATGTTCGATCTCACGCTCGTTCGCCTCCCGGCTAAGGCCGAGGAAATCAAAGCGGTACGGATCCTTCAACGATTCTCTGGCCAGATCAGACTGAGGTTTGGGCAAGCGGACATCAAAATTGGTGACCCCCGTGCCGGTGCGTTCCAGCAGACTGGTTTCGATATGGATGTTCAACACATTGCGTGACCAACCGTGCAAAATGGCACCCTTGGCATAAGCCATACGCTGCTGTGTATTTTTCAGGCGGGTCAGCAGCACCAGATTGTGCCCCCATGGCAATCGTCCAACAAGCTGTTGGACGATTTCGGGGTCCGGCCACGCCTCGGCAAAAGCGCGCATGTACATCAGGTTGGCGCGGGAAAACCCCTTCATCTCCGGAAAAGTAGCGCGAAGATCATGCGACAGCCGCTCAATCACTTTGGCACCCCAACCCTGTTCGGCTTGACGCGCCAAAATATCCCGCCCGATCTGCCAGTAGAGCAGCACCAGTTCCTGGTTGACCGCCAGCGTCGCGCGCTGCTGGGAGGAATGGATACGACTCTTGAGGTCGGCCAGCCAGTTAGCGTAGCCCTCCGGGGGCGAAGTCAGGCTGATTGGCTTGTTGTTCATGATGTTTTTTTTCTTCCTGTTCTCACGCCTTTGGCTGAGTCTGCCGTCATTTTGGTATAGAGATCAAACAGCTTCTCCAACCGTTCGGTATCGTTTTTAAAACGGCGACCGATGTAGATGCGCTCCAGCACCTCGTCATTGCGCTCATGCGCCCGGCGCAGATCGTCGGGCATTTTGTCGGGGGCATAAAGATCGGCAATGGTGGCGGGGAAGTGGGCTTCACGAGCCAGCAGGATATCTTCGGCGCAGCGGGTTAGGTCGGATTTGTTTTTTTCGGTGAGGGTGGGGACGGGGAAGGTGTTCCAGCCTAGGGTGTTGGTATATGAATAATCAGTACGCATTCGTGCGCAAATACTAGCCACCCAAATGAGATTTAGTTTTGAGCAAATAATAGAAATAGGCCATATTTTAGAATACGTTATTCCAAATACTTTATTGGACAGCACAGTACCTGGTGGCAAGAGTCCAGCAGGTAGATATTCACGATTTTCGGAGCTAATTACTGGAACACATATCGTTGTTTGTTCAGGTATTGGCTTTCGCTCATCAAAGCGATGAGGCCAATTTGCTGCTGTTCTTGTTGCTGATTTCTTGCTTTCAAGCCTAAAACTACGCACGGCATCCATTCTGCTTTTTAGATTGGCTATCGACTTTGCTTTACTCACTTGATCATCGTCTATCCAGATGCAATAGCGATGCATACCTCTTATTAATTCATATGAACCGACAAATGGGCGAATAAATAAACTTTTTTCATAATCGTTTAATTCAAGAGTACGTAACTCTGATTTTTCGAGAAGAAGATACCCCCCATCTGTTGGTGAATTCCCACGCTCCATTTTGGGAACGCTACTTAGAGGAGTTTGACTTGGAAAAACTACCGTATTTCCACCTGCTACTAGATAGGCATTTATATTTGAAGTTTGACGTACAGTCATTTCGCCTTGTTCATCAAAACTAAACAACCATCGCAAGTTCTTTGGCAGCTTCGATAAACCAACTATCACTACCGTGACCCCAGCATTATGACTTGCTAAATTTGCCCACTTAAATGAGGTGTACGCAAATGTAATTTTAGATTCCGTTCCAAATATAGCAGGCCACAGAATTGGTACTTGCTGCCCTTGGCAAATAGAGTTGGTACTTACAAAGGCGGACGCTGCATTGGTCTCAACCCCATAATCAGCCGCTTTCATAAACCAGCCCGTCACATAATCAAGTGATTTCCAACCTTTTATACGGTTGTCAAAAACGATTTTCATATCATCTTTTTGTTCAGAGGCTTGCCACTTGCTACCTTTATAAGGCGGATTCCCACAAATATAAGTCTCCGCATCTTGCCCATCAAACTCTATATCCGCCTGCTCAAGAACCTCATCAAACAAGTCCTTACGCACCTGCTCAACCGGCCTTGTCGGCGGACAGACTTCCAACCAATCCATCCGCAACGCATTGCCCTGATAAATCTGCCCGGTCTTTTTCAGTGGCAGCACCAGCGCTTTGGCCTCCTTCTGTCCGATCAATCGCACATCACATTGAAATTCGGCAATCAGCAACGAGAGCCGCGCCACTTCAACCGCGAAGTCCTTTAATTCGATGCCATAAAAGTTCTCCAGCCTGATCCACGATTTTTGATTGGCCTCTTCGCGGCGGCGCAATATCTCTGCTTCAATCTCGCGTATCTGGATATAGGCGATCACCAGAAAATTGCCCGAGCCGCAGGCGGGGTCAAACACGCGGATGTTGGCGATGCGCTTGCGCAGGTTTAACAGCTTGCGGAGGTTCTCTCCGGCCTGCTCTAACTGCTCACGCAGTTCATCCAGAAACAGCGGGTTCAGCACCTTGAGGATGTTGGGCACGCTGGTGTAGTGCATGCCCAACTCGCCGCGCTCGTCATCATTGGCCACGGCCTGGATCATGGAGCCGAAGATATCGGGGTTGATCTCTTTCCAGTTCAGGCTTCCCGCTTTAAGCAGGTAGGAGCGGGCAATGCGGCTAAAACGCGGAAGCTCTGTGTTACCCGCAAACAGGCCGCCGTTGACGTAGGGGAAAGTATTGGTCCAGTTGTGCAGATTGGCGGCGGCACGCGCTTCGATGGGGGTGTCCATGGCGCGAAACAGTTCACCCAGCACATATTCGATATTGTCTGAGCGACTGTCACTCATTTGCTCGATGGTGGCGGTGAACAAATTGTCACTGTTGAAGATGCCTGTGTCTTCGGCAAAAAAGCAGAAGATCAACCGCGCCATGAAGTGGTTCATATCATGGCGGCGAGCATCAGAAGCCCAATCTTCATTCACTTTCAACAGCTCAACATAGAGCCGGTTCAGGCGGCCGGTGGCCTGAATGTCGATGGGGTTGTTGCGGATCTGTTTGACGGTGGTAATGCCCGCCAATGGCAGGAAGAAGCCGAAGTGGTTGGGGAAACCCGGGTAGCCACAGGCAATCATCTCGCCGGAGGTGAGATCTTCAGCTTCCAGGTCAATACCATCGGTGGCCAGCACAAATTTGGCCTTTGCCTTACGGGTTGCCGGGCTGGCCTTGAGTTTGTTCAGGGTTTCGGTGGTGTTTCCTTCAGTACACACTGCCAGATGAATATTACTGCGTTGCAGCACGCCATCCTTAATGTCTGACGCATTGGAAGAGCCACTTTTAAGGCGCTTAATGGTGGTGGGCTTGTTACCAAATGCTTCCAAAAAGGCAAACGGGAACACCTGGGCATCGAAGGGTTGCTCGGCCAGTTGGGTAATCGCTTCTTCTATTTCAACCGCGTTCAATGTTGCTTACTCCAGCGTTCCACTTCAAGCCCCGCTGTACGGGGTCAATTGATGACTATTTTTTTGTAACTGTCTGTTGTCAGCCGTTGCAACCACTTAGTGCGCACAAACAACGTTCTCTTTAGTTAAAAAGGTCGATATACGCCCCATAACGAAACTGGCGATTACGCGCCTGTCCGGTTACTTCCGTCAGCAAGCCATGGTCAACAAACTTGTTCATCAACTGGTTGGCAGCCGGAAAGGTGACATTGATCTGTTCTTTTATATCTTGCACTTTGATAAAGGGGCGCTGATAGAGTGTTTCCAACACCTGCATACCGTTGCCCGCAACGCGGCCAAAATGTTCGGCAATCAGTTTGCGATGGGCTTCGCGCAGGTCAACGATTTTTCGCGAGGTCTCGGTAGCCTCTTGAGACACTTCGTATATGCCTTGCAGGAAAAATTTCAGCCACGTCTCCCAGTTGCCATTTTCGCGCACGGATTGCAGCTGTTCGTAATATTGCTGGCGATATTTTTTGAAGTAGTGGGAGATGTAGAGTACCGGCGTTTCCAGTATCTCACGCTGGTAGAGTATGAAGGCGATCAACAGTCGTCCGATACGCCCGTTGCCATCCAGAAAGGGGTGGATGGTTTCAAACTGGGCGTGGGCCATGCCGATTTGCAGCAGGGCGGGCAGGCTTTCATCATGCAGGAATTTTTCAAATTGGCCGAGTATCTCTTCTAGCTGTTGCGGAGGAGGGGGAACAAAGGTGGCTTCTTTCAACGTGCAACCTTGCGGGCCGATCCAGTTCTGGATTTTGCGCAGTTCACCCGGCTGAGCGTTGCCGCCGCGCACGCCGCTCAACAAAACATTGTGAATTTCTCGAATCAGACGGTTGGAGAGTGGCAGTTCAGCCAAGCGCTCCAAACCGTAGTTCATGGCGCGCACGTAGTTGAGCACCTCATCCACATCGCGTGGGCGTTGATTGTCGAAGATCTCCGCTTCCACTTCGAGGATGTCATTCAGCGAACTTTGCGTACCTTCGATCTGACTGGAGAGCACCGCCTCTTTACGCACGTACATAAAGATAAACAGGTCGGGATTAGGCAGGGTGCGGATGGAACCATCCAGCCGCCCAAGGGCGCGGTCTGCCCTGGATAGCAGCGCCTGCATCTCGGTATCGATCTCCAGCGCGGGCATTGGTGGCAAGGGCTTGGGGATAAACGCCTGATGGCCGCCCGGCTGGACGGCAAATTCACCTGAACGAGTTTGGGTATTCATGTGTTACGGTGTGCCCTCTCGGGTAAAGCGTACCTTTAAATAAATGATGCAGCACGCAGTTTATTAAAGGCAGACTTTAACACAGATCAAAGTAAAGTCTATACGTAAGGCAGCGTTTAGCAATTCTCATAGCCAATACTGGCGAAGCTATTAAAGATGAATTGCTCAGTCGCGAAGGTGCTCGGAGCTGACTCCGAATATTGATAAAGAAAGCGTTAAGGCATGACCGGCAATCTAAAGACTATTGTACCTGAGCCGGGTCGAAGAGGTACGGGGTGCCGATTGCTCGGCAAGGGTATCGCGTGTGACCGTAGCAATAGCGGTTAGAACAATTCCGGTGTAACATTTTCGACTCCATTTTCTCCACCGATTGACCAATATCCACTCAACCAACTTCACCAGATAAATTAAGCTTCTACACAAATCGCATCGACATGCCTTACGATTGGGATTAGCCTCGCACCCCAAACCATTATCCATTGGTTTCTAGCAAAGAAAGTACGACATTTAGCCGCTATCGTCATACAATAGGCTCCATATAACGACATATCATGAACATACTCATCATTAAAAAACCGTGGCCAGTTCTGAGCAAATAAAGGCGCTATTACTCTCGCATCTCGCAAAGGATGAGGAGCGCTTTTTGTCCGTTGCTTTACAAATGGCTGCGCACGAGGCCCGCAGCGGACACGGTAAGCTCGCCCAGGATCTGAGAGAGATCGTCGATAAAGCAAAAAAACAGGCTAAATCCAACACACCTACCCCAATATCCAGGGGATTAAAAGACTCTTCAGGGTTGCTGTACGCGACAACGCCCCATTTTCGACTGACAGACCTTATCACCAAAAACGATGTCACAGACAAGCTTGTTCGTGTCATCCGTGAACAGCGTCATAGCACGCCGAGGTGTAAACACGTTGATCCTGGTACATCGCACCGAACTACTGAAACAGTGGAAAGAACGGTTACGGTCATTTCTCGCACTAGAAAAAGAGATGCTTGGCACAATGGGTGGAGGTAAGATCAAACCCACCGGTATTATTGATATTGCCGTCATGCAAACCCTCACTCGCCGGGAAGAGCTCTGCGAAAAGCTGGAACACTACGGGCAGGTCATTATTGACGAATGTCATCACCTCTCAGCATTCTCGTTCGAGCGCATTCTTAAGCAATGCAAAGCAAAATATGTGCTTGGACTGACAGCAACCCCCGTGCGTCGTGATGGACAACAGCCCATCATCTACATGCAATGTGGCCCCATTTGCCAGACAGTATCGTGTGCAGCATCCAACCTTACCTCAACCGCCTGCCCCTCTTGCTGATAAATAATGATTTCGCTGACGTTTTGTTGATTCATTCATTTCCCTCTCCTCGCCTATCCCCTGAGATAGAGCTTTCTACCCACCCACCCGCTTAGCACTCCCATCAGACTCAAGCCCCTTGCGCCGTATAAAGCGAAGCGCTTGTTGAAATTCCGCCACGGGCATTTTCATTTTACTGACATGCCATTTTTCTCTGGCCTCCTTGATGATCGCTTCATCGGTAATTTTACCACCCTCAATAATCAGGTTATGCCATCCCGCGTGGATGGTGGCGAGTAGTTCCGTTTCTCGTGAATCTTTGGGATTGATAAGATCAATCACTCGTGTTAGTTGCTGTTGATAGGATTTGAGGGTGGCAAAAAGACCCGCTATCAACTCATCGTATCGAGCCAGTTTTTTAAAATTATAACCCTTGCCTTCGCCTCGACTGATAAATTCAAAAAATTGATTTTCAGTTGCCCACGCTTCCGCGATTGCCGGGTCTGTTTGGTTGACGCTGTGATTGGTACTGGTGTCGGCAAAGCGAAATAGCTGGTCGCTGGTGGTCACGATATTTTCGATCTCGGAACTGGCCTGTGCTTCCAACAGAGGGATGGTGTTAATCAACACCGACTGATTGGGAATCAGCTCACCCACCTGCTTCAGCTCGGCCAGTGCTACGCGCGCCTCAGTACGGAGCTTCCATATTGCACGGGTTTCCAGCTCCTGCGCTGGGGGCAGGGTGGGTAAAGTGTTGTATGGCTGAGTGGGGTTGAAGCCCGGCATGGTGATTATCCAAATATCCTTAGTCAACACTGCGGGTGTATACACAACTCATTTCGGCATTATGCATTTTTATGTCGAATAATTTCATTAATTTCGACATATGGCGTGCAAGTGTCGAATGGGCCGACATGTCAGTGAAAAGCACGGGCTTTTCTTTCTTTTGCCGACATTTGGCTGTCCTAGCTTCTTCGTCAGATCTTCTGCTTTGAGGTGCGTATAACGCTTTAGCATCGCCAAGTCTTTGTAACTGGTGATGGCAGAAACTTCCATCGTCCCCAATCCCAATTCAAAAAAGCGGCTGGTGGAATCAAAGCGCAGGCCATTGATGAGATTGAGCAAGAGGTGAGTAAAATAGTGACGTAGAACTTTAGCCACTTCTATGGCCAATACTCTTTGGAGGTTGAGGGGGGTTCCGTAGGGAATATCGAATGGTGGATTTTCGGAGAGAGAAAACCTCTATAAATACAATAAGTTATATTCTTTTCTCTATGGCTCTCCAATTTGGCTGCGCTGGTAATCGCTGTTTATCACCTTTTCAGTCCGGCGCACATTGGCCAGCAAGCCAGCGATTATCATTTTTTTGTTCATTATTCCTCAAGCGCACCGCCCAGTTTATTTATCCCCTGGTTTTTTGTCAGACCTTCTGCTGTGATGATGTACTAGACTCCGTAGTGGTATGCATCAAAAAACGTAAAACAGAGATACGAAGCGAGCTTTTTACCGTGAATCTAATCATGGGTTTCTTCATGGGTTTCTGGTGTGAATGAAAACAAATGTTGCGGATTCTTGGTTATGGCATAAAGTTGTAACTTAAGTTTTCACATGCCATGCCGAGAAAATTTGTGAAAGGTTGTTTGTGCAAAGCCTGGGGGTGGCTGATATCAGCAGAAAAATATGTTTGCAGAGCCGGTCAAATAACACTGGTTGTGAAAACGTGGGTTTTGGGGCTTGTACGCTGATACCGCTATCTATTGCATGCTCAGAAATATGTAATTAGGTGCGTTTCAGGAAATAGCGTCTAAGATAAAGCAACATTCACAATAGTCGTATGGTTATTGCCAGGCTTTACCGCCAGGAGTGATTGGTCGGCAGGCAAGATTACACAGCGTTGAGTGGATATTGTTACCCCCGATTTTTCGTGAGTTATGGCACCGAGTAACTACTTTCGGGAAAGTCAGTTAACAATGAAAGTATTGTTGATTCGGGATGGGAGAACAGAGGTTTTGCGCAGGAGCTTGCTAACCGTTTGGATAAAAATAACGATAGAATCGTTGACATGTTTGCCTGGATAAAAGTGACTGGTGTGGCAGGAATACCAGTAGCGATAGATGATGTGCGTGTTGCGTTACCTATTGTCGAAAGTCGGAGGGGTACGCAATGGATAAATGTGTTCACCGATACAGATTCTCTATGCCGGTTGGTGGCCCCATCTTTTGTGGGTTCTGCGAAGCGTGGTGTTGTCGCTTGTTCCCTGGCGGGCAACCGGGTGAATCTTTGTTTTAATCTGTCAGCATCACGGCATCAAAAACGACGATTAATGTCTTGTTGATAAAAATACCTAATGCTATGAATAATATCTTTTCGCGTCTGACAACCCGTGTATCACTATCCATGGTTGCTGTAGTGGTGTTAAGCATGGCGGTGGTTGTTCATCATTGGGTTTTTGTGACGGCACCGGCATTGAAAGCCGCCGAGCAGGCTAAAGCTGAATTGTTGATAACGCCGTATACACAGTTGCTGGAAGCGGCAATGAATGAAAATGATGAAATTCGCTTGGATGAAATTTTAAATCAACTTGTTTTGCTGAAAGATTCCACTTGGCATGAGCCTGTTGTGTTAAGTCTGAAGGTTTCCTTGCAGGATAATCGGGTGATTGAACGTCGCAATGTGGTAAAACATAAGGCGACCCCTTTTCGTGCGGAAATGCCGATGTATTCATTGCGTACCGGGGAGTTGCTGGGCAAGGTGGAGCTGGAATACAACGATGCATTTTATAATCGTTTGATCCGCGAGGCGTGGTGGGAAATGGGCGGTTCCATAGGATTGGCCTTTCTTTTGTTGCTTGCTATGCAATATTGGGTACGGTATCTGCTTAAACCGTTGACTGACTTGTCGCATCGTTTATCGCAAGTGGATCTGAACTCATATGTCAGTTTGCCACCACCAAACCGGTTGGTGAGCGCTGAAATTCAACAGGTATGGAAATCAATTGAGCTGCTGCTGGCCCGGTTACGACAACGTGATGAAGCGCTGGAAGAAGGGCGCGCGGCAGCCCAGGCGGCTTTACAGGCCAAATTGGATGCTGAAACAGCCAATCAGGAAAAAAGCCAATTTCTGGCAAATATGAGTCACGAATTGCGCACGCCATTGAATGCCATTATTGGTTACAGCGAAATACTGTATGACGATGCTAGTGAATCCGGTAATGCCGAGATGGCGGAAGATTTGGTACACATTGTTAACTCCGGGCAACATCTTCTTTCATTGATTAATGATGTGTTGGATTTGTCAAAAATTGCAGCCGGTGAAATGCATTTGTATTTACAAGATACCAGTTTGCCACAACTGGCCAATGAAGTGATGAATACGGTTAAACCACTGATTGCTTCGAATGGAAATGTCGCCACGGTCGATTGTGATGAGCGCATTGGGAGTATTTACACCGATGCAAGCAGGCTAAAACAGGTGTTGATTAATATTCTGGGTAATGCGGCAAAATTCACCCATAACGGCGAAGTGGGTTTGTTCGTTAGTCGTATGGAAGACGAAGAGGGGGAGTGGGTAGAGTTTCGAGTGGTTGATACCGGGATTGGTATTAGTGAAAAACAACAAAAAGGTTTATTCAAGGCGTTTACTCAGGTCGATGAGTCTGCGACGCGTCAATATGATGGCACTGGTCTGGGTTTGACTATTAGCCGCAGCGTGTGTCAATTAATGGGCGGTGATATCAGCGTTACGAGCCAGTTGGAAAAAGGTTCAGTTTTTACGATGAAAATCCCAGCAGAGGTGGAAAATACAGGGAAGGAAAATGGCGTTGTTAATATGCCAAACAGACAGCTGGTATCGGCTCAGGCGAATATGAATGAGCCGCATGAAAAATTACCTGCTATTCTGATTATCGATGATGATCCATCAGTTGGTGATTTATTGCAACGAACGTTAAGAACAGAAAATTATTATATTGAAAATGTTGGCGGTGGCCATGAAGGATTGGAGAGAGCGGTTGAGTTGGTGCCGGATTTAATCATTCTTGATGTGATCATGCCGGATATGAGCGGCTGGTCTGTATTGTCGCAATTGAAAAAAAATCCTGCATTACTGCATGTGCCAGTGATTATGCACAGTATGAGTGATGAACGTGCAATGGCTGTGGCGCTGGGTGCGGCGGATTATATTAACAAGCCTGCGGATAAACAAGAATTAATTGGTGTAATTAAAAACCATCTTCACAAAGGTGTGGTTTCTATTGTATTAGTCATTGGCGGAAGCGTTGATGCACGGCGTCTGACGCGAATGGTGTTTGAAAACGAAGGCTGGAATATCATAGAGAGCGCTGATGGTGAGGTAGGGTTGATGCGTGTGGCAGAAAAAATACCGTCGGTTATTGTGTTGGATACCGACCTGCCAACAACAATGAACGCCATAGAGTTTGTGCAGAAACTGAAAAAAAATGAACAGTGGAAAAACATCCCTGTATTGGTTTTGACAGGGCAATCAATCAGCGATGATGAGCGCGAAAAATTGTTAACGCATGTGGATATGGTTATCGAAAAAGGCGCCTATAGCCTGGATACTTTGCTGCGTCGCTTGCGCGAGCTACTGGGTTCTTCGCAGCCAGCAACAGCAACAGGGTAGACATGGATAACTATCACATTGAAACGGTGTTGCAATACAAAGGTGGGATTGTCATGAATGTGGCTGAGCAAAGAAACCACGAAATGGGAGAGGCATTTTCTATTTTGGTTGTTGATGATAATGAAATGAATCGTGATTTACTGTTGCGGCGCTTGGGTAATGGCGAGTTTCAGTTGTCATCTGCGATGGATGGTGAAGAAGCATTGGCAATGTTGCGCAAACATTCTTTTGATCTGGTATTGCTGGATATCATGATGCCGGTGCTGGATGGTTATGAAACATTGAAAGTTATTCAGGGTGATGCTTTGTTGCGGCGTGTGCCGGTTATTATGATTACAGCGCTTGACGATGTAGAGAGCGCTGTTCGTTGCATAGAGCTGGGTGCAGTGGATTATGTGACCAAACCATTCAACCCAACGTTGTTGCGTGCGAGGGTCGATGCCAATCTGGAACGAAAACGCATGAATGATTTGGAAGAACATCGTCGTGAAGAAATTGAACGCAATAATATAAGCTTGTCTGAAGAAGTGCGAGCCAAGGTGTTGGAGATATCTCAGTCACAACTGGCTGCCATCTTTGCCATGTCTAAATTGGCGGAATCCCGAGACCCTGAAACCGGTGAACACCTTGAACGTATGCGGGAATACTGCAAGCTGTTATCAGAACAATTGAGCCGCATGCCCAAGTTTCAACCCATTATCGATAAGGCATTTGTCGATAATATTTATGCTGCCAGCCCGTTACATGATATTGGCAAAGTTGGTATTGATGATAGTGTGCTGCTTAAGTCCGGTGCCTTGAGTGATGAGGAATGGGTGGTTATGAAGCAGCACCCGGTGATTGGTGCGGAAACGTTACGCGAAGTGGACAGGCAACACCCTGGTAATGATTTCATTCATACAGGCATTGAAATTGCCGAAAGCCATCATGAAAAATGGGATGGTTCAGGTTATCCCTATGGGTTATCAGGTGGGCGTATCCCATTGGTTGCGCGTATTTTGGCTTTGGGAGATGTGTATGATGCCTTGACTTCCCGGCGTTGTTACAAGGATGCATTCAGCCACGAAAAAAGTCGTAATATTATTGAGGAAGGCCATGGTAGCCATTTTGATCCAGACGTAGTGTCGGCTTTTTTTGAAGTGGAAGATGATTTTAAAAAAATACAACAAGAATATCGAGACCCAAAATAAACGTTGATGAATGGATTGCATTTAATCCTGACCCTGCATATTTATTCTTGATTCATCCGACATGTCAACATCAGATGCTCTTTATGCATTATGCAAGGCGTAAAGAGAGAAGGCTTGCTTATTGCAATGAACGATAAACAGCGCAGCATGACATTTTTTCAGGCACAATTCGGGCGCTGATAACACGCAAAGTAAAAATGGATTCCTGAAATGCATACACAAGGCGAGAGTAAAGGAGGCAGGGTTATGTCTAAAGTGTTGTTGGTGGAGGACAACGAAATGAACCGGGATATGTTATCTCGACGCTTGGAGCGCAAAGGTTTCGATGTCGTCTATGCGCAGGATGGTGACACCGCTGTGGGTTTGGCCAATTCTGAGCAGCCTGCACTGATTCTCATGGATATGAGCTTGCCAATAATGGATGGGTGGGAGGCGACACGGCGCATCAAGGCAGACCCTGAGACAAAAAATATCCCTATTATCGCCTTGACCGCGCATGCGATGGCAGGTGACCGTGAAAAAGCCATGAATGCAGGCTGCGAAGATTACGATACGAAGCCTGTAGATTTCCCACGTCTTTTGGAGAAAATTGAGTTGTTGATCGGGAGCTGAGGCTTCCTTTTTTGGCATTTCCTCGCTTGGATCATTTGGTGAAAGTCAATGCAATAGAGCTGAAACTATCAATTTGATTCGTGTTCTCTTCGTCCTCTTCTAAAACAGCATCATTGATGATACAGGGTAATTTGTTTACAAAAAAAAGCCAGGGTTGCTACTATGGGGGTGCGCGTGTGGGCCTGCACGCGCGGGGAAGATGTGCGTCAGTTATTGTTACCCAGGTTCTTGGCCAGAATAAATATCTTATCACTCACACGTTTCATGGTGGATTACAGGCTGCCACGATGTGTTTAAATGTAGCAAGGGGAAATTATGCCGTCTGATATTCATACGACTCCGGAACGCCGAGCCCGTTCGCATCAGGAAATCGATGATCTTGTTGAATGCCGTACCGGTGCGCTGTCGCTGTATTCTGAATTAGCCTCCAGGCAGCCCTTCAAGCCTGAGCAGGATACTCAGCGTTTACTGCAAACGTTTTGTGAGCGGCTTATCGATTATACGGCAAGTGCGCATTTCCAGCTTTATCGTCACATAGATGAAAATCGAGAACGTCGCGAGCCCATTCGTGCTATAGCCAGTGAAGTCTATCCAAATATCTCTGACATCACCCAAAAAATTCTCGATTTTAATGATAAATATGATTGCGAAGATCATTGCCGTGATCTCAGTCATCTTGCCGACGATTTATCCAGCTTGGGGGAGCAATTGGCGGATCGTATTGAGCTTGAAGATCGCCTGATCGAGATCCTGGCATCGCCGCGCAGCGACAATTGATTTTTCACCTAAATTCTGCAAGTGATCGTGCGTGCAGAATTTAGGCCTTATTCATTTATCTGAATTTTCGCGAAAATCTGAATGCCACCTGCTGGTAACTGCCGCGCTGTATCGCCAGACTCACACGACCGTCACGACGGTCGAACCAGGCAACTTCCAACCTGCCTTGAGAGCCAGATGCCAGCTTCAGGTTTTGTGTTTGATAAATGTTGCCTGTGGCGCGGCGGCTTGCATTCACATCATGATATGCCCAGCCGACACTTAGTGCCAGCTGCTGACCGAAGGTTATTGTTCCGGAAATCCCTGTTGCCCATTCATGCCAGTTAAGCGTCATCTTCTGACGAACAGTTTCATTTTTTGTTTCCTGGTACGTATAATTTGCGTGAAAACCGATTTGTGGGTTGCGGCCCACGGTACTGCGTATCGCCAAGCCGGCGTGATAACCATTAAAACTCCGACCTGTGCTTAACGGATCGTTATTGAGGCTCAGGTTGCTGGAACCATAGGCAAACCCAAGCTGAATCTGTGGTTCGATTAATGTGAATATTTCAATGCTGACGCGGTCTAACGAGGCGCGTTGCTGATTGCTACTTGTTTGTAAGTCAACATCACTGTTGCTCAATAATAAGCTGAAGTCGAACGGTTTACGGAAATCGGGGGAATACGCCGCCTCTGCAATGGGGCTGAAAACGGGTGACACGGCAAATATGAGTAATAATTTTGTTGCCCATTGTATGAAGAAAGCTTTTTTCATCGTGTCACTGGCGCTGCTTATTGTTGTGCTCAGTGCCAGTATGGCATTATTTTGAATAACGTGTTTTGGGCAAACCCAATGTGGATCGAATGGAGTACATTATGTTGAACAAGCCTTTTTGCAAATTAACAATACTTTTGTGTGTATTACTTGTGTGGATGCCGCTCGCCTGGGCCGATGACACGCTGAGTATTGTTTATTCCGGCAATCTGGATGGTGAGCTGGAGCCTTGCGGCTGTAGTGCAGAGGGAAACTTTGGCGGCATTCAACGCCGGGCCACCCTGCTACAACAATTGCGTGAAACAACACCGGATTTGCTGGTCATTTCCGCCGGGGGCTTATTGAGCACCAATGGCCCCGGTGATCGCCTCAAAGGTGAATATATTCTCAAGGGTTTTGAGCTGCTGGGCTATGACGCCATCGGTGTACAATGGCTCGACCTGGCCTATGGCCCGGATTTTGCGGCCAGTACATCATTACCCTGGGTGCTGACTAACAGCGGCGCAGAAAAAAGCCCGTTTCCTGTCAATCGCTTAATCACTCGTGGCGAACAGCGCATCCGTTTTTTCAGCTGGTTGGACATTGCTGATTCACCCTTACAAAAAATGCAGGGCCAACATAGCCTGGCGGATGCCTCCCCGAAAGCATTTCATGCCGCCTTGCAGCGGGCCAAAAAAGATGGCGAGCTGACCGTGGTGAGCACCACACTGAGCAGCAAACAATTTGCCGAACAGGTGGGCCTGGACAATATTGACATGTTAATTGAAGGTGCAGCCTATGAAGTGTACGGCGAAGCACGACGGGAAAATCAGACGCTGGTTGTACAACCCGGCTCCCGGGGGATGCGCCTTGGGCGGCTGGATTTGACGCTCAAGGTGGGGCGTATTGCCGATTGGCAGCATACTGTTTTGCCCATGCCCAACAGCATTGCGGATGCGCCGCAATTGCAGGCGTGGTATGACGAATACAATGCCAAAGTGAAGGCTGACTATTTACAGCGAGTGGAGGTACGGAAAAAACAGCAGTCAGGTCAAAGCCCCTTTGTGGGTGAAGCCGTGTGCCAGACCTGCCATGAAAAAGAGCATAAAACCTGGTTTGACACTCAGCACGCCATTGCCTACGAAAGCCTTGAGGATGTAAGCAAAGCTTTCGACCCTGCCTGCATCCAATGCCACACCGTCGGCTTTGACCAGCCCGGTGGCTTTTTTGACATGAATGTCACGGGCCATTTAATGGGTGTGCAATGCGAAGCCTGTCACGGAGCCGGTCGCGCACATGTCGAAGCAGCAGGCGGCAAAGCGTTGCCCAATGC
>Ga0256839_1003605_pt1 | contig 15847 bp, 11 predicted proteins | sample 354166metaG_FD_185968 | JGI IMG/M metagenome (GOLD analysis project Ga0256839, IMG submission 185968) | Hydrothermal vent microbial communities from Mid Atlantic Ridge, Atlantic Ocean - 354-166 | ecosystem: Environmental > Aquatic > Marine > Hydrothermal vents | place: Atlantic Ocean: Mid... | reverse complement strand
GTGCGTAGGAGACGCTCGCGATCACGGGTTTTCCATGGCGTTTGAGGGCGGGGACGAGCTCGGCGTAGCGCTCATAGCCCAGATTGTTGAGCCCCATGGAGTTGATCGAGCCCACGTCGTGGTCGATGCGGGCGGCCAGTCGGGGCTCGGGGTTCCCCTCCCGGGGGCAGTGGGTCATCGACTTCGTCACCACGGCCCCGACCCCCGAGCGCCCGAGCGCGTGCAACTCCTCTTCCGTGACGGACAGGGGCCCGGAGGCGTTCGTGATCGGCGGGTCGATCTTGGGGATGGCCATCGCGAATCGCTGAGCACTATAGTCCTATCGGCGGACGTCCGCAAGTGGACGCGTTGGCGTTGCCTTTTCCCCCGATACGCTCTAGAATAGCTCACAACTCCAAGCCAACGGCGGTGAGCGGATCATGGCCCAGAAAATCCGGGGGAAAGTCTTCGTGGTCGGCGACGACGTCAACACCGACGAGATCATCCCCGCCCGCTATTGCACCACCACCGATCTGGACAGCTTAGGGGCCCACGCCCTCGAAGACCTCCACGAGTCGAAGAACCCCTTCGGAGTGCCTTTCAAGCCCGGCGAGTACAAGATCCTCGTCGCGGGCGAGAACTTCGGCTGCGGCAGCTCCCGAGAGGTGGCCCCCGTGGCCCTCCAGAAGGCGGGCGTGGAGGCCGTGATCGCCCGGTCGTTCGCCCGCATCTTCTACCGCAATTCCGTCAACATGGGGCTGCCCCTCTCCCGCAATCGGGATCTCGTCCCCCCGGATGTGAAGACGGGCGACGAGCTGGAGATCGAGCTGGACGACGCCTTCTTCGCAGGGATGGCCCCCGTCCACCGGCAGATCTTAGAGGCCGGGGGGCTTACGGCCTTCCACCGCAAGGGCGGGAAGCTCGAGCAGCCGAGCGCCCCGCCCCGGCCCATGACCCTGGCCGAAAAAATCTTGGCCAAGGCGGCCGGGGTGGAGTACGTCGAGCCGGGGATGATCGTCTACGCCGAGGTGGATCGGGTGATCACCCACGAGCTCACCCTGCCCGTGGCCGCCGAGCAGCTCTACCGCGCCTACGGGCGCGACTTCCGCATCCAAGACCCCGACAAAATCCTGTTTGTGGCCGACCACACGATCCAGATCCCCTTGGTGCGTGACGACTGGAAGTCCCAGGAGATGGTCCAAAAGGCCGCGCAGTTCGTGGAGGAGCAGGGGCTTCCGAACGCGTTCCTGCCCCCGGCCCCGTTCGTGAGCTGGGGCATCTGCCACGTCCTGTTCCCGGAGAAGGGCCTTATCCGGCCCGACACCCTCGTCGTGGGCACGGACTCCCACACCTGCACCCACGGGGCCTACGGGTGCTTCGCCTTTGGGATCGGGAACACGGACCTCACGGAGATCATGGCCTCCGGACGGCTCTTGGTGGAGGTCCCCGAGACCATCCTCGTGGAGCTCCAGGGCCGGATGCCCCCGGGGGTGTACGCCAAGGACGTGATCCTGCACATCTTGAGCGAAGTGACCATGAACGGCTTCACGAACTGCGTGGTGGAGTTTACGGGAGATGCCTTAGAGCAATTGACCCCGGACGACCGGGCCACGATCGCCAACATGACCGTGGAGGGCGGGGCCACCTGCGGGATCTTCCCCGTGGGGAAGCTGCGCTCGGACCCCGACGCCGTGTACAAGAAGCGGTACTCTTTCGATCTCTCCAAGCTTGAGCCCTACGTGGCGAGGCCCTATCAGCCGGACAACGGCGTCCCCATCTCCCGGCTCCTGCAGGAGGACGGGGAGGTAAAGGTGGACGTCTGCTGGGTAGGGAGCTGCACCGGCGGGAAGTTGGAAGACGTCGCGGCGGCGGCGCAGATCGTCCGGGGCCGTCAAGTCTCGAGAGACGTGCGGATGATCGTCTCGCCCGCCTCGCTGGGGGTGTGGGAGGAAGCCGGACGCCGGGGGTACTCCCGCTGGTTGTTGGAAGCGGGCGCGGAGCTGTTCCCCCCCTCGTGTGGGGCGTGCATCGCCATGGGGCCGGGGACCCTCCGCCAAGGGCAGATCGGGGTCTTCTCCTCCAATCGGAATTTCAAGGGGCGCTCCGGGCTGGGGGCCGTCTATCTGGCCTCCCCGGCGACGGTGGCCGCCTCCGCCCTGCGGGGAAGAATCGCCGATCCTCGGGAGTTCTTGTCCTCCTCCTGAGTCACTGGCTGTAAGGGGGTTCCCGCTCGTGTCACACGCAAGGCGCGCACAGAGGCAGGGTCTTGTCTATCCAGCACACGGGGGACTATAATCGAAAGGCTTTTCGGTCTTTGACAGGGGAGGTGGTTTCGGTTTTCGCTCGTTCCTTTCACGATGTCTGGCCCACCCTTTCGGCGGTCTCATCGGACGGGCGTGGGCGTTTGGAAGGGAAAGGGGGGAGTCCATGGAGAACCGCCAAGATACTGCGGTATTTGTCGATTTGGAGAACATTTACATCGGGTTTCGCAAGGAATACGGGCGAGACCTCCAGGCGAAGGAGTTGGCGGAGAAGGCCCGCTCCTTCGGCGGAGTGAAGTTCATCAACGTGTACGCCGATTTTGGCGAGCCGACCTATCCGGAACACTTCAAGATCGAGCTCGATAATGAAGGCATCCACGCCGTCAACGTCCCGAAAGATCGGGACCGTGAGGGACGGCCTACGAAAAACAAGATAGACATCCGCATCGTCGTCGACGTCTTTCGCTCCCTGGCGTTTCGCCCCGAGATCCGGCGCTACGTCTTCATGACCGGGGACAAGATCTTCTTGGACGTCATCAACCTGGTGAAGAACGACTTCGGCAAGGAAGTGATCGTAAGCGGCATCGAGGGCACCGTGGCCCAGGTGCTCCAAGAGGCCGCCCATCGCTACGACCCGTTCGTCATCGAGGGCGACTACCAGGAGAAGCTCCGCCGGTTCATCGAGCTGATGGACGAGTTGGAGCATCGCATTTTGGACGGGACGTACAATTACCTGGGCTGGAAGCTCATCATCGATCACCTCTACGAGAGCCCCTCGTTTGAGTTCTCGACCTGGGGCGAGGCGCGGGAGTTCTTCGAGCGGATCAAGCGGGAGGGGAAGATCCTGTTTAAGTTCTACCCCGGCGAGAGCCGGGAGATCGAGGCCTATCGCTTAGACCGCAAGAACCCCTTGGTGCGGCGCATCTTGGGGCTGGATGCGCTGGCCGGGACCGCGACGCGGAGGTGATCCCGTATGGATCGCACCGCCCAGCTCCTTCGGATCGGAGACGAGGACTGGGAGGACGAAGAGTGGGAGGACGAGGACGAGTGGGAAGAAGAGGAGGAGGAGTGGACCCACGACGACTTAGCGTTCTAGCCGGCCTCCGCTCCGGACGGGGGAAACGATCCGAGCCCGGAAGCAGAACATCGCAAAGGCGCCTGAGGCGCTCTGAGGTGTATCCTTAAAGAGCTGGAATCGAGGTGAGGGCACAGAGGGAGGGGGCTTGGTCCGCGGAGCCCCTCGCCTTGAAAGAGCTACTGGGGAAAAACCCCGCGGGCAAGGAGGCGAATCCCACGGGTAAAACCCTGGTAGCCGGTGGAGTTCCTGCTCCACGCACGAAGGGCTCCGCGGCCAAGCAGGGTAAGGAGGTGAGTCTCGTCGGAGAAGTGAGAGGAACCGAAAACGCTACCTGAACATCTCAATGCCGATAGCGGCCCACCTCACCTCGCCGTGCCGCTGCTTGTGAGCCCTTTAGTATACCTGTGTCAAAGAACTCCTGCAACCCGCTCGGGCCCCTCCGGTGGTGAGGCATCCGCCTGTATTTTACAATGGATGAGCCAGGTTTGCATACACGGCGTTGCGCGTCGACCCTCCCATCCACCTAAAAGGGGAAGGAGAAGAGCATGGATACCAACCGAGCGCAGCGGGCCTCCATGGCGGCGGACGCGGTGCGCATGCTTCGAGTTCTCGATACACAGGGGCATTCCCTGCAGGGGACGGAGTATGCCCATCGCCTCTCCGAGGAGGCCCTCTGGGAGCTCTACTCGTGGATGACACGGGTGCGCCTCTTAGATGCCCGCCTGATGAACCTCCAGCGCCAGGGGCGGATCGGCTTCTACGGGGTTTCCACGGGGGAGGAGGCCGCCGTCGTCGGAAGCGGCTACGCCCTGGAACCCGAGGACTGGGTCTTCCCCGCGCTGCGCCAGGGCGGGGTCGCCTTGATGCGCGGGATGCCCCTCTCGGTCTATGTCGCCCAGTGCTACGGCAACGCGCTCGACGTCCAGAAGGGCCGCCAGATGCCCTGCCACTACGCCTATAAGCGCGCAAACTTCGTGGCCTGGTCCAGCTGCATCGGGACCCAGCTCCCCCACGCCGTGGGGACGGCTTGGGCCGCCCGGTTCAAGGGCGACCCCCTCGTGGTCCTGGCCTATTTGGGGGACGGGGCCACCTCCGAGGGGGACTTCCACGTGGCGATGAACTTCGCCGGGGTCTTTCAGGTCCCGGTCGTGTTCTTCTGCCAGAACAACCAGTGGGCCATCTCCGTGCCCTTCGCACGCCAGACGGCCTCGGAGAGCATCGCCATCAAAGCGAAGGCCTATGGGTTCGAGGGCGTCCGCGTGGACGGCAACGACGTGTTGGCCGTCTATGAGGTCACCCGCCGAGCCGTGGAGAAGGCCCGCGGGGGTGGGGGACCGACCCTCATCGAGGCCGTGACGTACCGCATGGGCGGCCACTCCTCCTCCGACGACCCCACCCGCTACCGCGACCCTCAAGAGGTGGAGGAGTGGCAGAAGCGCGATCCCATCATACGCTTCCGGCGATATCTGGAGTCCAAGGGCCTCTGGGACGAGAAGAAGGAAGTCCAGCTTCAGGAGAGGCTGAACGCCGAGATCTCTCAGGCGATCCGAGAGGCGGAATCCGCGCCGCCCCCGCCCCTCGAGACCCTGGTAGAAGACGTCTACGCGGAGATCCCCCCGCGCCTCCGCCGCCAGCTCCAAGAGGTGAAACGCTTCACCGAGTAAGCGCGGAGTGCGCAGGGCTCTAGAGAGATCCCGGGTCGGGAAGCTCTTCCACGGGGACGTCTTTGAACTTGTCCCCCTCCTCGATGAGCATCACCGGGATGTCGTCCTTGATGGGATACTTTCGGTCGCACTCCGTACAGACGAGCCAGCTCTCGCCCACAAGCTCTACGGGCGTCTTGCACGCCGGACAGGCCAACACCTCCAACAGCTCTTGCGAGATTGCCATCTTCCCTCGCCTCCTCGTTCGGGGGCTTACTCTAGCCCCTGAGAAGGGGGCTTGCAAGCCCGGATCGAGCCGATTAGCATACGGGGGCCATGGCTTCTCCGGATCGCGCGGGGGGCCGGAGAGCGCCGGAGGACGTCGGCCTGCTTGTCGATCTCTATGAGCTGACGATGGCCGACAGCTACCTGCGCCACGGCCTCAACCAACAAGCCACCTTCGACCTCTTCGTCCGAGAACTCCCCCCTCGACGGAACTTCTTGGTGGCCGCCGGCCTGGAGCCCGTGCTGGGGTACCTCGAGGGCCTGCGGTTCCCCCCGGAGGCGCTGGAGTACCTCGAGGGCCTACAGCTCTTCAGCTCTGAGTTCTTGGAGTATCTGGAGGGATTCCGTTTCACGGGGGACGTGTGGGCCGTCCCGGAGGGCGAGATCGTCTTCCCGCCGGAGCCCCTCCTAGAGCTGCGGGCTCCCCGCATCGAAGCCCAGATCGTCGAGACCTTCCTGCTCAACCAGATGAACTTCCAGACGATGATCGCCTCCAAGGCGGCGCGGGTGGTGCTGGCGGCCCGGGGCCGGGCCGTGGTGGACTTCTCCCCCCGGCGGGACCACGGCGTGGACGCGGCCCTCAAGGCGGCCCGCTCGAGTTATATTGCGGGCTGCGCCGGGACCTCGAACGTCCTGGCCGGGCAGGTGTACGGAATCCCCGTCTACGGGACGATGGCCCACTCCTACGTGATGTCCTTCGACGACGAGCTGAGCGCCTTCCGCGCCTTCGCCCGGGATTTCCCGCAGAACGTCGTCTTGCTGATCGACACCTACGACACCCTCCAGGGCGCAAGGCACGCGGTCCAAGTCGCTCAAGAGCTGGCCTCCCAGGGCGTCCGGGTCCGGGGGGTGCGCATCGACAGCGGGGACCTCGTGCGGCTCAGCCGGGAGGTGCGCAAGATCCTGGACGAAGCGGGTCTTCACGACGTGAGAATTCTGTTGAGCGGGGACCTCAACGAGGAGAAGATCGAGCGCCTATTGCGCGAGGGAGCGGTGGTCGACTCCTTCGGCGTGGGGACGGAGATGGGTACCTCCTACGACGCGCCCGCGTTGGGCGGGGTCTATAAGCTCGTAGAGGACGAGCGGGGCTATCGCATCAAGCGCAGCGCCGGAAAGGCCACCCTCCCCGGGAGGAAGCAGATCTGGCGTTTCCTCGACTCCCAGGGCTTTATGGACCACGACGTTCTCGCGCTGGCCGAGGAACCCCCTCCCGACGAGGGCGAGGGAGCCCGCCCGCTGCTTACGCCCGTCATGCGGGGTGGGAAGCGCACGGAGCCCCCGGAGCCTTTGGAGCAGATCCGGGAGCGCTGTTTGCAAAATCTCGAGAGGCTGCCGGAGCCCTTGAAGCAATTGGAGCGCCCTCCCGATCCCGATTCCGAGTACCCCGTACGCTTAAGCCCCAAGCTGGAAGAGCTCCGGGCGCGGATGCTTCAGGAGGTCGCCCAAGGCAGCGCCGATTTGTCTCCCTGATCGTCTTGCTCAATCTGCCCCTGTGAGGAGAAAGGCCTCCTCAGGGGAGAACCCGAAGGCGATCTCTTGCCCTTCCCTTTGGAGTTCGTCCTCGGGGGGGCTGAAGCGCCGAAGGAGCCAGAGTTGTCCGGCGCACTCGATGTGGAGCAGCGCGGAGTCGCCTAAAAACTCCACGCCGCGCACGCGCCCCTGCAGCCGGTTCTCTGGGGGTCGAGGGGGGAGCGTGAGCTTCTCGGGTCGCACGAGGAAGTGCACGCGGTCGCCGGGCTTTGCCCGAAAGCGGCAGTGGGAGCCCTTGCTCAGGACGACGGATTGACGGTCGTCGAGGGCCACCCGCACCCGATCCCCTTCTACGGCCAGGACCCGGCCCTCCAGGACGTTCCCCCGCCCGATGAAGCGGGCGACGAAGAGCGAGGCGGGCCGGTGGTAGACGGCCCAAGGCGGGCCGATCTGCTCCAAGCGGCCCTCGTTCATCACCGCCACGCGATCCGCGATGGCCAGCGCCTCCTCCTGGTCGTGGGTCACGTAGAGGGTGGTGATGTTTAGCTGGCGCTGCAGGCGCTTGATCTCCAGGCGAAGCCGCACCCGCAGCTGCACGTCCAAGGCGCTCAAGGGCTCGTCCAACAGGAGCACTTGAGGATTCGGGGCGAGCGCCCGGGCCAGGGCGACGCGCTGCTGCTGGCCCGCCGAGAGCTCCGAGGGCTTGCGGCGCTCCAAGCCCACGAGGTCCATGAGCTCCAAGAGCTCCCGCACGCGGGCCTTGACGCCGTGGGCGCGCCGGAACCCTCGCATGGTGAGCCCATAGGCGATGTTGTTGAAGACGCTCATGTGGGGAAAGAGCGCGTAGTTCTGGAAGACGATGCCCACCCCCCGCTCTTCCGGGGGCAAGGAGAGGAGGCTTTGGCCGTCGAGACGAACGTCTCCTCGGTCGGGCTGCTCGAAGCCCGCAATGAGACGGAGGGTGGTGGTCTTCCCGCAGCCCGAGGGTCCGACCAGCGCGACGAGCTCGCCGGACCCCACCTCAAGCGAGAGCTCCCGGACGGCGGTGACCGGGCCGAAGCGCTTCGTGAGATCTCGAATCTGGAGTTGGGCCATCGCTTTAGCGTACTTACCCTGAGGGCAAGCTGCCAATCGGGCTCGAGGCCGCTATGATGGTCCGATGGCGATGACCGAGAAGATCACCTCCCCGAGCGTCGTGCGAGGGCTCTTGGAAGCCCACGGCCTTCGCCCCAAGAAGCGCTGGGGACAGCACTTCCTCTGCGACGAGAACGTCTTAGAGAAGATCGTAGAAGCTGCGGAACTTACCCCTCAAGATCGCGTCTTCGAGGTCGGGCCGGGGCTGGGCACGCTCACGGAGCGGCTGGCGCAGGTCGCCCGAGAGGTCGTGGCCGTGGAGATCGATCGCCGCCTCATCCCTCTCCTGGAGGAGAGGCTCGCTCCCCTTCGGAACGTGCGCGTCGTGGAGGGAGACGTCCTTCGCGTGCCCTGGGAGGGGCTTCTGTCCATGGGGCGCTCCCCCCGGGCTCCGTGGAAGGCGTTGGGGAACCTGCCGTACGGGATCACGTCGCCCCTGTTGGAAAGGCTTTTGGAGCATCGGGAGCGCTTTTCGCTCGCGGTGCTCATGGTCCAGCGGGAGGTGGCCGAGAAGATCGCAGCTCCCCTGGGGACGCGGGATGCGAGCGCGTTGGGGGCGTGGGTGCAGGCGTTCTGCGAGGTCGAGGTGCTCGCCCGCGTCTCGCGCCGCTCGTTCTGGCCTCGGCCCGACGTCGACTCGGCCCTGCTGCGGCTCCGCTTCCTTCCCCAACCGAGGATCCAATCCCCCCTAGAAAGCTTTAAGAAAGCCGTGCGGGTCGCGTTCGGCTGGCGGCGCAAGACCCTGCTCAAGGCACTGGCTGCGGCTGCAGCCGCGGCTGCGGACGCGGACGCGGAGCCGGGGCTTTCGCAGGGAGGGGCGGCAGCGATCCTCGAGCGGGCGGGGATCGACGGCGCTCGGCGGGGGGAGACGCTCACCCTGGAGGAGCTCGATCGGCTGGCTTGGGCCTGGACAGCTTGGGAGGAGAGAGAGCGGGGGAGAGATTAGCTCATGCCGGGGCGATTGCCGGTGTACTCCGGGGAAGGGGGCGGAGGGGGATCGCTGCGGGGCGAATCGACTTGGGTCCCCTGCCAGAGGGAGTATCCCAAGAAGAGACCTCCTATCAGGAGGATAAGGGTTGCGTACTGAAAGGCCCGGCGCCAGCGAGGGCTGTCCTGGAGTCGGACGTGGGGACCCCCACGCCGGAACGGGGATGCTGCTAGGGACCGCAGACGTTCGTAGCGTCGGATCCTGCGGAGTCTGCGGGTACAGGTCGTGCAAAGCGCTACGTGTACGGAGATGGCCTGCCGGCCCCACTCTTGAGGGTCCACGCCGAGGGTGCGGTTGCCTCGAGCGTACTCCTGTAGGGCCTCTCGAGGCGGGTGATTTGCCCGAGCGCCCGCCGCTAAGGCGAGACGATCCTGGGCAAAGAGGAAATGGAATTCCTCCAGTCGCTCCTCCGGAGGTTGCTGAGGGGGTGAGGCTCCGTGGGGGGAGCGGCTAGCTTCTCGATCCATGGGTTGGGTTCCCCTCCTCCTCTCGTTGGAGTCGCTCGTAGATGCGTCGGATAAACGCCTTCTCGCGGGTGGGGTTGAACTCCTTGCCCACAAGGCGAAAGATGTGGGTCCACTTCAACCGGGTACCGGCCAGCTGTTCCACCGTAAGGTCTTGGAGACGAACCCGCCCTTCCTCGATCGCTCGGACCAAAGCCTCTCGTTTGCGACGATCGGGCCGGCCCAGCTGATGGCTTAGCAGATATGCCAGCAAGCCGCGGACATAGTCCGGGTTGCCTTCGCGCTTGGCCACGGCGAAGGCCCGCCACATGCGCGCCTTCTCTACTTCACCGTCGAGCATGAGAAACCCTTCCATCTCCTCCGGGGACCGATTGGTGCACTGGAGGATCTGCTCTCCATAAGCAATACGAGCCTGTTCGATGCGAGCAATGATCCATTGTACTCCGTACGCTTCCGTTTCTGACAAGGGAACCTCCTTAGGCCCTTGCCTTGCCTCCGATCGTCTGGCTTCACCCCAGAGGAAGGATAGCGCGTTGGGATTCGGTTTGACAACGACGACCGGGGATTGACGAGCTGGGGGGGGCAAGCTATACTTCACTGGGCTTTGCTCGACTGGATCGGAGACAAGATGCCGAGGTGGCGGAACTGGCAGACGCGCGGGACTCAAAATCCCGTGCCCGCAAGGGCGTGCGGGTTCGACTCCCGCCCTCGGCACCCGCTGTTTCGCAGACCCTTAGCGTTTGGAGTGGGAGCGCGTCGCGGGCGCGCGGCGGGCGAAGAAGGGCTTCGGCTGGCTGTAGAGCTCGGGGCCGGTGTAGCGGAGCCCGCCGTACTTGAGCAGCGCCCCCAGCACCAGGATGAAGAGCGAGATCGCCCCCAGGGTGACGGGCGTCGTCTGGATCACGCCGTTGAGGATCACCTCGCGCAGCACCGCCACGATGGTGATCTCGACCATCGTGTCCACCGCCACCCGGTGGAACTCCAAGTAGAGGATCAGGAGCCGCACCACCTCGATGAGGATGAAGACGAACATCACCTCGGAGACGACGAAGGCGATGTCCAGCACTTCGCTGCGAAAGAGGTACTCCCCCAACGAGTAGATCGTCCGGACGATGAAGAAGAAGGCCACCAGCACCAAGCCCACCAGGATCAAGTCCATGGTGAGCTCGACGTACTTGCGGAAGAGGCTGTGGACCCAGAAGTAGAACTCCACCCGCTTGCGCTCCCCTTCGCCCTCCCGCCCGTCGGGCCGGGGCTCCGAGCCGGAGTGGGGATAAGTCCTCTCATCGCTCTGTGCCATGGGCTTCGGGTTGCTGTCTCCTTGTTGGCGCTCGGGGATTCGAGTCGAGCAGGCTAGTCGGTTTCGGCTTGGGCTTGGGCTTGAGCTTGGGCTTTGGATGGGCCTTCGGACTGCACGTCCAAAACGACCTCGCCCTTCTCGCGGTCGTAGCGGATCACGACCCGATCCCCCTCTTGGACGTCCCCCTTGAGCATGGCGGAGGCGAGCTTCGACTCCACGTCGGTGCGGATCCGGCGCTTGAGCTCCCGCGCCCCGAACTCCGGGCGGTAGCCCACCTCCGCCAAGTAGTCGATGAGCGAGTCGTCGAACTCCAGCTCGATCCCCTGGCCGTGGGCCGTGCGCCGGACCCGCTCCAGCTGGAGCTTCACGATGTCGCGGATCTGCTCCGGCGTGAGCGCGTGGAAGACGATGATCTCGTCAATGCGATTCAAGAACTCAGGCCGGAAGTGGTCCCGGAGCACGTCCATCAGTCGCTGCTTGAGCTCCTCGTAGCTCAGCTTCAGGTGCTCGGGCGCGTGGAGGTTCTGCTGGATGATGTCCGACCCGAGGTTGCTCGTGGCGATGATGATGGTGTTCGTAAAGTCCACCACGCGGCCCTTGCCGTCGGTGAGCCGCCCGTCGTCGAAGACTTGCAGTAGGATGTTATGCACGTCGGGGTGGGCCTTCTCGATCTCGTCGAGGAGGATGACGCTATAGGGCCTCCGGCGGACGCGCTCCGTGAGCTGGCCGCCCTCCTCGTAGCCCACGTACCCGGGCGGGGCCCCGATCAGGCGGGCCACGGCGTGCCGCTCCATGTACTCGCTCATGTCGATGCGGATCATGGCGTCCTCGTCGCCGAAGACGGCCCAGGCCAACGCTTTGGCGAGCTCCGTCTTCCCCACCCCCGTGGGGCCCAAGAACAAGAACGTGGCGATGGGGTGGTTCCCCTCGCGCAGCCCCGCGCGCGCCAGACGGATGGCCTCGGCCACGGCGCGGACGGCCTCCTCCTGGCCCACGATCCGCTCGTGGAGCTTCTCCTCCAGCTTGAGGAGTCTTTCCCGTTCCTCCTCCGTGAGCTCTGCCACGGGGATGCCCGTGAGGGTGCTTATGATCTCGGCGATGTGCTCCGCGCGCACCTCGGGGGTCTCCGTGGAGGCGGCCCGCCGCCACTTCTCCTCCTTCTCCTCGAGCTCCTTCTGTTTCTTCTGGAGCTTCTCCTCGAGCTGCTTGGCGCGGTCGAACTCCTTGCGCGAGGCGGCGTAGTCCACCTCGCGCTTCAGCTGCTGAATCTCGGCCTCCAGCTCCTGGAGCTCGGCGGGCCTTGAAGTCGCCAAGATGCGCACCCGGGCCGCGGCCTGGTCGATGAGGTCGATCGCCTTGTCGGGCAGGTAGCGGTTCGTGATGTAGCGGTCGGAGAGCTCCGCGGCGGCGACGATCGCCTCGTCGGTGATCTTGACCTTGTGGTGGGCCTCGAAGCGATCTCGGAGCCCCCGCAGGATCTGGATCGTCTGCTCCACCGTGGGCTCGGCGATGAAGACGGGCTGGAACCTCCGCTCCAGCGCGGCGTCCTTCTCGATGTATTTCTGGTACTCGTTGAGCGTGGTGGCCCCGATGAGATGAAGCTCCCCGCGGGCCAGCGCGGGCTTGAACACGTTGGCCAGGTCCATCCCGCCCTCGGACTGCCCCGCGCCCACGATCGTGTGGATCTCGTCGATAAACAGAATGAGCTCCTCCTGATGGGCCACGATCTCGTCCAAAAGCTGCTTTACGCGCTCCTCGAGCTCGCCTCGGTATTTCGTCCCGGCCACCAGGGTGTTGAGGTTGAGCTCCACCAGGCGCTTATCGCGCAGCACCTCGGGGACCTCGCCCCGGACGATGCGCTGGGCAAGCCCCTCGACGATGGCCGTCTTGCCCACGCCGGGCTCCCCGATAAGCACGGGGTTGTTCTTCTTGCGGCGGGCCAAGATCTCGATGACCGTCTCGATCTCCTTCGCCCGCCCGATCACGGGGTCGAGCTTCCCCTCCCGGGCCAGGGCCGTAAGGTCCCGGGAGTACTTGTCCAGGGTGGGCGTGTTCGTGGGGGCCTCCACGCGGCCCTCTTCGGCGCCCTTGCCCACGACCTTGACCGTCTGTTGTCGCAGCGCTTGGGGGGTGAGCCCGTATTTCCGCAAGACGTCCCCGGCGAAGCCCTCCTCCTCCGCCAAGGCGATCAGGACGTGCTCCGGGCCGATGTAGCTGTGGCCCAGCTCCCGGGAGACGTAGAAGGCCTTCTCCAGGGCCCCCTTGACCCGGGGAGAGACCGTAAGCTGCACGGTCGCGCCCTCCTCGGGCTTTTCGTGCTCCCCCTTGGGCGCGTTGTGCTCGATGTATCCCTTAAGATCCCCCGTGGAGAGCTTGAACTGCTTGAGGATCGTCTGGACCACGTCGCTCTCCGTGAGGGCGTACAACAAGTGCTCCGTGTCCACCTCGCGTTTTCCAAATTCGACGGCCACCTCCGCGGCCTTCTGGAGGAGCTCCTTGGTGTGCTCGCTCATGTACTCGCGGATGTCGAGGCCCTCGCGCCCGCCCCAGCCCGCGGTCCCTCGACGCCTCAGGGGCTCGAGGTCCTCGAAGCCCTCGAGGAAGTCCCCGAAGAGCTCGTCGAAGAGCCCTCCGCCGAAGCCGAAGAGGGACTCTAAGGGCGAGAACATCCCCTGCCGGCGGCGCAGGCGGCGGTAGTCCTCCTCACAGAGGTGGAGGGTCTGCCTCCGTCCGTCCCGGGTGACCACCACGCGCGCCGTGGCCGGGCGCACGCCGCAGACGTCGCACATCGTTCCTTGGGCCATGGCTTCCCCCTTCCCATCGCAGACGAGTGCGAAACGAGTGTACAAAGGGGGATTTTTCGATTCAACTCCTGCGCATCGCTCGGAGGCGGGAGAGAGGCCCAAGGTCCCCTGCGTCACTTGCAGGGGGTAGGGGCCTGTGGTAAGATAGCGGCCCCCATCCCGAGCCGAGAAGCAAGGGAAGGGGGCTTGACAGCCGACAAAGACGGTGGTATACTACGCTGCTGCCAGCAACCGTAAACTTCACCTTCTCCCCGCATCGGGGAGTTCAGGACCGGACGAGATCGCGCCGTAAGGCTTGGTCTTTGAAAAGTGGATAGAGTGGAGTACATCGCGCAAGCTCAGTAAGGGCAGGCGGTGGATGCCTCGGCAGCGGGAGGCGACGAAGGGCGTGGCAGGCTGCGATAAGCCTCGGGGAGCCGCCGAGCAGGCTTTGATCCGAGGATTCCCGAATGGGGCAACCCACCGCGTGGAAGACGCGGTATCCGTCTCCGAACCGAGTAGGAGGCGGAGGCGAACCCGGGGAAGTGAAGCATCTCAGTACCCGGAGGAGAAGAAATCAACCGAGATTCCCCAAGTAGCGGCGAGCGAACGGGGAAGAGCCCAAACCATCGGAGTGTTAAAGGCCGCACCCGTTGCTCCGGTGGGGTTGTAGGCCGGTCCCGTTCCGCCCGTGCGGGGGCGGAGGGAAGTTACCAAGAGGCGCTCTAGCCGAACAGCTTGTAAAGCCACTGGAAAGAGCGACCGGAGAGGGTGACAGTCCCGTAGGCGAAAGGGCGTCTCCTTCCCGGGACCGAGCCTGAGTACCGTCGGACCCGAGAAATCCGGCGGGAAGCCGGGGGGACCACCCTCCAAGGCTAAATACTCCCCGCTGACCGATAGTGAATATAGTACCGCGAGGGAAAGGTGAAAAGAACCCCGGAAGGGGAGTGAAATAGAGCCTGAAACCGCCTGCCCACAGACAGTGGGAGGGTCCCTTCTTCCGCTTCGGCGGGGGAAGGCCTGACCACGTGCCTTTTGCAGTATGATCCGGCGAGTCGTTCTCGGTGGCGAGGTTAAGGCCCGTCTGTGGGCCGGAGCCGGAGCGAAAGCGAGTCGTCTGAACAGGGCGCAGAGTCACCGGGAACGGACCCGAAGCCAGGCGATCTACCCATGGCCAGGGTGAACGTCGGGTAAGACCGACGGGAGGCCCGAACCCGTGGAGGAGGAAAACTCCTGGGATGAGCTGTGGGTAGCGGTGAAAAGCCGGACGGGTCCTGGGAATAGCTGGTTCTCCCCGAAATAGTTTTAGGACTAGCCTCACCTTCGAAGCCGGCGGGGGTAGAGCACTGGATGGGTGCGGCGCAAGCCAAACCCAACCAAACTCCGAATACCGCCGGTGGATGGGTGGGAGTCAGTCTGCGGGGGATAATCTCCGTAGGCGAGAGGGAAACAGCCCAGACCGCCAGCTAAGGCCCCCAAGCCCGGGCTAAGTGGGAAAGGATGTTTCCCCGCTAAGACAGCCGGGAGGTTGGCTTAGAAGCAGCCATCCTTTAAAGAGTGCGTAATAGCTCACCGGTCGAGCGGGGGGGCGCCGAAAATGTAACGGGGCTCAAGCCCGGCGCCGAAGCTGCGGGCTTCTCGAGTCTTCGGACTCCGAGGAGCGGTAGGGGAGCGTTCCCCGTGGGGCGAAGCCGAGCCGCAAGGCGAGGTGGACCGCGGGGAAGTGAGAATGCCGGAATGAGTAGCGCGAGCCGAGTGAGAATCTCGGCCACCGAATGCCCAAGGTTTCCTGGGGAAGGCTGATCCACCCAGGGTTAGGCGGCCCTAAGGTGAACCCGAAAGGGGTAGCCGATGGACAGCCGGTTAATATTCCGGCCCCTCTTCCGAGCGTCGACCATGGGGGGACGCCGCAGGCCGGGTCCGAGCGGGGTGACGGACGTCCCCGTGCAACCGGCGAGGCATCCGCGCGTAGGCAAATCCGCGCGCGGGGTAAGTCGAGCCGGGACGCGGAGCCGCTACGGCGGCGAAGGAGGGCAGGTCAGCGGCCAAGAAAAGCCTCTAGGGAGCTCGGAAGAGCCCGTACCGCAAACCGACACAGGTGGGCGAGGCGAGAATCCTCAGGTGGGCGAGAGAACCCTCGTTAAGGAACTCGGCAAATTGGCCCCGTAACTTCGGGAGAAGGGGTGCCCTCCGCAAGGGGGGTCGCAGTGACCAGGCCCAGGCGACTGTTTAGTAAAAACACAGCTCCCTGCCAACTCGAAAGAGGACGTATAGGGAGTGAAACCTGGCCACTGCCGGAAGGTCAAGGGGAGGGGTGCAAGCTCCGAACCGAAGCCCCGGTGAAGGCCGGCCGTAACTATAACTTCGACCGTTGTAGTTACGTAAATAAACCCGGCTATATGCGGGAAAGTCCGTCCCCTAGCGCTACGCGAAGGGGTGCAGCATCCGGCGGTACTCGCCCT
>Ga0256839_1003603_pt1 | contig 15849 bp, 30 predicted proteins | sample 354166metaG_FD_185968 | JGI IMG/M metagenome (GOLD analysis project Ga0256839, IMG submission 185968) | Hydrothermal vent microbial communities from Mid Atlantic Ridge, Atlantic Ocean - 354-166 | ecosystem: Environmental > Aquatic > Marine > Hydrothermal vents | place: Atlantic Ocean: Mid... | reverse complement strand
AGACTTATAATTGTGTCCAGAATTTTCAGCAGAAATATAACAATAAAAACAACCTGCAAAACACAAATTATTAATAGCAACATCAAGCAACTCAGGAAAAGGAGGTCGCATTAAAGGCTTATTCGAATCGATAAAAAACCTTACAGTTTTTCCATCAGCAAACAAAGCAGCATAATTTGCACTAGCATAACGCCTAATACGTACAGGAAAATCATCCATTATATATCCCCCATTGACTATAAATCTTCTCAATATCAAGAAAATCATAAATAACCTGATCACCCACGCGCACCACATACCGAGTCTCTAAAGGATACTCCCAGTCATCAATCATCTCTTTAACCCAATCCTGACTCATCAACCAATCAGCATACTTCTTTCGATCACCATCAAAAAACTTATCAATAACCAAACACTTAAACTCACCTTGCTTATTACGCAATAAACAACCATTCTCAAATAACACTGCAATCTCAAAATCCTGCTTAAACCTATCAAAATAACCATTCTCCAATCCAAATTCAATCACATCACTATAAGGCTCAATCCAAATCTCAAGTTCATCAACACTGCCAGCTCTAGCAACAAAATCCATAATCATCTTAATAAACGCCTTAGCATCCTCAACACCAGTAGCAAAAGTAAAAATAGAAGTACTACTGTTTGTCACCAACCCAACAACAGAATGGATCTTCATTTTAACAATAACCTTCCTCTAAAAAATAAGCTAAAAGTGGAACCACATCACCAAGCTCTTGACCATTAATTACCACATCAAACCACGTAAACGTCCAACAATCAAGCTCCCAATTATCATGTATGTAATCAACAACATACTCATCAAACAATTCTTGACGACCATAAAACCACACATCAATCAAAAACTTCTTAACTAACTCAAAATCTTGGCCGTAAATAGAAGGATAATTACGCCAAAGCTCATCAGACTCATCCAAAGGAAAAGGAATCTCAACCCCTTAGATGCAAAGTCCTCCAATACAGACCCAAACACCAACATAAAATTATCCTGCAACCACTTCTCATCATAACGTCGATAAACCCGTATATCAACATCATAAACACCCAACGCTTCTGTAATCTTCTTAATCGCCTCAACAACACGATCATCATACTTTGCAAAACTAAAAACAGTGCTGCTGCTATTCGTAATCACATCAACAACAGAATAAACACGCATAAAACACTCCTTAAAGTAAATAACAAACAAGTGCCGCGGGAGGGACTCGAACCCTCAAGAGCTAAAGCCCGATGGATTTTAAGTCCACTGTGTATGCCAATTCCACCACCGCGGCCTAAACGTCAACTACCTCCACATTTTACACAAACAAGCTTCCCAAACAAACCAAAATAGCATCAACATCCAAACCACAATAATAACACAAAACACTACTCAAAACAACAACTTCAAACAACCACACTGCGCAATCCATCTTCAAAACACCTTCTAATTTATACTATAAAGCTAAAACAATTAAATCATCATTCAACTACCTAACTCAAAAACTTTGTCATTAAATCGCACACGCATTATACATCTCAAAACGTTGCTATAAAATCATAAGGAATACCTGCAAGACAATCATCACTACCATACTTATCCAATACCCACTGCCGCTCTTCTTTAGAAGCACTCTCCCAATACTCCTCAGCTTCCCTCCACTGTAATTCACTCCAATGACTCTCATTCAACACAGGGTATAAATCCAATTCCTGTAAAATATCATCCGCCTCTAACACCAACGCTTCAGCATCTACATGAACCATAATCAGCTCAATCCAACCAACAGCCCAATGACTAAACCTAACCACAGCTAAATCATCATCATTATATGGAATCTCACTTAACCGCTTCTCAGCAACAATAAAATTAGAACACGCCAAAGTATCTGAATCACGATTTATCCCCAACACCACGTAATAGTCACTAAAATCTTCACCCATATAATTACTCTGACGCTCCCAACGCTTTAAAAACTTAACCATTATAACGCCTCCATAAAAACAACAGCGTCACTCAAACCAAGATCATTCAACCATTAAAACCACAACCATAAACAACTCTGCGCAAAGCTTCAAAAGCAGTATCCTTAGAAAACATAATCAAGCATCCTGCACTTCAACTGAAGGAAAAGCATCCTCAAACTCAACTTCATGCTCAGGAAGCACCTCATACAATACAACAGCATCTTTAACAGACAATGGTTCTAATCTATTACGCTCACCCTGCCACAACGTCCCATACACAGCAAAATAACGACCACTAGGAGTTCGATACAACCATGTATTTCGTCCATAACGCTCCCAATTACTGCCATCCCAAAAAACATTGTGGGCAATTAACGTCGCCTTCTCCGTATCATAACGGAGACCTCCAACAACACGAATCATCTCAATACGTTCCATAACAAAACCTCCTAAAACCAGTCAGTAAAAGTGTCAATTAAAACTAAAATTAAAATTGTAAGAATTACAACAGGACCAATCATCAAAACAGCCTCACGTAAGTATAAAATAAAGCCCAATCAAAGCACAAGGAATACCTAAAAATACAAGTCCAACAGATGTGCCAAATAAACCTATTAAAAGCAATATTACACCAAAAAACTGTGTAGCACTAAGTTTCATAACCATCTCCTGCAAAATAAAACGTCAAATTAACAGCAACAATTACCAACACGGACGCTTACTAACTTTAAATAAATGATAACGCGCCAACCGCACATGACCAGCAAGCCAATAACGCTTAGCAATAAGTAAATGACGCACCCACCACTCAGGAGCGCCATAAATATAAGCAACAACAATAGACTTGTTAATAAGACGTAATTGATCAGGACGATCATAACGCACAGCCTGACCAGCAACATCAGCAGCCACATAGACAGGCTGTGCTACACAACCACCAGCAGAAACATTAGAAACATCATACAACAACACAACAAACAAAAAAGCAATAAGTACAATACTACGATTCAAACTCATAAAAGCCTCCTAACAAATAATATGCAAAAACTTCAATCAATTACACTATAACACACAAACTACTAAACTAGCCCCATAGCATTCATCCAATCCTCATCTAAACTAAAATCAAAACCAGCCCAAAATCTAGTCATAGGCTGCAACCACGCATGCTCAACACCCATCTTATCAAATACATAATCAGACAAATTCCAATTAATCAAACCAGTAACCCTAAACCAATATAAAAAAGCACTGCCAGCAAGAGAATCAGTAATCATACGATTAACCTCTAACACCTCTCTATCAAACTCTCCACGCCAAAAACGCTCCAAATTCTCTAAACAACTAGCGTGATACACAGGTAAAACGCCAGGAACCTCACTCATAAACTTAGACCCAAATCCATACAAAATCACAGGCCAATCACCACCTAACTGCAAAACCTTAGCGAAATCCCAAGCAAAATCAACCCTGTCAAACACAAAAATAGGACTCCCAGCAATCTTTGACTTAACAGAATCACCAATATTGTAAACTAACCCACCAGCAGAAACAGAAATTGTACTAGAAACAAATTGACCATTCTCAACAATTGCAACTTTAAAATAAACCATCGTTGTGTCAACCACTACAAACCTCCAAAACAATGCTTCTCCTGTAAAAACCAATTAAACTGAGCCAAATGCTCAGCCAATTGTCTCCGCTGCTCCACAGTCAACTCACAAAAATCAGGATCAACCAACTCAACAAACACGCGCTTCCTGCGAGCTAAATCCTCAAAATCAATCAACCTGCTGCGCACCTTCGGACTCTCAAATCCCATCTGCCGCAATAACCGCTTTGTCACCACTGTCGCTTGCCTAGCACTCATCACCACCCTCCACCACAACATTAAAATAACCCTCATCATCACGCTCAATTGTAATCGTAACAAAACCATAATCCCACAAAAATCGATCACGATTAATCATAATTAAACTCTGCAACAACATGTGCAAATTCTCATCACGAAGTTCAACTCTAATATGCTTATCACGCTTCATAAATAATGCTCCTTTAAAATAAAGCAAAATACACAACAAACTTAACGCCTCAAGGCTCTCACAAGGCCGTAAACAAACGTTTCAACAAAATGCAATACCAACCACACAAAAGCCCCAAAATAACGCCTCAAGGCGCTCACAAGACCATCAAATCCAATTCAATTTTACAACAAAACCCAAAAATCCACAAGTCAAAAATCCACAAGTCACTAAATTAAAACCTCATCAATACACCCTTACCTTTCTATCACAAAATGGACAATACTTAACATCGCCATAACCTATATAAATATTATTACAATCAGTGTCAAACGTCACAACAGAATCCTTAGCGCTTGTTTCAATCTTAAACCACCAACAAACTGCATTACCATTCTTACTCATAACATTACCTCCAAAGTTGCTCCCAAAACAGCCTCAACTAAATCTAAATTAACCTCAGACAAATCAATATCCAACAACTTAAGTTGCGCCAAAATAACCTTGCTAACTTTATCAATACTAGGATCACGATTCCAAAAAACTCTATCAGTATGCCAAGACTTCAAATCAATTTTTAACAAAGGAATAAACCAATCCGCAAATACAGACCCTGACACCAAACCCACAAATTCAACCTCTCCAAAAGTCTCTGTCTCTAACTCCAAAACATTATTCCAAAACTTAGCCAACAAAACGTCCGTCACAATAGCAGGTTGTAACACATAACGCAACTCAACCTCACTCCGCAAACCAACCCCTAACAACAATACCTCATCATAATGCGATAAAAAAGCAAGCACTGATTTCAAATAGCCAAAACAAAATAACTTAGAATTACCTTCAGGAATCGCTCGCTCACCTAACTTATAACGTAACGAAAATAAATTGTCCTCATCAAGCACTAAACTAACCAACTGCTCCTCGCCTAACAAATTCTTCCTCCTAACCACCTTAAACATCCACTCTAAATTATCAGTATCCGCCAAACCAATATTTAAACTCATAAAACCTCACTAAAAACAAAATGTACTCAAAACAAGTTCAAAAAATACCTTGCCCTCTTCAAAATTATTAAACTTAACGCCACCTGTCCTCACAAACTGGCACTCATTATTCAAATACCAAGTCTGTCCACGCAAATCCCCCTCCATAAACGTCCCACAAACACGCCAATATTTCTCCTCATAATCAATAAATCGCCTAAAAATCTCTGAATAAAATACAAAAACCCACTTACTACACCTAACTAAATCCAAAACCTCACAATTAAAAAACTCCATAGTCTCATCACTAAAAAAATAAAACCCATAAGCTTTCTCAAGCTCCTTAACTTGCTCAAATAACGCTTTCTTTCGCACACTAAGCGTCATAAAAACCTCCTAAACTAACTTGTCAAAGTCTTCAACAAAAACACTAATGTAAATGTCAGAAATTGCCTCAACATTATCACTATCACAATTGCGCCAATACTCCTCCGCCGCCTCCACAAGCTCATTAACTAAATCACGCTCTAACAAATTACCATCCAAAACAAGCCCCACCCTAAGTTCACTGTCACTGTCAAAAATAACTAAAGGATTCCCAAAACGCTTAAATCCACTAACCTCAACTACATTCAAAATCTGGACAGAAAATCTAGCTCTCAATAACTCCAACACACTCTTAACGTCATCCCCATCTTTATTAAAATCAAATCCGCCACTATTAGCATAACCTAACACTAAACCATAATTCTCAACGCCTAACAAATCATCATAAAAAAGCCTCCCACGCCTAACAAGCAACACTCGCCTCCAAAGCAATGGCTTAAATCCATCTAATACCCTAAACTCCACTACCCAATAACGCTTCCGCCTCCCCACCAAAAATAAAATAAACTCCCTAACCAAAACTAAAAAACGCCTAAATAACAAATAAACCCGCCTAAATAAACCCACTGCAAAACTAACTAAATCAAACAACAAAAATAAAACAGCCAACGCCAAACCAACAATTTTATCAAACGCAAACAAATATCTAAAATTAAACATTGTCAAACTCCTAATCTAAAGTCAATAACATTAAACTCTTTCAAAAATTCCTGGCAATCCTCACCAAAAACCTTTAAATTTTTGTCGTCCTTAACTACTCCCAAAATCCGCAAACGCTTAACTAAAACTGTGCCAAAAGCGCTCGCATTAACCTGCACATTCCTGTCCTCCACCCACCTAAAAAATCCATCGCGAAACTCAAATCTAGGATTTAACCACCAACGCTTAATTGTCTCATCATCCACAACAAAAACACCACCTAAACACATTGTACGCCTATCCCCATCTGCAAAATTAAATAAACTCTCCTCAATCTCCCATAACTCACCCTCTACAACTAAAATTGTCTCATAATCCCAATTAACAAAATTGCAAGCCGCTTCATAACTGTCAAACACAAACAAAGGAGTCCCCTCTATCTTTGGATAAATCCAATCCCCAACACTTAAATAACTTATCTCAAACCCAGGCTCACTAACCCCACAAAAATCAAAATCGCCATCTTCAACCCTAACCTTAACCACCTTAAAATAAACTTTACCCATAACCTCAAAAACCTCACTAAATAAATTAAAATGCCAATCAAAACACTACATCAGCAAAAAATATCAACGCATTATCATAAAGCTCCAACCAAATGTCGTCATCAACGTCATTCACTAAACCCCACAAAAGCTCAAATACCGCCAACCGCTCCTCTAAATAACGCCTCTCCCTAAACTTAAGCTGCAACGTCGGAATTTGTCTGTTGTCAACTGCAATTTGCCTCCTTAAATTCTTTACAATCCTAAAAATCTGATCATAAGCAGGCAAATCATCAAGCCCACTCACAACTAACCAAGGTCTTACAAGCTCATACCGCTCCTCCGCCCGCTTACTCCCTAATAACTCACTACCCTCAACTACCCTGTCCAACCACTCACGCTTCTTAACTCCAACATGCCCAAAACCCCTAACCATTCAAAACCTCCCAAAACTTGTCTAAATCATAAACTAACTCATCAACATTAACGTCTAAACCCACAGACCTTAAACTCTTATCCAAACTCTCCAAAAAACAATCTAATTTGCAAATGCTGTTAACCCTCCCAAATACACTCTCAAAACCAATATCATCAGTAAACCCAAAACTGGTCCCAACAAACGCCAAAGCCCTAAACCACTTGCAATACGCCACTCCCTCTTCAACACGCACTAAATCTAAATACAAATCTCCATCAACTAACGCAACCAACTCCCCAAATTTAACCCCCAACACCCTGCTAGCATGCCATAAATGCCAAAATCGTTTGACTATAACCCAATCGTCCAAAACCACAAACGCCTCACGCACCACCAAATCAGGACCCTCAACTACGTCAGCCAAACCAAGTAATACCTCAAATCGCAACATGTCAGCATAATGCACTGCCAATTCATAATTGTCAAATGCAAATAATAACGAACCCTCAACTAAAGGTTCAATACGCAAATCAAAATCAACGCCTAAATAATCAACAGCTACGCGAAAATCACTCACAACAACAGACCTACCCAAACCTATATAAGGATTTACCACTTTCCAAACAAGCCTAACCATTCAAAACCTCCATAAACTCTAATCCTTCATAACTCGTTAAATAAAACTTGCTAAATCGCCTCAATAAAAATAAAGCCAACGCCACATTAGAAGGCCAAATCCAACCATCTGGTTCAAACCAATCAACCAATACCACATTTGTATCTAAATAATCAAATAAATTAAAATCACTAATACCACATAACCACCTGTTATTAGTCCAAAATTCGTCAAACATAGTCGCTGTACGCAAAGTAATGCGTAATGCCGCCCTCGCCTTAAAAGCAGATAGCCCAATGCCCGCACGACCTCTTACCACTAAGTCAAAAGGCCCAGCCGACCTAACAGCAGAACCTGCATCTCTAAAACAAAATAACTTGCTCTCACCTACAGGCTCCGTCCTCTGACCAAACCTATACGTCAAACCATACCCAATTGCACTCAAATAATCAAATAAATACGAAACAAATAAATCCTCTCTGTCCTCAACAAAATCTAAACTAAACCAATAAGCGCTATTTAAACTCAATACCTTCCAAACATATGCTTCCACAAAAACCTCCAAGTCAAAAGCAAACAGCTATTGCCAGCTCGGCCACTGCAATTGCCATTTAACGTCAATAGCTCTCTCAAACACCTCCACCAAATCAAAATCCATGCTCCAACTGCCTTCATTGCCCTCAAGATCAGAAAACCAACAAAGTGGCATTAACCAATTGCAAAATGCAGTACGCTGCCTAATGTACAAAATTTCATCATCCATAACGCTAAACCCACCAGACCAAAACGCTCTAACCCCGTCCGAACCTAAGTTTAGTAAATTAGCTGTATAAAACCCACTTTTCACCTCATCCACTTCCGCAATACCTAACAAAATAGCTGCATACCTAAAATGTGAAGCAAACTTAATTGCTTCATCCAACTCCAAATAAGCAAATAACTTAGAGCCTTCCAAAATAGGAACTATTCGCTCACCAAATACATAAGAAACACATAATGGACCCAAAAAATCAACAGAAACCGACTTCATTACAACAGAACTTCCATTTGTAAAAACACTAACAACTTTCCAAACAGGAATAATCATTTCAACCTCACTTAAAATAAATGGTACTACCAAATTCCTCCCAACCAAAAAGCATTGAAATTATACAACAAAAAATTAAAACATTCAGCACTGGCAAAACCAAAAACAAAATCAAAAAATCAAAAACAAAGTCAAAAAGTCAGCGTCATTTTAACAAAAAACAAAATCACAGTAAATCAAAAAATCGCAGCAAAAAGAACCAAAAAGAAAGAGCCAGCAAACGCTGACTCTTATCACAAAAGTAGTCACCTCCCCAAGGTCCCTACTCTCAACTCCAATAACAATATACAAACAAAAACAAAATCATCAATATTGATCAATCATCCAAACCAGCCACACGCAATTTTGCCCTATACTCATCTGTAATACGCTCTAAATCTTCAAACGAAACTACAGGGACTATATTCAAAGAATGTAACTGATGAATCAAATTCTTACAATCAGACAATAACAACCTAACCAAACTGGCACATAAACTAGCACGTATTTCTGACTCACGCTGCAACTCCCGCAACTCCTCAACCTCCACTCGCAACTTATCTAACTCCTGTTGCATTTCATCTTTCAATCGCATTGCTGTCTCAACTAAATCAGCTGCATTCTCAACCCTACCACGCATAAACTGATTTCGTAAAGATAAAATCCCAGGTAATGCTGCAATTAAAGCTAAAATAATTGGAAGTAAACCAGAATCACTTAACTTTTCCATTACGTAACACCAACAAAAAGAATGCCAAAATTGAAAATATAGCTTGCAACTCAATAATGTAATCCCACACAACAAAAAATGGATCAGCAGGACCTACAAAAAATAAATAACCAGCCAGAACAAAATTAAAAATAAACCTGTGTACAAGCCATAAAACCATCGGAATCAACAAAGGATTCACTCTCACAAACCTTCGCCAAGTCAAATAAGCACCACCAGCATACAAAACAGCACTAAATGCAACGTAAGGAAATGTAAATACTGGATTCATTTATTGCTCCAATAACAACAATTTCAATCGCACACTAATACCACCACCAGCTAAACTAGAAACAGCATCCACAACCAAATCACTTAAAGCATCCAATTCAATCAAATAATCAAAAGAAATATCAATAAAACTAGAACCTGCAGACTGTAATCCAAAATCAAACACAGGCATAAATAACTCTCCAGCAGCACGAGACTTTAAACGACAACTAACAGCATATCCAGTAGTAACCCCAATCAAAGAAGCAGTTAAACCAACAACATAGGCCTTATAACCAACAGGAACTGTATAAATTCCCATAAAAGTCGTCTCGTTACCTAAAACAATCTTACCGTAAACTGTAAGACCATCAGCACTCGTTAAAGTAACATCACCAGTCAAAGCAGTAGTACTTACATTCTTTGCATAAATTAAACGCCATAAAGGAGTAGTCAACGTCACAGCAGTTGTTCCCTGCAACGTAACTTGCTGAGTAACCACCGTTCCAGTTGTAGTTAATCCACTAACCTCTATAACACCTGTATCAGTCAAAGAAGTACTCACAATCGAAGCAATATCAGCACCACTTGGATACGTATACGCGCTCCCTCCATCCCAAACTTCAGCTGTAGTCGTTGTTAAAGAAGCATTAACACCATAAACTAAAGCTACACTATGATCAGGAATAGATTGATTTTTAATTGCTAAATATAACGGATAATTAATCTGCATTAGATCGCTCCATTGGACTAAAAACTTTTGCTCCCTTATGACCAGCTTGACTAGAAACATAAGCAACAATAGCTAAACCAACTGCATTAGCAACACGCCAAGCTCCATCTGTATCACAAGTTGTATAAACATAAGGCGAGTAACAAGATAAACCATAAACTGCAAAACCAACAAAAACCATTAAAATCACAATAATTAAAGATCGCTGTTGTCTAGTCCAACGACTAGCCCACCACTCATTCAATTTTGGAATCACTTCTAAACCAATAGAAAGCAGTAAACCTGCTAAGCTAGAAATCAAATAAGGTGTAAGTTCATTCATAATTAAGCCTCCAATGTAATATACATAAAAAAGTAAACTAACTATAAGAATCAATCCAAGATTCAATCCTAGAAATAACAACTTCAAGTTTAGAAATCCGCTTCTCTAAAGTCATCAAATCGTCAGAAGGTGGAACTGGATCAGGATCTAGATTCGGATCTGGCTCAGGATCAGGCTGATTTGGCTCATCAATATAGGGTAATTTCGGAGCAGTCTTATCTCCACGAACCCAAGGACGCCCTTTAGAACGTAAAGCTTCTCCATGACTTGCAAGCTTATCTCGAATTGGACGTACATCAAATGAATTCCAAATCCTTGAACCTACATCGTAAGTAAAAACCTGTAAAGAATGAATACGGCTATCTTCACACATCCACTGCTCAAACTGTGTCAATTGCCTCCAATACTCTTCAGCATTCATATGACCCTGCCACCCACGTGTACCTTGAAAATTACTGCCTCTAACATAACGATCAATCCCACATTCACCAATAATGATAGGTACACTCCATGGACACGCCAAAGATCTGCCAGCCCACCAACCCCACATGTCTTCAGGACCATCAGTATCAAAATAATCATGTAAGAAAAGATAATGGCCTCCACGTTGAATAACCCTCTCAAGTTTAGCATAAGGATCCCAATTAGGACGTGTATCAGGTCCAGAATTAGCAGGCCAACCTGTAGGTAAATTCAAAGCTCCACCACGAAAACCATTAGCTTCAAACTCCTCAAGTAAAGAAACATTATAATCAACAGCAGCAGCTAAATTTTCCCACACCTTAGGCTCATTAATACCTAAAAATACAGTACGTGCTTTATCAACTTGAGCACCTTTAGCTTTCATATCTTCAAATTTTTGTATCCATTCATTAGCATGACGCTTACCAGTACCAACTGGATCACTTGCCATATCATCATGTTGCTCAGACAAAGGCCAATCACGCCAAACAATTAACGAATTCGGAAGATCACGATAAAGCATAGTCAACAACTCTGGATTCGACCACCCATTTTCAAAAATCTTAACACTAGCAGGTTGCCAACGCTTCATAATAGTATCATCATCACCACTACGATGTGTAGAAATCCAATGAGCAGCCAAACCTGTACCAGTACGTGGATGCTGTAATAATGGAAGAGGATTTGAGTAACCAAGCCAACCATCGCCACGATTATATGGATTAATTCTAACACCAAGATGAAGATGTGGTCCTGTACTATTTCCTGTATTTCCAGATAAACCAATAATTTGGCCAGGTTTTACAACATCACCATTCTTAACCTTTAATTCGCTCAAATGAGCATAAACAGTATGACCCCACTCATGCATTACCTTAACATAAAGTCCAAGTGAACCACCGTCCATAGCCTCACGAACCCAACCACCAGCACTAGCACGAACAGAAGTGCCAACAGGAACACTAATATCTAAACCATTGTGACCCTTCAAACCAAACTTCTCATACATATCAGAATTTTCACCCCAAAATTGTGTTATATTATGCTGACCTCCATCAACAGGCCAAAGTAAAATAGGATACATTTATTTATTTCCTCCAAATAAAGTGAACTTCAAAACAGCAAAAAATCCAGGTAAATACCAATCAAACCTTGTCACTGTTGTAATAACATCTTCTGATAAAGATTTTACAACACCCATCTCTCTACGCTTACGATTCAACCACCAACCAAACCAACCAAACAGTAACAAATTAATAAATATAAACCAACGAACAATAAAGCTTACACCCAATACAGACATAGCTTCAAACATAATTCTATCACTCTCTAATCTACCTCTATCCTGCTGCCAATAAAGCCAATCATGAATTACAGCCGCATTACCATAACGCCCCCATTGAGGTAAAAAACTCCAAAATATCCTCGGAATACTAGCTAAATCAGTTACAAAACCAACAGGAACAACAACGGTGTCATCAGATCCCTCAAATCCTATATCATAACTAAACGACTCACGTAAAACCCATGAACGTCCATCAGTAAGCGGAGAAATAGTTAAAATCTTCGTAAACTTACTCACAATCAAACCTCATCATAAATAAACTTAACATTACTCCAATCACCATAACGTACTACATACAACCTAGATCTCGTGTCAACAACAGCATTACTTAAGGCATCCGCACGCTGACCTACATACAACTGACCTTTCCACTCAAAACTAAACTCAGGAGACGTAGGAACAAATCCATCTGCAACAATTGCATTAAACAAAGCAGCACTTGGATTTATATCAATACAATGAGCTTCATCAGCTAATTGCCAAGCATACTCTTCAAAAGTCAACTCAGGAACATCAACTGGAAACATAAAATCAGGAATCTCATTCACATACAACCAATCGTACCAAGGAGTCTGATCTTTAACATTAACACTATTAATTGCAACTCTATAATTCAAACTTATAGCCTCATTATAATGATAACGAGCATACTCAGTAAAATCAGAAAAACCAAATACATCATTATAAGTCGCAACAACTAAAAATTTCTTTCCTGCAGATAGCCAAGATTGTGCCATAGCTCTACGACGCGCATCAGTAATACCTAACCAACGGTTATCAACAAAAACATGTCCTTCATTCTCTACAACAACTCCATCAATATGAGACATTGCTGGATAAATCCAATGTTCAGGAGCTTCTAAATAATTAGCGGGAGCCCACGCAGCATTTACAATTACCCTCCAACCATTAGCACGCAATTCATCATACAATTTAAATTGAGCCTCTCGCAAATCATCTTCCGAAATCAGTAAAGAACACCTAGCATAAGCTTCATAGCTCCAAAAACCAACATCTACAAACAAAACATCACGATCCTCACGCAAAGTCTCTAATGCCTCAACAATCCACTCCCTAACCTCAGATCTTGTAACATCAACAGGAGCCATTCCTCCACGATTAGCCTGAAATCTATAAGACACACTACCATCAACACAACGAACAAACCAATCATTATCATGCACTACCTTACAAAACTGAAACCAAAACCAATAAGGGTCCTCATCAGGACCCTCTCTACCAATTGGCGGGTAACCAACAGTCTCAGGACGACTTACCCAGAATGGATGTATATAACTAACAGGCTGGATATCCCTCGCCCGCAACCAATCAATAACACGTTCACCATTAGGCGTAAATGAATTCCCTAATCTATCAGCACGCGCAGTCATCACACTAAATTGTGCCTCGTAAACAGGAAATAGTTGTTTATCAAACCAAGCCCACCTACCAGCACTTGGTGCTTTATTAAATCCATATTGTGAACCCATCAATCTAATTCCTCATTAAACATAAAAGACAAACGCATAAAATCAACAACTTTCAATGGAGTTTCCAAATTACTGAAAGCAGTTACATCAAGTAGATTCACCTGTAATACAAGTTCTTCATTCAATAACTTTTCAAATTCAACAATAAACTCGTCAGAGTCGCTTTCATAACTCTTCAATAACGTATCACGTGCAGAATTAAATACCTCCAATTCCTGATTCAATAAACGTAAAATTTTTGCAAGCCTAAAAGCCGTAATACTATCTGTTAATTTTAACTTTGAAACAACCTCCAAAGAAGGAATTGCATTCAACAAGTCACGCACAGTTAATTTAATCATTATCATCTCCTTTAATTAAAATATAAATTGGAACTCTAATCCGCCTACCATCAATACTTGTAGAAAATTTAAAACTCGTCTTCAACAAACCACGTTGTTGTAACATCCTAAGCTTACGTCGCACCCACTCAGGACTCCTATTAAAAGCATCTGCCAACTCATTTACAGAAAAACCAGTCTCATCATCAACAGAGTCAGAATGCTCACGAAAAGCGTCTAAAAACTGTTCTAAACTTGTATTTATTGGTAAGTCCAAGATAAACTCCTTTTGATATAATAACGAATTATATCCCAAGATACGATTTGACCGTTCTCAACTAAAAACCAAGCTCCTCCAAACTCAGGCACACTCGTTGGATCAATTTTATAAACATACTCTGTTTGCATTTGCCATGACGGAATAAACAAACCTAATGTATCAAAATTACGACCACTCTCAGCAAAAAAATGTCGATGAGAACGTACAACAACATCTGGAGGAAGCTCCCCATTGAACCATGATGTGCAATATCAAATCTAACTGTATCAACATCCAAATATAAATGCCACCTAGAATAACGACCCTCATCATCACACTCAACGTCCAAATCTTTAGCAATCTCCTCCTCTAAAAATCCACCTTTTCCACTGTGTGCTGGAGTACCACGGACAATAAACATAACATCAGTCCAACGTCTCACAGGCTCCAATATGTTTACAGCCAACCTAATCATATCAGATGGATGTCTCGAAATTATCTGATAACTATTATGATGATCTCCATCACTAATATCACCATTTACAACTACAATCTTCTTATCAACAACATAATTCTCAGCAATGTCAGCAATACGAGCCCAAAAATCAGTCCAATAATCAAAAAGAAATCGCTGTCCTCGATTCGGTCTATACACTCCACCATCGTCTAAACTAACACCTTCAGGTAAACACAAACCAGTTGTACTATTTGTATGTAAATCAGAAACAATAACAATTAAAATTTTCATATAAATTAATTAAATAGTCTGTAATAATTAAGACCAACCAATAATAATTCCTCCACTCACATAAATTTGTGTTATTGTAGCAAGATCAATAGTTCCAGTTTGTCCTTGACTAGAACCATGCTCAAATCTCCCGAAAGAATCAGCACGCAAAATTGTCCCTTGGAATGTACCAGAATAAACAATTGCAGATACAGTAAGACTTTGCGGCATAAATAAACCACCTCCAGCATTAGCCTGAATGTAAGCAGATGAATCCCACCAAATACGCTTGTTAGCCGCGTCTAAGACCATGTTGCCAGAATATAAGCTTGTGCTTCCAATCGTAAAACCGCCAATCTCACCGCTTGTCGCATACATCGCGCCTGCAGGCGTCACGCGAAACGGCGCAGTAGCTCTGTTGGCGTATGTCGCTCCGGCATAGAATGGAAAATCACTTGGAGACATGCCCGCGCTCGTAGCGTCAACGCCGGTGTCTTTGATGATGGCGTTAGCGTCAAACGTCCATCCTGATGCGCTACCGTCCAAAA
>Ga0256839_1003602_pt1 | contig 15850 bp, 18 predicted proteins | sample 354166metaG_FD_185968 | JGI IMG/M metagenome (GOLD analysis project Ga0256839, IMG submission 185968) | Hydrothermal vent microbial communities from Mid Atlantic Ridge, Atlantic Ocean - 354-166 | ecosystem: Environmental > Aquatic > Marine > Hydrothermal vents | place: Atlantic Ocean: Mid... | reverse complement strand
TTCAATCAAACAAAGGAAATTTATGAAACCCTATTTTTTATTATGCTTAATATTATTTTTCTCCTCTTGTGTGGAAACTCCTGAAGTTGCAACATCAAAGGAAATTATTGCAAAAGAAAAAATCAAAGAGAATCAAACGGAAACACGAATTGCCCAAGAAGAGTATTTAAAACTGCAGTCACGTAGAGACAGGGAATGAATGGTTTGATTAACCTTAGATTAATCTGCCTTTACTATACTTTTGCATTAAGTTATATTTAAAGGATTACAATGGCTTTATATGATAGAGATTATACAACAACAAAAGAAACTGCTTATGTACAAGAAGGTGCATCTGTCAGTTTTATGAAGCAAACATATCAACTTTTAGCAGCAAGCATGATTGCAGCTGCTGCTGGTGCATATGTAACAATGCCTTATGCTGAGACAGTAATGCAATACAAATGGTTTATCTTTGGTGCTGAACTCTTGGTACTTTTCTTTGGACTCAGTATGTCTAGAGGTAAACCGGGTCTGAACCTTGCAATGCTTTTTGTTTTTACTTTCTTAACTGGTGTTTCTTTGGTTCCACTTTTAGCATCCCTTATAGGTGCAGGTAATGGGGCTGTCATAGGTAATGCCTTTTTGATGACTTCTGTACTTTTTGGTGCATTAAGCCTGTTTGCTATCAATAGCAAAACTGATTACTCAAGTTGGGGAAAACCACTTTTTATAACATTAATCGTAATTATTATAGCTTCACTTATCAATATATTTCTATTGCAAAGTCCTATGATGCATGTTATAATTACCGCCGGTATCTTACTTTTGTTTTCATTTTTTACTATCTATGACACACAAAATATTGCTAATGGCGCTTATGACTCGCCTGTAGATGCAGCAGTCTCTCTTTACCTGGACTTCCTTAATATGTTCACAGCACTGTTACAACTGCTTGGAATTTTTGGTGGTGATGATTAACTTTTAAATCACTGCGTTCATAGTCAATGTTTAGTTACATGACTATGAGATACTACCCTGCATTAAGCTTTCAAATAACTTTCAACAAACAATACTTCAAACTCTAAATACTTCAGAGGATACGTATGCATTAACTGCTTTATTTGTTTGTAGGTAAGTTGTTTTTCTCCTCCACTCACACCACTTTTTTTAATATATCTGAACATATCCCTAACAGTTTCAAAATACAATTTATATGTTTTTACTTGAAATTTTGCATTATAATATTTCTCTATACTTTTTTTCAAGCTCTCTACACTATAAATAGGTGATTGTATATTTGCTATTTCATGCAATGTCTTAAATGTATTAGAAGTAAAAATAGCAAAATAAGCCTGATTTGATTTTTTTGAAAGGTTCTCAAAAATAAAGTCTAATTCTTTGCTCCATTGCAAAGCTGAAGAAGAAAGCAAAATACTGTTATCTGCTAAATTAAACGACTGATATGTATCTTTCAGATTAAAGTTGGCACAAATTTTTTTAACGTTATTATCTTCAGGGTGGAGCAAAAGCATTTCCTCTGATAAGTCTAATGCCATATAACAATCAAAATGAATCTTTCTCTTTAGTATATTTTTATATACTGCCCCACTTCCACAACCTATATCAACTATAGTGTGATACATTTTTTCAGTAATATGGCTAACCAAAGTATGTGCTACTTCTTCTTGAATAATATTATGTGCTTCATATGTTTTAGCAAAACGGGAAAACTCTTTTACTGCATCTAAATGTTTCTCTTTTATTTTCACTTTCTCTCCGGAACAAGGTTTATATTCACTAAAAACCTTTTCTATACTTGACTCTTAAAAAAGTTATTGCTCTATATTTCGCTTATCTAAAAGTGTTCCATACTTAGCTTCATCACTATTTCAAACTTATTTGGGTATAATCGCCAAAATTATACCCAAATTTCTATTGGGGTATTCAACAAACTAAAGAGGTATAGATGACATCGACACTTTTAATCACACAAATTGTACTTGCAATTGCAATAACAATTGCCGTACTCCTACAAAAAAGCTCAAGTATAGGACTTGGGGCATACAGTGGAAGTAATGAATCTGTATTTGGGGCAAAAGGTCCAACAGGCTTTCTTGCAAAACTTACATTTACTCTGGCATTTCTTTTTATTGTAAATACTTTAGCATTAGGATATTTCTACACGAGCGCAAACTCTGCTTCAGTAACTGACAGCATTGTTCCTGCGAACAATGCTGCTGTTCCTGCTGCACCAGCAAATACCAAAAGCGAAACACCTGCTGCTCCTACCCCTCCCACTACAAAATAATATTTAAAATCAAGAAGTGTTCCCTTCTTGATGCCTTTAGATAACTCTACATTCATATCAACTCAATACCAAACAAGGTAAAAAAGGGTAAAATTCACTCAAATATTTCCTAGGAGAACCCTTATGTTAAATGAAATTTTTGAACAAACATCAGAGAATATGGATAAAAGTATCCAAGCGTTAAAAAGAGACTTCTCAACACTCAGAACTGGAAAAGTTACAACAGGTATTGTAGATAATATTAAAGTAGACTACTATGGTACTATGACGGCCCTCACACAAGTGGGAAATGTGATTGCAACGGATGCCACTACTATTAGTATTACTCCATGGGAAAAAACTTTACTGCCAGTGATTGAAAAAGCTATTCAAGAAGCTAATATTGGGGTAAACCCAAACAATGATGGAGATTTTATTAAACTCTTTTTCCCTCCTATGACTTCTGAACAAAGACAAGAGATTGTCAAACAAGCAAAAGGCATGGTTGAGCATGCAAAAGTGTCGATTAGAAATGTTAGAAAAGATGGTAATGACAAAATTAAAAAACTTGAAAAAGATAAAGAGATTAGTGAGGATGAGTCTAAAAAAGCGCATGATCAAATACAAAAGCTAACAGATGAACATATCTCTAAAGTAGATGAAGCTTTTAAAACCAAAGAAGCTGATATTTTAAAGGTTTAACCATGAATATTGAACAGGTATATAAAGATGCTAACGCACTTCTTGAGGGACACTTTCTTTTGGCAAGTGGTAATCACTCAAGTAGATATCTTCAAAGTGCTAAAGTATTGGAATACCCAAAAAAAGCTGCTCTACTTACAAATGCTCTCGCTACAATGATTAAGCAAAGTGGTATAGATGTGGATACAGTATGTGCGCCTGCTCTTGGAGGAGTATTGGCTGGATATGAGCTTGCGCGTTCACTAGACGTACGTTCTATTTTTGTTGAAAAAAAAGAAGGTGGAATGGCGCTACGTCGTGGATTTGAAGTAGCACAAGGCGAAAAAATCGTTATTTGTGAAGATATCATTACTACTGGAGGTTCTGCATTAAAAGCTGCTGAAGCTATAGAAGCATTAGGTGGAAAAGTTGTCGCTTTTGCTTCGCTTGCAAATAGAGGATTTTGTAAACGTGTAGGGGGAAATGACGCAGCAAAAAAAGAATGTGCCTTACCTGGTGGTATACCACTGTTTGCACTTGATGATTTTACTTTTCAAATGTATGCACCTAAAGACTGTCCCCTTTGCAAAGAGGGCAAATCTAAAGCAGTGAAGCCAGGAAGTAAAAGTTAAGCACTTTTCTTTCTAACTTACTCTCCAGACCACTGCACATAGCTCCACATCTACATCTGTCTTGCGTGGTTTTATTACAAATGATTCTACCTCACAATTATCAACATTATATTTTTCATTGAGACTATCAATAGTATCTTCAAATTCATACCCTAATGCTTCAATATCTGCCTGTATCGTACTCATTCTCTCTTCTGCTCTTGACATGTCTCCACGCTCTTTTAGGATATTGCTTCCTTTTTTGATGGCTCGCCCTATACTCGTTGAACTCCGTCGTCCAAAAAGTGCTCCTAGCACAGCGATACCCGTTTCTATGATTGATGAAGTAGAATCTGAAGCTTCCTTTTCCACCCGCTCTTTAGCCCGGCTAAGTCTCTCTAGTAAAGTTTTTTCTTTTTTTTCATAGCGTACTTGCAGTTTCTCTATTTCACGCTCTTTTTTATCATTCAGGATATCTTGTATTCTTACTCGAAAATCTACCTCAGATTCACCCACTCTAGATTCAAGTTTAGGAGATATACAACGCAGTAACTCAATTTTTTCTTCTCTATAAAGAAACTCTTTGAGTTCACGTATAGATTTTTTTAACCCTCTATCTTCTAATACTATCTTTGGTAAGGCTTGAAACTTAGCTTTACTAGGTGCAGTGTGAGGGTACTTCTCAAAAGGTTCTTCTTCTCTTGCTTCTTCCCAATTTATACTCTGCTCATTAGTATCTAAGGATAAAGATAAATATCGTTCTCTCTCATCATCTATCCCTTTACGTTGATTGTAAAAATGTACTTTTGCTTTGGCTCCCAGTGTGGCTCTAAATTCATTGATACCACTAGTATCAGGCTCAAAGTATTGTGGAATCGAATCATCGATATGCTGAAAACTCTCTAGATTACTCTTTTGCTGCAGCATCACATCAACACTTTTTACCTCAATGCTTTGTCTATTCTTTTGATCTTTCATCAGCGTTGAAATCTCATTTCTTTTAAGAGGGCCCTTAAGATAAGAGAGTACCCAACGTGTTGAAAATAACCGAATATCTTCTAAATGTGCTGACTTCAGGAAAAATGTTCGTTTCTTAAGATTTGCCAACAATTTTTTTATTTCACTCTTGCTATAACTTGCACCGACCTTACCCCCTAGCCCATCTATCACACGGTCGATATCTTGACTGGTCTGTAGTCTACCTATAAACCATGTTCCAATGTTAGAAAGCCCTTTATAGTCCAAATCTACAGGATTCTGAGTGCTTAACACTACCCCGACTCCAAAGGCTCTTGCTTGTTTAAGTAAAAGTAGCATAGGTTCTTTACTAGGTGGATTTTTGGTAGGAGGGAAGAAACCATATATTTCATCCATATAAAGTAAGGTTTTTAATGCAGATGTTCCGCTTTGTCTACGCATCCATGCAATGTATTTATTTAATAAAAGCGTCACAAAAAACATACGTTCATCATCATTCAAGTGAGAAATAGAAAAAATTGCAATTTGTGCTTTCCCTTTTTCATCATAGAGCAATTTTTGAATATCCAAATTGTCTCCTTGCATCCAAAGAGAAAAAGATGGACTTGCCAGTAGTGCATTAAATTTTGTTGCCAATTTAAAACGTGCATCTTTTGGGTAAAAATCATCTAAAGGGAGTACCCCTATTTTTTTAAATGCGGGTGTGATAATTTGACCTATAAGACCTTCGATATTAATATCTTCATCATTCAACCATGCTTTTGTAACAATTTGTGCGAGTAATATATATTCTTTAGACTCCAAAGGATCGGCGACTATACCTACCAAAGAAAGCAATGAAACCGTCGTACTTTTTAAATAGGACGTAAATGTATCACTGTCTTCCATCACTTCCATAGGTGGGACTTCAAGAGAAGACATCACATTGATGCTCACACCAGCAGATGAACCAGGTGTATAAATCGTTTTTGAGACAGTTTGAAGCTTTTCAGCACGCTCACTATTTTGGCCCCATGACTCTATGCCTTCTTCCCACATATGAGAGATTTGTTTTGCATATTCTAAGGGGGTTTTTTCTTTAGCAATCGCTTCATCTTTCACCCAAGGTTCAAAAACTTTAGCCGAAAAACTGGCGTCAACCAAACATAGGTTTCCCATATCTCCTTTAGGATCTATCACGATAGAAGGGATATTATCAATAGCTGCTTCTTCAATAATACCAACACCTAATCCTGTTTTACCAGAGCCTGTCATCCCTATAATAGCTGCATGGGTTGTAAAATTTTTATTTTTTAACAATGTCAATGCTTCACTGGTATCCATAGTTGCTTTATCTACATCTTTACCTAGATAAAACAATCCTAGCTTTTCATATATTTCTTGCATCTTTTATCCTTTTATTTTACAAGGTTTGGAGGAGGTGTCCCCGGATTTGTTTTACCTGGATTCTTATTTTTGGGTTTAGTAGGTTTACTGGGTGCGGGTACACGTGTGCCATTAGGCAATATTTTTGAGCCATCTTTAAATACCTGTGTCCCATCCCGTAATATTTTTCTTCCATCACGCATGATTTTGGTACCATCTGCTAAAACTTCCAAAACAGGATTTCGCACCCCTTGTACCATAAAACTAATGGGCTCTTTACCTTTTTGCTGTAACAGTATAAGTACCTTGTCTTTTTGGTGATACACATCAAAAAGCTCTAAACCTTGCATCACAGAATCGACTTCTACTCTGTCTTCAGAACCTAAAGGAAGGGTATAGGCATTTCCTTCTACCCTCAGCAAGGTATTTTTATGTTTCAATACTACCCAGCACACTTTTGCCAAAGGAAGATTATAAAGAGAGTTTTTTGTCTCTTCTATACACAATCTTGTAAATTCATCTTTTTGTATATCCAAGTTACCATTGGAACTCAACACGTCTAAAAAAAGTACTTTGGTGGCTTTTGTAATTTGTTTTGATTTATCCAAAGATTCAAGTAGTTTTTTGTTGGAATCTCTCATTAAATCCACCACAGAGAACAGTGGCACAAGAATAATACCGAGTAAGGCTATAGAAATTAATACTTCTATTAGAGTAAATGCCTTACGGTTTTCCATCTTATTTATCTATCCGTCCATAAGCCCGACACGAATGGCTTCTTCATAAGATGTCAGCCCTGAGAGCATCATCTCTCTTAACTTATCTGCTATGGTCTTCATACCATTCTTTTTCATCGCTTCTCTTACTTGAAAATCATTAAATCCATCTTTCATCATCTCTTTCACATTATCATCTATGATAAAAAGCTCCCCTATAACCTGTCTTCCTTTATATCCTGTAAAATCACATGATTTACATCCAACAGCTTTATAATAGATATTGTCATGAGGGACTTCTATCTCTTGGGCTATTGCAGGAGCAAGTCTGGTTTCTTCTCTACACTTTGCACAAAGTTTTCTTGTGAGTCGTTGCGCCAATACCCCTAAGAGGGTGGAAGAGATAAGAAAATTTTCTATACCCATATCCATTAAACGGCTCAAAGAAGAGGTTGCATCATTTGTATGTAAAGTGGAGAGTAAGAGATGTCCCGTCAAAGCAGAACGCAAGGCGATATCTGCTGTTTCAGAATCACGTATCTCTCCTACCATGATAATATCTGGATCTTGTCTTAAAATAGAACGCAATCCCGCTGCAAAGGTAAGCCCTACTTTGGTATTTACCTGTATCTGGGAAATATTGTTGGCATTATATTCAACTGGGTCTTCAACGGTGATAATATTTTTATCTGGTGTGGCAATATGTTGTAAACATGCATGTAATGTGGTAGATTTACCTGAACCTGTGGGTCCGGTAACAAGTATCATGCCATGCGCATGATTGAGTAGCTTATAGAGATCACTCGTCACATCTTTTGCAAATCCAAGGGATTCTAGCGTTGGGATATCTTCACTTTGAGAGAGGATTCTCATGACCACTCTTTCTCCATGATATGTGGGCAATACAGACACCCTGATATCTATTGTTTTTCCTGAAATACTGATTTGTGTTCGTCCATCTTGTGGTACTCTTTTTTCAGAAATATCAAGATTTGAAATAACTTTAATACGGTTAATCACCAAAGTAATAATATTTTTTTCAAGATCTAAATGTTTCTTAAGTGCCCCATCCATACGTAAACGTACTTCCCCTTTACGCTCACCACTTTCTATGTGTATATCACTAGCCCCTTTTTGTAAAGCCTGAAAAAATAGTGAGTTTACAAGTTTGATGATAGGTGCAGACTCTTCACTCGAAAGAAGGTCTTGTGAATTACGTATAAACTCTAGCAAGTCTGACTCTACTTCTATCAGTTCATCCGAAGTGGTTGCCATTTCTTCAAAATCTGAACCTGTTTGAATCTCTAAGAATTTATTTTTAAGTCTTTCAAAACTTTCTGCATCCACGATACTTATAGGATAATCAAGTGAAAGTTTTGAAAAATAATTCAGCGCTTCACCCAGTGTTTTTTCTTCTACGATACATGTTTTAACCCCATCTATCTCAGAAAAAAGCAATGCATGCCTAATCGCCAACTTATGGTTTAAGTCTTCTTCCCATAATGGCTCAAGGTTCACATCTTGAAGACGAGGGAAATACATTAGTTAGCCTCTACTTCTAATAGGCTTAGGTTACTCTTTGGTTCCCTTCTGATACGTCTACTCGCTGCGGGGACATTACCGTTTTCATCTGTTGTAATACCTGCCTTTTTGTTTAAAGCATCTATTACCTGGTCACTATATTGTTTTTGTACCTCATCAAGTTCAGACAACATACTTTTAAGTTTTTGCAAATCTCCACTTTTTCGTACTATATATGGAGTCAAATATATCACAACATTCTGCTCTCGTTCCACATCTGAGTTCTGAGTAAACAAAAACTCGCCTAAAATAGGGATATCCCCAAAGAAAGGTACTTTAGACGTACTTTCACCTTCCACTCTTCTAATAAGTCCACCTAAAATAATGGTTTCGCCATTATTGACAATTACATCTGTTTTTACTGTTCTTTTTGTGGTAGTAGGTCTATCTACGATTTGTTCTGAAGAAGGGTCGATATCTTCTATGGTGGTTTCTACTTCAAGGCTTACTTGGTTGTTACTTGAGAGTCTTGGTTTTACCGTTAAAGTCAGTCCGATATCTTCTCGTGAATAGTTATTCACTATGTTGGAGGTAGCCTGAGTTGACTGCTGTCCCTGTGTTAAAATGGACATTGTTTGCCCTACATAAATAGACGCTTCTTTGTTGTTGGTACATAACACTGAAGGCTCACTTAAAAGTCTTGCTGCCCCATTACGTGATAATAAATCCAACTTTGCACCTAAAGCAAAAACTGTATCTGTTTGGTCAAATCTAAATGCTGGTTCTGTTGTAGTAATAGCATTTCCATTATTATCCAACTGAGTAGTGGTATTATTTTGATTCAAAAACCCTAACAGTGCTGGCGATATTTGTAAAGCATTTGCTCCCAAGTTACCTGCAAGTGTAAACAGTCCATTAGCTGTAATTGAGCCTCCATTAAGCCCATACTGTAAACCTATCTGTTCTGCCATATTAGTGTTTATTTCAACAATTTTAGTTTTCACATATACCTGTACTTTAGGGATATCTATTTTTCTTACCGTCTCACGTATATTTTTTATCTGTTCTCCTGTGGCTAAAAGAATGAGTGCATTTCTTTCTATGTCAGAGACCACCATCGCTTTACTTGGTGGTTTCCCTCCTTTTTTAGGATTTTTAATCGCTACAGAATTCATCTGAGAGATGAGTTTACTCATGATTTTTTCCATCTCTTCCACATTTGAATTTTTTAAACGAATCACATACATTTTTTGTGCCTGGTCTTCACCCTTAATGTCTAACTTCTTGATATATCTAATCATCTTACTGTTATTGCCTGCTTTACCGACCAAGATAATAGAATTTGTAGCCTCATCTTTAAAAACATCTACCTTTTCACTCTCAATGGTCTGAGGAAAAAGTTTTTTTGCCATGCTTTGTGCATTGGTAAAAATATCTTTGACACTAGAGTTCTTTAGTCGTACTACCGTTGAACGTTTTTCTCCTCTTTTCTCCACGGCATTAATCACTTTGGAGATAGACCGAAGAGTTCTAGGGTTGGCAGTAATGGCTAAGACGTTATTTTCTTTAAAAGAGATGACTTTGGCACTTTTATGTAAAAGTGGTTTGATTTTTGCACGAATGACTGCTGCATTAGAGTTTTTAAGAGGAAACATGACCGTTTTCATGGTATCACCATCAATAGTACTACTGACATCGAGTCCTTCACCCGCAGCATTGGCACTTTTGACCACCTTATAGTACTCACCTTGGTCAACAAGGGTAAGTCCTTTACCTGCGAGGATGGAGTTCGCCAATGGCATCAAAGAACTTTTTTTGATAGGGGTTGTTGACACAAAGTTTATTTTCCCTTTGAGTTCACTCTCTATCAATATATTCTTCTGGGTAATTTTGGAAACCATCTCTATAAAATCTTTAACAGAAAGGTTTCTAAAGTTGACATCTACTTTTTCATCTTCAGCATAAAGTCCCGCAGACCATAAAAGCAATACACTCATAATTATCTTAGTTAATTTCATATTCTAGCTCCATTTCTTCTTTACCTCTTTGAATAACCAAGGTAAGGTTTTCTATATTTTGTATGTTCTTATAGACACCAAAAGCTGCATTGTAGCTATTGATTTCTTGTCCGTTAATGGACTTGATTATATCATCTCTTCTTACCCCAAGCTTTGCAAAGGGAGAACCTCGACGCACAAAAGTGATTTTAAATCCTTTTAGGTTGTTACCATCTTTAATTTCACCAATACCAATATTTTTATAGATATCATCCATGTTTTTCGCATAATGGTCTATCAGTGAACGGTCTATCAGTTTATGATCACCTACATCCGTCACATCCCCTAGCACCTCTTTGGGTTTGGCTTCTTGAGGCGGAGTATTCTGTCTAGAAGGTGCAACGCCACTACTTTGGCTGTTGGTCTTGCTTTTTAGCAGCATTACTTTATATGTTTTCCTATTTTTACTAAAGGTTGCAAAGTTCCTTCCTGCACCTTCTACTACAAAACCATTGATAGCATCACCTCTTGAGAGCACCTTTGTTTTTGACTTATGCTTCACCGTAATGACCGTAGTATCTGTGGCATTGTATATCGCCAACAATGCAATGTCATTGATACTCCCTGCTTGTCTAGATGGTCTATTTGTGGGTGTTTGGGGCGCGGCAATCTCGTTGGGAGTTAGTTTAACCCTATAGTAAAGGGCTTTGCCAGCCTTTTGCTCCACATGGTCTATCCCCTGTGATGATAACCATACTAGAGAAATCACTAGCCATACAATTTTTACAAGTAAAAGAAGTATTAACAGTGCCACAATGGTTTTATAAACTTTTGGACTAAAAAGATGTTTCATAATACCACCCTTTTTCATCTTCTTTTAACTTTGGCTTGAGCATAGCAATATTTTGTGTTTCATTGAAATCAAAACGTAGTGTTCTGTCAATGAATGCAATATTGCCTTGCATGGCACCAAAAGAACCTTGTGCTTTGACATTTATTTGCAAAGGATTCCAAATTTGATGCGTCAAAGATACTTCTTCTATCTTAGTAGGGACAACACTTTTAAGCGACTCATCCAACACAAGATTTGTCACTTCCACATGGGTGTAAAAGAGAAGTGTAAAAAACTCCACTCTTTCCACATTTGCCAACTTTATATCTTTTACATATACAGATGATTCATGCAGTGTCAATGAAAACATCCCTGCTTCTATACTTTTTTCATTTATTTTTATCCCATTTTTTGCCAATTGGGTTTCAAGTGTATAGTACAATTCCTGTTTGGGCATAAAAAACAATATGGCTAACCATAAAACCAGTAATGCGAAGAAACTCTTTTTTACCATTTGCATTTGAACTCCACATTATAGTTTGAGCCAATTTTTTGTACGTCTAACAATGTAATAATAAGAGGCAGGTTAAGAATCTTTGTCATAAGCTTATTGAGCTCATTTGAAGTAAGACCTGTATAACTGGCTGTTACTTTTTTACTTTTTTTACTCCATTTTACCTTGCTTGCTGGTATAAGTGTGTGAAGTGTATCTATTTTCTTAGCTGTCTTTTTGTCCGCCCATACTTTTTTCAGTGCAATAACTTCTTTGAACTCTGCAATAGACTGCTGTACTGTTTTGGCATGTGTCACTTGCGATGTGACTTGATTATGCTTATAAAGATAAGCAAAAAGCATCACAGCAACTGCCCCCAAGGCAATCAGTTCATTTTGATACTGTTTCCAACTCATATACTTCCCTCGATACCAACAGTGTGATTGTCTTTTGTATTGGAAATATTATACTTGGCTTTTTTTGCCAGTGCCTTCACACGTTTTAGCACCTGTGCATTGGTACAGCTAAATTGGGCTTTAAATTTTTTCTCATCTATTCGCAAAGCAGTTAAGGTGACACCTTTAAAAATCATGCTTCCCAATGTTTTTACTATATCTCTTTTTTCTCTCTCTTTACTGTCTATCTCTCTATATTTGTTTACAATACCTTCTCTGGTATAAGAACTTTGTAATGCTGGATATGCCTCATAGAGTGTCTGCAGCTTCTGCGCACCTGCATCACCCTCCCCACCATATCGTGCACCTTCTACCATAAATACGATGGCAAAAAGAACAAAAATACTTGCCAACGTATATGCCTGTTTCTTACTAAGCACAGATCCTACTTCACCTTGAAGTGAGATACCACTTTTGGGTGTACAGTTTTGAGGAAATACAAAAGAGAGCTGTTCTTCCTCTCCCAAGGCGATACGCGGAACAACCACAACAATATCATCTAAGACAACCAATGCTTCTTTGTCTCCCAATGCAAGTGGTGTATGAAAGGAGTCTACACATTGCTGGGCAAAAAAAATCTTGGAAATCATAGAAGCTTCTATACCTTTTGAAGCAAGAAAGTGTGTAATGTTGTCCAAGTCATACGCAATAAAGACCCACATATCTTCTTCCTTGAAAACTATATAGTCATACGTCCCACCCTGCTCTAACAAACCCTCAAAAAGAGATGGTGCGATTTTCTTTGCCTGATACGCATACTTTACGGGTATAGATTCTTTCTTGAGTGTATAAAACTGTGGCGTTAGCATCACATTGACACTCTCTTGTAAAGTAACGCCCTGCATAGAAGGATAAGCAAGAAGCAGCTCTTTAGTTTTTCCTATAAAATTCAAAATGTTTTGCCTCTCCCTGGATATATTCAAATCTAAACCTATATTGCTTATTTGTACTTGTATACCTTACGGTACACTCACTCTCTTCTAAAAAATCTTTTCCTGCTATAATTTTTTTTCTAGCGGCATAATTTCCACCGATACCTTGTACAAAAGATGCTAAACTTCCTTTTTCTGGATCGTTCTTCCACTCTTGAACGGATTGCACATCGATATCAAATAGCAATGAAAGTAGTTCAGCAGAACTATACTCTGCATCTATTACCTTCGCGTTACTTGAAAAAGTAAAGTACTTTTTCCATGGTACACGACTTGCCTGAGGGTCATCTGCTTCAAGCTGGTATCTGTTGACTATCTGGACAAACTGTTGGTATGATATAATACCGTTTTTTTGCCTAAGTCTACTATATTCTTTACTCACAAATGGCTCTTTCCCTCCAATTTCTTCTACCAACATCTCTTGCAGTCGTGTGGCATCTTCAAGATTATAGTCTTGGGCAATCGTATCAAACACAGTTTGTGCAAAACCATAAGCCTCATTCATATCACTTGTATTCTCCAGTGCCAACCAGTTGATATTGACACCATTTGACAAGGGCTGACAACGTAAGAACATTGAAAACCGTCCATCTGGAGAACGCAAGGGCACAGGATATAAGTAAAGCCTTCTGAAAAGATCTTTTTTCTTTTTAAAGCGATCAAAAATCCCTGTGATATCTGCATAATACAGATCAGCCTGTATCAAAGCGGTGGTATCTGCGGCATCATTTTTCACTTCTTTAAAGTAGCTTAGCAAAATAACTGTTAACGATATGATAATTAATAAAACAGAAAAAGTCACCATCAAAGCAAATCCGCTTTTATGCTTAACAGTGACAAAGGGCATTTGGGTTTTATCCATCTAACAGCTCTATTAAAGTAAAATTTTAACAAATATTATACCAAAGCAAACTAAAGGATGCTCATGACACACAACACCTCACTACGCACTGGATTTTCTCTCATAGAACTACTGATTGTTATTGTGATACTCGGGGGGCTTATGGCTGTTGTTGCTCCAGGACTAATGGACTCACAACGAAAAGCAACCAGAAATACCATGTGCCTCTCCATGAATGACCTAAAAGGAAGATTTGAACAGTTTGAGCTTGACAATGGTACTTTGCCTGATACAGAAGAGGGTATGCAAGCATTGCTTTCTAACCCTGATGCAGATAAATATCCAAATTACCCTGTGGTTCCTTATCTTAAAAAAGTCAAAAAAGATGCCTGGAATACACCCTTTGTCTATGTGAAAAATGGTTCAGACATTGAGATTATCTCATTTGCCGCAGACAAAAGAGAAGGTGGAGAAGAATGGAACAAAGATATTTTACTTAGTGAGTGTAACAAATAACATCCTATGTCTCCCATAAGCCAACACCACACACACAAAGGTTTTTCTCTTATAGAACTACTGATTGTTGTGGTTATTATCTCTTTGGTCTATGCTTTGGGTTTTTCCAACTTCACAATACGTCAATCAAAACCCAAAGCCCTGACACCGATGAATCTCAAAGAAACGATTATTAAATCAGAGTTTTTTTCTGAACATACCACACTGATGTGTATCAACAAATGCCGCCAATGCTACCTCAGACAAAATGTCTCTTCTGCTTTTGAAGCCTATGAAAATAAAATTGACCTTCATAATATCCAAGCATATACCATAGACGGTAGTAACGCACTTAGGCGCATAGAATACGAACGCTATCAAGATGAAAAGATATGTCTAGTGATGGACTTTTTTCCTAACGGAAGCTCCACACAGATCATACTCAAAGATGACAAAGGTGCTTACTTTTTACCTGCATTTTTCGGGAAACCCAAAAGATTTGATTCTCCTGAAGATGCTAAAGATTATTGGTTAGCCCAAAGCCGTGCTGTCTCTAATTCAGGAGATTTTTACTAATGAAAAGTTTACGTCCTGCATTTACGCTGATTGAGATACTCATCGCTGTTGCCATCCTCTCTGTCTCTTTTATATTTGTACTTAAAATGCATAGTGATAATGCCAAACATATTATCTATCTTTCAGAACGAAACAAACATTCTTTGCAAGATTCTCTCTATTTGAGTCAAAATATTTTAAGACATCACAAAGACAATAAAACAGCGTATGCCATCCTCGAGCGTCATTTTAGGATAAAAGAATCTGAAAGTCGTGAAATTTTAAAGAAAAGTTCCAGAGATATATACATTCCTGAAGAGATTAGAATTATCCCTCCCCCAGAAACACCTGGACCCACTGCCATCGTCAATGAGATAAAACTAAAAGATAAACATTCTTCAATCTATTGGCATTTTAAGATTCAAAGTTTCTAATCGTTTTTGAAGATGTTTTGATAAATGCCACAAAAAGCCCAAGTCCTGTCAGCATAAGTATGACGTTCCCCACAATATCATGTGACCAGTAAAACTCCCCCTGACCCGATCCATGTTCCGTCACATACACCACCAGTAAAATGCGCATGACATTGGCCACAGAAAACACCATATATCCTATTAGCATCCAGAATATCTTATGTATAATACTTGAAGGATATGCCAATACAGAAGCAAACAAAAAGAGTATGGGTATGACACCATTACACGCTTTATTGATGATGATTTTGTAGTATGGGTTTATCCATATATCTATGCCTTTAAGTTGCTCTGGCTTTAAAAAGATGTCTAAAAGGTTAAGGGTGAGTTTGGTTTGTCCCTCATTGAGTACAGTTGACACCATCGAAGTGGGTGCATAAAAAAAGACAAATAAAAGTGCCAAAAAAAGAAAATAAAGAGCTATAAATCGTTTCATGCACTACTATAGCAAGATACAGCTAAAAAAGTTATAATACTATCAATTAACCATAAGGACTACGCTTAGATGCTCTTCAAGTATAAAGGTTTTGATAAATCTGGTAAAAAAGTAAAAGGTACGGTCAGTGCCAGTTCAGTCGAAGAAGCAGGACAAAAACTTAAAAACCAAGCTATCTACCATGAGGGCTTAAAACCAAC
>Ga0256839_1003601_pt1 | contig 15850 bp, 11 predicted proteins | sample 354166metaG_FD_185968 | JGI IMG/M metagenome (GOLD analysis project Ga0256839, IMG submission 185968) | Hydrothermal vent microbial communities from Mid Atlantic Ridge, Atlantic Ocean - 354-166 | ecosystem: Environmental > Aquatic > Marine > Hydrothermal vents | place: Atlantic Ocean: Mid... | reverse complement strand
AAGCCTGCTCCTGTTCACTCTTTATATTGTCGAAACGCGATGCCGCATAACGACGGGTTGGATCAGCATTAAAGTCAGCCTGAATCAAACCAAGGTAGGTTTCGTTGGCATCCAGATCACTGGTGCCATATTTGAATTCAAAACGTTGGTACATCACACTGTCAGGCTCCCATAACAGCTTGACTATGGCATCTGTTTTATCAAAACCTGTGTCATCACCATTACGAAAATCCGCCGTTTCATCGATTTTCTTAAAGCCGTCATTCTGCCGACGATAACCTTCCAGTAAAACGCCAAACTGCCCGGCACCCCCTGCATCAAAGGTATTACCTGCATAGGCATGAGTGCGTTGTTCGTTAAAACTGCCGATTGTTGATTTCAGATAGGCTTTCTCTTTCGTTGGAATAGGCGTTGAAAGATAATTGATCACACCGCCTGTAGTATGCGGACCATATTTAATCTGGCTGGAACCTTTCAATACCTCCAGCCCGCTCATACGACCCGCTGTCGGTGAGTAATAAGCGGCAGGTGCGCTATAAGGTGCCGGTGCCATCATTACCCCGTCTTCCATCACCGTTATTTTGGCGTTGCGGGTCGTATCTGCGCCACGCAGGCTAATACTGGGAAAGAGGCCAAAACCATCTTCTTCCCGCACATAAACCCCAGGCACCTTGCGAAGCACACGATTGATATCATCATAATTTTGCTGACGAATATCTTCCTTTGTGATCACTTGTGCAGAGCCTGGCATCTTTTCGATATTCGCCGGATTGCCAATCACCATAATCTTGTCCAGCACCTTGGCACGAAGTTCATCCTGTTTTGCCACGTCCTCATTACTCGCATCTGCCGCACCCACGGGCAGGGCCAGTCCCAAAGCCACAGCGGCAAAAACACCACAAAAAAGATACTGTTGTTTTTTCATTGACTCATTCTCCCAAAACACTTCCAACGATTGTCGTGCCACCACTGCGCTATTGGCTGGACGGCGTTACTGGCTGGCTACAACCGGGTCATAATCATGAGGTCTACTTGCTAGCTGGGAAACAGTATGCCCGGATCAACCTTAAAAGTAAATAAGAATCATTAACATCTGCATTGACAATCAAATGGGAATAGCTATCATTGCCTCGCTAGCAATAGAAGAGCGAAGGCCCCCGGAAACAAGAGGACACCCCCTATGAGCAACCAAAACACCGCAACTCCACCGACTGAAACAACCAATACCATCAGCATTAGCAGCCACGAGCTGTTTCAAGGACACCAGGAGATTCGTATCGAACACGCAGATCAAGTTTATCGTCTGCGTATCACTCGTCAGGGAAAATTAATTTTGACAAAATAAAGGAAACAAGGGGGCCAACTCTAACTTTCCCTGTCTATTTCCCTGCGCAGGCGGGATTTAGAATTATCTAATCGTAGGAATAACCCAGCCTTGACCTGAATAATAAACACTGAATATTATATTGAATATTCAGTGTTTAGGGATTAGAGTGTTCGCAATATGAATACTCCGACTCTTTCCTATAACAACAAACCCAGCCCGACCTGTGATGTCCGTGCGCGTATTCTTGCCGCAGCCGGTGAACGCTTTTCCCAGTTTGGCTACAACAAAACCACCATGGCTGAAATCGCCAAAGACTGCGACATGTCTGCGGCCAACCTCTACCGTTTTTTCAAAAACAAACTGGATATCGGCTCCAACCTGGCCTGCGCCTGCCTCGACGAAAAACTGCTGCTGATCAGAAATATTGTGCAACAAACCCAGCGGCCTGCGGCAGAACGTTTGCATGATGTGGTATTGCAAATACTCAACCACACGCATGACAGCTGGGCCAACGACCCGCGCATAAACGAAATGGTCAATGCGATTTGTGATGCACGCCTGGAAATTGTGGAGCAATACAAACTCAGCAAGCACGACCTGATTGTTGAACTACTGGAAGACGGCATCCAGCGCCGCGAATTTTCCGTTCCCGACATACACGATACTGCCGACGCCATTACCACCGCCATCACGATATTTAGCGTACCGCTGTTTATGCCCATACACAGTTTTGAGACTTTTGAAAAACGTGCCGAAAGCGTGGTGCGATTGATGCTGAATGGGCTGGAAAAACGTTGAATCTACATACAGCACCCCACAACCTCTGAAAAAAGGAAAACCATTATGAGTGAATCTACACTCGTTATTCGTTACGCTCAGTGGATCACCCGCCATCCCTGGCTGGTCATGCTGGCCGCCGTGCTACTGGTGATGGGTGCCGCCAGTGGAGGCAAAAACCTGGCGTTCAAAACCGATTACCGTGTCTTTTTCAGTGGTGACAATCCGCAACTGCTTGCCTTTGAAGCACTCGAAGCCATGTACACCAAAAATGACAACGTCATGTTTGTACTGGCCCCTAAAGATGGCAATGCTTTCAGCGAAGAAACCCTGGAGGCAATAAAAACACTGACAGAAAAAGCCTGGCAAACCCCCTATTCCATTCGTGTGGATTCACTGGCCAATTTTCAAAATACCGAAGCCGAAGGCGATGACCTACTGGTCAGGGATCTTATCGATGAAGAGATCGAACTGACTGAAGACAACCGCAAAAAAATAAACCGTATTGCACTCAGCGAACCTCTGCTGCTCAGTCGCCTCGTTTCTGACCGCGCCCATGTCACGGGCGTCAACGTTACTGTGCAATTACCCGGTGAAAACATCAGCGAAGTACCTGAAATCGTCGCCTTTGCCCGCAATCTTGCCGCAGAAATGAACGCTGAATATCCGCAAATCGATATTTACCTCAGCGGCATGGTATTCATGAACAATGCCTTTGCCGAGGCCTCCCAGTCCGACATGAAATCGTTGGTGCTCATCAGTTTCGCACTCATGCTGGTCACCCTTGGACTGATGATTCGTGGCTTCTCCGGCACCTTTGCCACCCTGATAGTGATCATCGGTTCCATTATGACCGCTATGGGACTAGGGGGTTACCTGGGCTTTCCGATTACCCCGCCATCAGCTTCTACCCCCACCATTGTACTTACCATGGCCATTGCCAACTGCGTGCATATCCTCATCACCATGCTGCACGAAATGCGCATGGGGCGTGAGAAAAAAGCCTCCATCGTCGAAAGCCTACGCATCAATATGCAACCAGTATTTCTTGCCAGTATTACCACTGCTCTGGGATTTCTGAGCATGAATTTTTCTGATGTGCCCCCCTTTCAACACCTCGGCAACATGGTTGCCATAGGCGTGGTCGCCTCCTTCTTTTTATCTGTCACATTTTTACCCGCAATGATGTCAGTGCTGCCCGTGCGCGTGCGCGTTGTGGAAAACGATGACAGCCACCTGATGCATCGTGTCGGTGATTTTGTGGTCAAACAACGCAAAAAACTGATTTGGGGTATGACTATTGTCGCCATCGCTTTAGTGGCTTCAATACCCCGCAATGAAATGAATGACGTATTCGTACATTATTTTGACGAGACCGTACAATTCCGTGCAGACGCCGACTTCATGGCGGAAAACCTGACAGGCCTTTACCTCATTGACTACTCACTAGACTCCGGTGAGTCTGGTGGCATCAGCAATCCCGAATACTTGCGAGAAGTCAGCGCCTTTGCAGACTGGTACCGGGCACAACCGGAAACTATTCATGTCAACAGCATTACCGACATCATGAAGCGACTCAATAAAAATATGCACGGTGATGAACAGAGCTGGTACAGGTTGCCTGATGAGCGCAACTTAGCGGCACAATATTTACTGTTATATGAAATGTCACTGCCTTACGGCCTGGATTTGAACAATCAAATCAACGTGGAAAAATCTGCCACGCGCTTCACTGTCACCCTGCAAACCTTGTCAACCAATGACCTGCTCGCGTTGGATAAACGTGCCAGCGAGTGGTTGGGGGAAAACACCACACACCTCAGTGGTAAAGAAGGCAGTGGAGTATCCATGATGTTTGCACACATTGGAAAACGTAATATCGTCAGCATGCTGATCGGTACCACCCTCGCCTTGATTGGTATTTCCATTATCCTGATCTTCGCCTTGCGGTCAGTCAAAATCGGACTACTAAGCCTGATTCCCAACCTGATACCAGCAGCAATGGGTTTTGGCTTATGGGGATTATTAGTCGGAGAAGTGGGACTCAGCCTTTCTATTGTCGCAGGAATGACCCTGGGCATCGTGGTCGATGATACCGTACATTTTCTCAGCAAATACCTGCGTGCCCGTCGGGAAAAAGGTCTGGATGCCGAAGAAGCCGTGCGATACGCATTCCGCAATGTAGGCATGGCTCTGTTGACGACCTCAATGGTATTGGTAGTTGGCTTCATGGTGTTGTCATTGTCCAGCTTTGAACTAAATGCCGGTATGGGACTGCTCACCGCCATCGTCATCACCTTTGCCCTATTAGCTGACTTTTTATTGTTACCTCCCATTCTCATGTTGTTTGATAAAAAGAAAACCAACAAACAACAACCTATTATCAAGGAGCCACGTCATGCATAATTTCCCAGTAAACTTAAAATACATCGGCATATTAATACTCACCAGCCTGCCATTGTTTGCAGCAGCAGAAACCGCTGAAGAAAAAGGTCTGGCTATCGCCATAGAAACTGATAGGCGCGACACAGGCTGGCAAAGTCAAACTGCCAGCCTGGAAATGGTTTTACGCAATCGCCATGGCCAAGAAAGTAAACGCACCATCCGCACCAAGACTCTGGAAGTCAGTGGAGATGGTGATAAGTCCATGAGTATTTTTGACTCCCCACGCGACATTAAAGGCACTGCCTTTTTAAGTTACACCCACGCATTGGTACCCGATGAACAGTGGCTGTACCTGCCTGCACTGAAGCGTGTTAAACGTATTTCCTCCAACAACAAATCCGGGCCGTTCATGGGTAGCGAATTTTCCTACGAAGACCTCTCCTCGCAAGAAGTGGAAAAATACACCTACAAATATTTGCGCACAGAAGAACTGGACGGACGCGAAGTATTTGTTATCGAACGCAAGCCCGCCTACAAACATTCCGGCTACACACGCCTAATTTCCTGGCTGGACACAGAAATGTATCAACCATTAAAAATTGAATTTTATGATCGTAAAAAAGCATTGTTGAAAACACTAACTTATTCCGACTATCAACAATATGAAAATCAATTTTGGCGTCCAACACACATGAGTGTAGTGAACCATATCACCAAAAAAAGCACAGACCTACACTGGAAAGATTACCGTTTCAAAACTGGCTTGACAGATCGTGACTTTGACCGTAACAGCTTAAAGCGTGCCCGTTGATATGGGGGCCCGTGTTTCTACATTAATACTTTCGGCAACCCTGGCCAGTATCCCGGCATTCAGCTACTCCGGAGAATGGTCGGGGTATATTAGCGGTGAATTTCGCGCCTTTACCAATAGTCCAGCCGATGCGCGTCAACATGACAATAATTTTTCATTCGCAGCACAGCCCGAATATTACACCGACTGGGACAACGGACAGCAAAGCCTAACCATCGTGCCTTTCGTGCGCTGGGATGAAAATGATGACAACCGGAGCCATGCCGATATTCGTGAACTCACCTGGTTAAAAGCAACTGACAACTGGGAGCTACGCACCGGCATACGTAAAGTATTTTGGGGTGTCACCGAATCACAGCACTTGGTAGACATCATCAATCAAACAGACTTGGTTGAAGCCACCGATGGCGAAGAAAAGCTGGGGCAGCCCATGATCAACCTCGCGCTGATCAGTAATTGGGGTACCCTTGATTTGTTCGTCCTCCCTGGTTTTCGTGAACGTACCTTTCCTGGAGAAAAAGGCCGTCTGCGTTTTGCACCGCGCATTGACACCGACCAAGCCATTTACCAATCCAGCGAAAAAGATCAACACATCGACTATGCCGCGCGCTGGGCCCATTACCTGGGGGATTGGGACGTTGGCCTCAGCTACTTTAATGGCACCAGCCGTGATCCACATATTATGTTTGGCCAGGATGACAAAGGCCAACCTGTACTTATTCCACACTATGAACTCATCGAGCAATGGGGGTTGGACTTACAAGCAACACTGGGGGATTGGTTATGGAAAGCAGAAATCATCAATCGCTCCGGCCAAAGTGATATTTCCGGCCAGAAAAAAAATTACACGGCTCTCACCGCCGGCTTCGAATATACCATCGTGGGCATTGCGCAAAGCAACGCCGACCTCGGCATAATTTCTGAGATTTTATACGATGAACGTGGCGACGATGCATTAACCCCATTCGCCAACGATATTTTATTAGCCAGTCGTCTCACCCTGAACGATGAACAATCCACCGAGTTTTTGCTCGGCATGATTTTCGATAATGATGATACTGCACGCCTGCTCACTTTGGAGTCCAGCCGTCGTTTCGGTGACAATTGGAAAATTACCCTGGAAGGCCAGGCATTCATCGACATTCCCAACACCAATACCGAATTACTGCGTGGCGTCCGTAGAGACAGCTACTTACAATTGGAAATCGCACGTTACTTTTGAGAGCACGTTAAAATGTCCAGTGTACGACATTTCTTCACTTGCTATTTTAGACCCATTGTTAATTTCAAGTAACACACCACCATGGAAACCCACTATTTTTAGTAAAGAAATGAACCGGTTATACAACATATTTCAACCAACATTAACAGAAACAGCGCTAAAGCATTTTGGAATTTCCATGAAAGATTCACCTGCATGCAAATTAGCACAACAACGCCAACACCTTACCCAGTAGTTATACCCGATGGTTCGCAAGCAATTTTTATTTCGCTCTGCAGCTCGAAAATAGGCGGGGCCCAATCCAAAGCATGTGATATCCAGATATTACAACCCAGTGATTATTTTGGCATTCGGTTTTACCCTGGGGCTTTACGGTATTTTTTTGACTTGAATCTTCCTGATTACCCACAACTCTCAGCCATTCTGCTGAAAATTAAAAAGCATTCAATGGGTTATAAACAACAATAGGCAATAACATTTTCACACATGACTATTTAAGCGGAAATCCACTGCAACAAACCCTATCACTCAGGGTGGCATAGCATGTTTACTCAGCCTACAGCCTGTTTTTGGGGCTATACAATGGTTGAGGGTTGTGAGTAATCAGGTGAGTATTTAACGCAAAGATCGCAAAGGCGCAGAGGACGCAAAGAAAAATATAAAGCTGCCTGATTATGTCTGAATCTCAGCCATCGCCGGGCAGTATTATTTTGTTACTCATGACAGTCCAGTATTTATGTTGTGGGTATCATCATGGCTGGGCTTCATCGGCAATGAGTACACTTTGCGCTCTCTGCGCCTTTGCGATCTTTGCGTTCATAACACGTCATTTTCCAGTGCCACGATAACGTATGCATTAATGGAGCTTTGTGAATGCTGCTGCTTTAGGTTTAGCACTTCCTGATTACCCATGATTCTCAGCCATGTAGGTAGCCTCGTAACCGGCGGCTATCCCTGTAAACATGAGTATCTACATGAAATAGTGTCACCCGATGGGGTCAGTTTTCTTCACTACGTCAATATCCTGGTAAAGTAAGGTGAGTTTAGTTCTTGCATGTAACAAATTGAGCATATGGGTCTTTAATTTGTCCAACGTGGCTGTGAATTGTGGGTAATCAGGTGAATCTTTCAGACATCACAAACCAATTTGTTGACTGCCACTATTTTCCCTGTCACAAATTTGCTGGGCTGCATAACGATATCTATCAATATCAACACTTTCATGAGCGAGTTCATGTTTGTGAACAATGGCTATTACAACATTTCAAACCTCGCCCAACCACACAATTTGATCAGGCGCTATCCTTGATATATCAATCTTTTGGCACCATAAAAGTGGCTCAACTAGCAACCATGGTGGGTTGGAGCCGTCGCCATTTGAATCGCCTGTTTCAACGCCACACGGGGCTGGACACTAAAATATTTTCTCAAATAACCGCCTTCAGCATGCCTGCAAAAAGCTGTACACAACTCCTGACAACTCTCTGAATACTGCGCTAGACCTAGGGGTTTTTGATCAATCCCACCTGATAAAAAATTACCAAAAATATTTATTATCAAGCCCAAGGTTATTTTTTGACCGTTTCAAATCCTATTTTTACAATCATTAGCCTCCAAAGTCAGGAAAGCTGCTCTCCTGTTTTGCTATTTGGAGGTTTTCATGCAGTTCACAAACGCAGAAATTCTGGCCATGTCGAATGGAGGTTTTTTTGGCCAAGGCAACGCTCAACTACCCAATTCCCTGATGCTGATGATCGACCAGATCAACCATATTGCTGACACAGGAGGGAATTTTGATAAAGGCCAGCTTGATGCAAGCCTAAAAATTCATCCGGACCACTGGTTTTTTAACTGTCATTTCCGGGGAGACCCCGGTAATAACAGGATGCCTGGGCCTTGATGCATTATGGCAACTTCTCGGTGTTTTTCTCGGCTGGTTCGGATTGCCGGGCAAAGGACGGACACTGGGTGTCGGCAAAGTGAAATTCAGTGGGCAAATATATCCAGATGCGGAGTCAATCCAATACCAATTGCATATCAAACGTATATTCACGAAACCAATATCCATGGAAATCGCAGATGGTATGGTGATACACAATGGGATAGCCATTTATCAAGCCAATGATCTCAAAGTGGGGTTGATTAACCAATAGAATGACGAAAATTCATCATGATACCGATATTTCGTTGGATCGAGTTTTGGGATTTCGTGCATAATCAGATAGCTGAAGGTTCCGAAAACCTTTCTCCTGTTTCGACAGGAACAACACCACCTGATTTGAGGACAAGTCCCATGAACAATGATATTGATTACGGCCCACTAACGGACTTAATTGGCACCTGGAAAGGTGACAAAGGACTTGATGTCGCACCGGAACCGGACGGCATCGAAAACAATCCTTATTATGAAACCATAATTTTTGAACCCATCGAAGACGTGACCAATGCAGAGTCACAAATTTTAACGGTATTGCATTATCGGCAAGTGGTTCGCCGCAAATCCACTGACAAGGTATTTCATGATGAAACCGGTTACTGGATGTGGGATGCGCGCAGTGAAACCATTATGCATTCGTTAACAATCCCTCGGGCAGTTTGTGTACTGGCGGGCGGAAAACATACTGGTGCAAAAAATAAAGATGGCAGCATAACCCTGGAAGTATCTGCCAGTATTGATGATGCACAGTGGGGTATTATTCAATCACCTTTTATGCAGGATAACGCGCGCACCACAGCATTCCGGCATCACATTATTGTGGGTAATGGCAAACTGTCCTATTCAGAAACCACTATCGTGGATATTTACGGTAAGGTCTTTGAACACACGGACGATAATGAATTATTGTTACAATGAATCAAGAAGTACCGACCATTGCTCCGATAACATCAGGCCAACAGCGGCAGGTTGTTAACCACGTTGCTGATTTATTGCATCAATGCCAACAACATTTCGGACAGACATTTAACCCCATTGACATCCGGTTCGACTTGCGTGGCAGAAGCTCGGGAATGTATGTGCTAAAACAGAAACAACGATACTTCCGTTTTAATGCGTTCATTTTTGCAAAATATTTTGATGACAGCCTAGCGACTACCGTGCCCCATGAAGTAGCACACTATGTCTCAGATATTTTATTTGGCATTAAAAATATTCGACCCCATGGAAAAGAATGGCAGGCTATTATGTATACGCTGGGAGTGGAACCCAAAGTAACCGGTAATTATGATCTCTCGGGAATACCGCTTAAACGACAACGTCGGTTTGCTTATCTCTGTGGCTGCATGACACACCAGTTAACGACGGTCAGGCATAATAAAATAGCCTCGGGCAAGGCGCATTATTTTTGCCAAAAATGTAACGGGCCATTAAGCCGACAGTCTGAATCAGTCTGCCTGCCCTGATTCCAGCGTTTCCCAGCGGGCAAAACACTGCTCAAGCTCATTGCCCACCCGTTCAAGTTGTGCCAATGTTTTAGCCACCTCATCTTTATTCTGCTGATAAAATTCGGGTGCGGCGATTTGTGCTTGCAAGCTGTTTTGCTCTGTTTCCAGTGATTCAAGACGTGCTGGCAGGCCATCCAGTTCCCGTTGCTCTTTATAGCTGAGTTTCTTTACGCTGACTATCGCTGGCTTTTTTTCTGCTTTGGCTTTGTTCTTTTTAGCCGAAGATGAAGATGGCGAACCGGGCTGTTGCCGTTGACGCAGCCAGTCATCGTACCCACCCACATAATCATTCACTGTCCCCTGCCCTTCAAAGACCAGAGTGCGGGTCACCACGTTATCGAGGAAGGCCCGGTCATGGCTAACCAACAACAGTGTTCCCGCGTATTCGCTCAGCAACTCTTCCAGCAGCTCCAAGGTTTCCACATCGAGGTCATTGGTCGGTTCATCCATAACCAGTAAATTGGCAGGTTGTGTAAACAGGCGTGCCAGTAACAGGCGGTTACGTTCCCCCCCGGAGAGTGACGATACCGGCGAGCGCACCCGCTGTGGCGGAAACAAAAAATCCTGTAAATAACTAATAATGTGTTTTTCCCGACCATTGATAATAACCGTATCACTACCAAAATTCAGGTTGTCCATCACGGTTTTTTGCGGATCCAACACTGCGCGCTGCTGGTCAAAATAGGCCACTTCCAGCTTCGTGCCAAGCTGTACCGTACCTTGTGATGGTTTCAGCTCGCCCAATAATAATTTCAGCAATGTGGTTTTTCCCGCACCGTTGGGGCCAATAATACCAATGCGGTCGCCACGTTGAATACGTGTGGAAAAATCACGCACAATGATCGAGTCATCATAACCCACGCTGGCATTTTCCACTTCCACCACCAGCTTGCCAGAGCGTTCGGCAGTTTCAAGATTCAAGCTGACTTTGCCCTGCACTTTGCGCCGTTCACTGTATTCACGGCGCATGGTTTGCAACGCCCGTACCCTGCCTTCATTACGGGTACGCCGCGCCTTGATGCCCTGGCGTATCCATACCTCTTCCTGCGCTAAACGTTTATCAAATTTGGCATTGTGATCGGCTTCAATCGCCAGCGCTTCTTCTTTCTTTTGCAGGTAATTTTGGTAGTCGCCGGGCCAGGAGTTAATCATGCCACGATCCAGTTCCACGATACGTGTGGCCAGCTTTTGCAGGAAAGCGCGATCATGAGTGATAAATAAAACACTGCCATTCCAGCTCAATAAAAAATCTTCTAACCATTGAATACCCGCCAGATCAAGATGATTGGTGGGCTCGTCCAGTAACAGCAGATCCGGCTCAGTGACCAGTGCCTGTGCTAACATTACCCGACGTTTGAGCCCACCGGATAATTCCGACAGCAATTTATCGGCGGGCAATTCCAGTCGTGAGATCACATCTTCAACTTTTTGTTCTAGACGCCAGCCATCTTCAGCCTCCAGCTTGCCTTGTAGCTCAGCCAGACGCTCCAGTACAGCGGGTGAAGCATCATCCTCCAGCGACAATACCACATGGTGGTATTCCGCCAGCAGACTGCCCACCCCTTCAAGCCCGGCAGTAATCACATCAAATACGGATTGTGTCTGATCTGCGGGCACTTCTTGTGCGAGCCAGGCAATGCGGACATTTTGCTGTCGCCACACACTGCCATCGTCCGGGGTAACAGCGCCCCGTAAGATTTGCATCAGAGTAGACTTGCCCGTGCCATTACGGCCCAGCAGACAAATCCGTTCACCGGGATCAATCTGCAAGCTCACCTTGTCAAGCAAGGCAACATGCCCAAAGGCCAGGGAAACATCGTCGAATTTAATTAAAGCCATAGCTGGGAAACACCAAAACAGGAGAAAAATGAAAGACGGGTAAGATTATCCCGCAAAATTAGACAAATGCGCCAGAGCCTGCTCACGAATGCTGTTCAGTGCAGTCTCATCAAGATTCAAAATAACCATCAGCTCCTCAGTTGACTCAAAAAGTGTTTCATCACAAACATCATCACGCATATCAGACAATAACCGATGCGCCAATACCAATACTGCGCGTTCTTTTTTCAGCTCATTGTCGGTTTCATTTTCATCGGGTGGCTGATGAAAATGAGTCAATACGCTCTCATGGCGCTTTGGCAACCGAAATTCATGCAGAGCTTTGGCGGAAATTTGATCATGATTAAAGCCAAATTCCATTTTTTCCAGCTTATCCAATGTAATATTTTCAGACCGGGCGCGTGCTAGCAATGCTTGGTATTCATCTCCCACATTAGATGCCAACACCACCATGCCAATATCATGAATCAGCCCCAGTAATTCCAAATCATCTGCTATTGCAGGGCAACTTTTTTTGGCAATCAATTTACACAGTGTCGCAATAGCCAATGAATGCTGTAAAATCGTTTTCGTCAGCTCATTTTCCGTGGGACAGGTCGCACGCAAGGTCGTCATTACCGCTGCGCTGCGCACATTTTTTATGCCGATCATCCGCGTTGCCGCAGGCACGTTACTGATTTCACCACCGCGCCGATACAGTGGTGAATTAGCATAACGCAGTAAGGTACCGGCAAGTACCGGGTCTTGCATAATAATATTATCCACCTCGTTCATATCAGGGTCTTCGCTCGACAGATAACTGAGCACTTTGGCCGCCTGAGGCGACGCTTTGGGGAAGTTAAGTTGATCCAATTTTATGGTGGATGGCACGTTGGTTTCTTTTTAATTGGTTAAATTGATTTATTTCGGAGTCTGTTTCAAAAATTAATGGATTCAAACACCGCTAGAGCATCCGGGTCTTCCAAAAATTGATGCCCCAAAATCACCGCGCTGGCTGACCAGGTTTGCTTCAGGTTGGAACGTCGCCCAATCAAGCTGCCATTCTTCCCATCATAATACTCAGGCCACTGATCATTGCACAATTTTTCCATGGATTGAGCCATCACTTTTCGTGCAAGATCGTGCCGTCCGGTACGCACGGCAGCACCCACAAACGCCCAAATCAAACACGGCCAGCTACCTCCGTTGTGATATGACCAGGGTACGTTTTTGGGATCACTGCCAGTAGTATAACGCCACTTATCACCATCCAGCGCAGGATAAACAATTTTTAACGGCATTTCGCCCACCAGCTCGTCCCAGCGGGACTCATACAGGTTCATTATTTTTTCAGCCTGCGTGTCAGTGGTCAAACCAAACATGATTGCCAACAGATTACCGAAAGAAAACAGCCGAAAATCCATGCGGCCCACACCCAAATTTCCCACCAGATAACCACTATTGGGTGGTAGCCAGCCATCCATCCAAGGCGGAATGGTTTCGGGATAAATATTCAGATGGTTGGCAGCATCTTCTCCAAATTCTTCGGATCGAAAACGGTGAATTTCGTTCAGGCGTTGAGAATCCAGCCAATAATAAATACGCACATAAGAACGCAGAGTTTGCATGCGCTTTTTACTGTTAGACAGCGCACGTTCATTTTCGGGCGTGGGTAACAACAGTTCCTGCGCGGTACTCAACATGCCATACAGCAGTGCTTGAATTTCCAGTGGGTGCCCGTACACGCCCATTCGCCGGTCAATCATAAACGAGGCATCCGGTACCAGCATGGCAGGAGAAGTTTCAAAGCTTTCTTTCAAATACAAATCCAGGGTAAAACGCATACTCTCCTGGAACTCTTCACTGTGTGCTAGTGCGATATCACCTGTTACCAACACGTAGCTACGCAACAAAATCACCCACCACATTGCTGAGTCCACGGGAGCCACCCGGCCAATGGCCAGCTCACCAAAATCAGCAGTCGGTGTGCCGCCTGTATCCTGCTCACCCGGCACACGAAAACTCGCAGGCATTAGGCCCAGCGCACGTTCGTGGCCTTCCATGACCGGCTGCTGATGACGCAGGCTGACCACCATCTTCAAGAAATTACGTACAATATCCGGCTTACCGTCACATAAAAACACCAGCGCACTGGGAACAAAATCACGCACAAAGCATTCTTCATAATTCGGGGCAGCAACACGGTCATCTAACGCGGCAGCGGTGCCCGTCGGCTCCCCCTTGTACGACAGCACAGCGTTATCAAGCAGAGCGTAGGCCGATTTCAAGATGTCTTCTGTGTTGGTCGAGGTCATTGCTTGGCGGATCCCCAGGTTATCCATGTTTCGTTTCCTGTCACCTGAAAATGAAAATTCAGGTGACAATTATTACTGCTTGCAATCAACATCGTCCGTGCAGGGCAATACTGTACTCCCCGTGGCAATACGGTAACTCAGCCGATCAATCCTGGAAAGCCAAAGCACGCCGGATCAAGAACAGGCACACAAAGCCTGAACAAACTAACCCGTAAAAACCCCAGAGCAATGTTGAAAGGTAAAACGTAGAAAGAGATAAAATAAAGTGATGAGCTGAAGAGTCATCAGCCGTGTGCTTAAAAAAGCGTATGCCCTGAACTCGTCAGGGCAAACACTTTCCCCCCCTCCCTAATCTGGGGTATGCGGGTATACTACCTGTCACGGGAAGATGTTCAAAGTCTTTTGAGCATTTTAATTGGGAATACACTCAGGCATCACCATTAAATCATAGAACCATGAGTTTATATGTGGATAATTTAGCAACAAAAAACCGCAACGATGGGGGCGCTGCGGTTTTTGTCAGGTCTTGGTAACACTTGCTCATGTGGGGACATGTGAAACATACAATAACAGTCCGCCTTTATTTTAAAAAATAATATTTATTGATTTTTTATTCTCAATTTAAGATTACGGCCGTAACTTTGCTATCGGCAAAAAATATACAAAACATCTTTTCTATCTGTTTTCCTTGATATTTTTTGACGGCCAACCATGCTGCATTTTATCTTTATCAAGGGTATCGTCGAACAACTGAAGGCATTAGAAATAACGAGAAAGAAGGAATACGCATCACCAATCTCAGTCAACACCCATCCAACTATCGACGAAAAACCGGATTAAGCACTCTCAAACAGAATATTACTGATTTTCATCCTTCATGCTATACACCATTCACTGAGCTTTCCCGTATTTTTAAGATAGCCGTCATACAATAAGTCACATGACTTTCTATGACACAGAAAACGCGCACTAAACAGAAATGAGCCTATATTACAGCATCGAGAACATCGGATTAAAAAAGCTTTGTACTACACCAAACTATGCCCATAAAATGTCGAGTTCAATTTATCGACCTATATACCTTGCCAACAGAATGGTTATAATCATCCCTCGGTACACATTAATAAGTCAACCAAGAACACGCCAAACCTATTCCAGGTCAAAAATAGCCCATATTAAAAACAATACCACATTTTTGTTTAATTCCGTCAGTATCACCACCAACCCCATTAATATTGCGAAGTGACTATTTACTCATTACCGCTCAAGCCTCGTTGAGCAGTGTACGTATGTTTATCACCAATTAACATTTACCACCTCGTTAAATATTGACTTAACCATTCATGCCATCATGCCAGGCGCAAAAACCAACTCTCAGGCCAATCGGTTTTTAAAATTTTCCTGATTACCTACAATTCACAGCCACGTTGGACAAATTAAACACCCATATATTCAATTTGTTACACGTAAAAACTAAACCGAAAGCAGCAGTATCCACAAAGCGCCACTGCTGCGAGCACAAATATCACGTTTGTAGAGGAAATGCGTCGCGACAACAGTGGGCCATACGTTATCGTGGCACGGGGAAATGACGTGTTATGAATACAAAAATCGCAGAGGGCGCAAAGTGTACTCATTGCCTATGAAACACAACCATGATGACGCCCACGACATAAATAATGGGCTGAAATGAGTAACAAAATAATACTGCCCGGCGATGGCTGAGTTTCAGACATAATCAGGCAGCTTTA
>Ga0256839_1003600_pt1 | contig 15854 bp, 15 predicted proteins | sample 354166metaG_FD_185968 | JGI IMG/M metagenome (GOLD analysis project Ga0256839, IMG submission 185968) | Hydrothermal vent microbial communities from Mid Atlantic Ridge, Atlantic Ocean - 354-166 | ecosystem: Environmental > Aquatic > Marine > Hydrothermal vents | place: Atlantic Ocean: Mid... | reverse complement strand
GATGTTGTAGGTTGTTTCGGGGGTCAGCCCGGTCACCAGCACTTCATGTTGAGCTTCCAGAGACACGCCACTGGATACCGAGCCCAATTCATATGCGAGGGTTTCCCCGTAGTTTGCCTGTGATGTTACAGGCTCATCGGTCACCCAGGAAATCAGTACCTCACTTGGCTGGATGGTTGTTTGAATATTACTTATAACCGGAGCAATATCATCCACAGGCACATTAGCATCTTCAGGGGAAACCGGAGAAACCGTATTAAAGAAATAATCAATGACCGCAACATGCTGGGGCGGTGAACCACCCGCATTTCCTGCAAAAACACCTGCGGCCCCCACCGCCAGAGTATGAGTGAAGCTGCCAGCCTCCGTCCATATAACACCGTCCACCGAGTACCACTGAGTCCACTGGTCTCCAACCCGTGTTACTCGTAAAAACATAGAGCTGCCAATGGCAATTACCGTATTCACCTGCACATTCACTGAATCATTGCTAAAAGCCGCGGCAAAAATGCGGGTATCCGTGCCGTTATTGGTAAAATCGAAACGCAAAAAATTATTAGCGTCCTGCTCGATCAGTATTCCTTGCAGCTGGTGCTCCTGACTCAAAGGAGATTCAAACTTAGCTTCTACCTCAAAATCAGTATTTGCTACTACCTGCATCACTCGTGGTGCCATATTCCCAGAAAGCCATGCATCGTGTGAAACACCCGCAGGAATATTTATTTGTAATCTGTATCCATCGACGGATATGGAGCTGTCACCAATCGGATCCACCACAGTCCAAAGGTTCGAATCAAGAGAGAACGAATTGAAGTCATCGGAAGTCAACGCGGAAGCTGTCGATGAAAGAAAGGACAAAAGCACGACTAATGCCAAAGCACTAAAGGAACGAATACAAAAATTAAAATTGAGCATATATACACCTACATCGTTTTTCGCTTAAATATTCAAGCGGTAACAGGCATCACATCTATGCCAGCTCAAAATGCTGACACACCCAACCCAAGCAAAAATTATGCCAATCGAATATTTATGATGTTATTACAATGTGTTACGATATATTTTAGACTGACACTCGTCCATTCCTCACATAACATGTAAACAATTTCGACGCTCATGCTTACGCACGATATAAAGGTAAAAGCATTCGCGTAATATGCAGGAACAACAAGTCATCCACTCTGAAAAAACAAGTGGACACACCTGTACATATCCGTGGTAATTGATTTTTTCTATGCAAAAAAATGCGCCGGAAACGGCTGACTTAACTCAAGAGTTACTGCGGTTTTAAAGAAATGACTAAGGAGTGTTAACACCTAAATCCTGCAAGTGGCGTGCTTGCAGGGTTTAACCCGGAAATTTCATAACTTTGCGCAAAGATCGCAAAGGCGCAGAGAATGCAAAGAAATCTGTTGTCACAGCACGCTTTCTCTACAATGCGCGATATACCTGCATTGATAGAGGCTTGTGGATGCTGTTGCTTTGGATTTAGCGCTTTAATTCGCAATAAAAGGGGATAGTTAAATTATTTTGGTTACGGTCTGTTGTTATCTATACCTACATGAATTCTCAACAGACTCTAGGTAACAATGTAAAATTAATCAGCAGGTGTGGATGCCCGGCTTTTTAGTTTCCTGTAAACAGGACGTACAACTTTTTCGACAAAGTAAACGTACCGTGCCTTCAGGGAGCTTCCGTACACTGTCACTTCAGAAAGGGACAGCGTTTTTTCTGACCATCTCAGTTTGTAGTTATTGCTGCCGGGGCCCATTCGATATTCCACAAAACTCTGCTCATCGAAAAGCCTTTCAAGAATTTTCCAGTTCAGATATGTACCCGGCGAATGCTTACTGAGTTCGTTATCAAAGTCTGCTCGCAGTGCCGCAATCGTCCCGTTATGAATGAGCTGAAGTTCTGTAGCAACACATTGGGAATTGAGTTCAAGACGCCAAACCGAAAGCCAGCCTTGTTCAGCTGCATTTTTGACCAACCTACTGAGAAAGGCTTGTGGACCTTTATTATCAAAAGTCGTTTCCGTACAGTCCCCTTTCCAGCTCTTTGAAGAGGTGGCCGCAAGATCCTCAACAACTTGACGCAATTCATCTTCGCAAATATTTTTACCGTGTAACCACTGCACCTCAATTTTCTCAAATGCCTGCTTTAATCGATTCGAAATCAGATTGTTCCCTTTTTTCAAGCGACGACTACGGCGACTGTAGTAGGTTGACCAATCATCAGCCATCGGTATCATAAAGTTCTCTTCGTTACTGACTACACTGTGCCTTAGTGAGCAGTCAGCAAGGGCTGGGGGTAATGCCGACATACAAAATGCATCCGGAAGTAATTTCCCCAGCTTTGCGATATCCCAATCGGTGGATTCCTTCAGGTAGCGTGATATTGATATTGCAGCGGTTTGCTCACATCCGGGACGACAAAGGATGTCACACTCCTGTGTATCAGGTACTGTCAAGAATTCAAGCTGGTGTATTTTTATGCCAAACAAGGGGACAGCCCTAGTCGTGAAAGGAGCTATCGCAATAATCCCAGCACTGGACCGAACAATAATAATTTTCAGCATACTGTCCTGTTTCTTCCATTCCCAGGCTGCATCAAACCACTGAAAGTAAAAAAACAGTGATGAAGGGTTCTGATGCGCTGCCAGTTCATTCCACTCCTTACAGAGGAGTTGGAATGCCGATTCACTGGTATGAATCTCTACGTCAATAGGTGTTGAATCATCAGTTAACATAAGGTTATCAAAAGCCTTCTTATTCAAGCCCATTCGCACAAAAATATGTGGCATTGCAAATACAGTGAACAAACTACTCCACAAGCAAGCTACGAGAAGTTATATCTATAGAAATTCAAACATAAAAACGCGCCTTCCCTGAACAAGGCCATTCGCCAACTTCGCTGGTGATATGTATTTCTCTACAATTTCACACGTTGCGCTTTGGGGTTAAACCTAAATCAATCAGTTGAATCTACGACGAACGACAATGGTGCGGATTAATTTCGGTTAAATGGATGGCGCAAAACAATCGTATCATTACGATCCGGGCCGGTAGAAATAATATCAATAGGCGTTTCGGTGATTTCTTCGATGCGTTTAAGATAGTTCTTCGCATTTTCAGGTAAATCATCGTAATCCCTCACACCGAAGCTGGACGTTGACCAGCCCGGCATTTCCACATACACGGGATGACAATCGGCAAATGCCTCGGCACCCACGGGTGGTGTACGACGCTCTTCACCATTAATGGTGTAACCCACGCAGAGACGGATCACATCCAGTCCGTCCAGCACATCCAGTTTAGTAATGCACAATCCAGTAGTACTGTTTATTTGATTGGAACGACGTAAAGCCACGGCATCAAACCAGCCACAGCGACGTGGTCTCCCGGTGGTCGATCCAAATTCGTGGCCTTGTTTAGCCAAATGCTCACCGACGCTATCCAATAATTCTTCACCATCATACAGCTCGGTGGGAAACGGCCCGGAACCCACTCGCGTGGTATACGCTTTAGTAATACCAATAACGTAATCAAAATCAGCAGGGCCAATACCACTACCCGTCGCAGCGCCGCCTGCGGTAGTGTTAGATGAAGTTACGTAAGGATAAGTACCATGGTCAATATCCAGCAACGCGCCCTGTGCGCCTTCAAATAAAATGCTGCCTCCCTGCTGCTGAATATCATGTAGTAATTCTGGCACATCGGCTACCATGGGTTTTATACGTTCACCTAATGCCAGCGCTTCGTCCAATATTTGTTGGAAATCCACTGGCTCTACCTTGTAATAATGCTGTAAAACAAAATTGTGGTAATCCAGCACTTCACCCAGCTTGGCGGCAAAACGTTCACGATGAAACAAATCACCCAGGCGCAAAGCCCGACGCGACACTTTATCTTCGTATGCCGGGCCAATGCCGCGACCAGTGGTGCCAATTTTAGTTTCACCTCGTGCCACTTCACGGGCGCGATCCAACGCAACGTGGTACGACAGAATCAACGGACAAGCTTCACTGATACGCACCCGCTTACTGGCTGGCACTCCTCGCGCTTCCAGCATATCTATTTCTTCCATAAGCGCAGCAGGCGATACCACTACACCGTTACCGATCATGCACACTACATTGTCTCGCAACACACCGGAAGGAATCAGATGTAGCACGGTTTTTTCACCATCGATAACTAACGTATGCCCCGCATTGTGTCCACCTTGAAAACGCACAACGGCCTGTGACTGGTCAGTCAGCAAATCAACAATCTTGCCTTTACCCTCGTCGCCCCACTGTGTACCGATGATTACAACGTTCTTACCCATCAAAAATTACCCATATAAATTTATACTAAAAACGGTTCAAACCCGAATCAAAACTCATTTCCGTTTTTCTCATTTCAAAAAGGAAAAGAACAAAAATACCGCATCGAAAAACCATCAATCATGACGTATCAGTCACACACCATTGACCATTCTTCATAACCAAAACCTGCTGACATCCGGCATCAATCGCACCACCATTTTGGCCTGGCAATTCACACACTACCCGCTGTCCTGCCATGCGCAACTCGCGAACTTTTTCGATAAGGTCGGGGCTGTCATTTGCGGGGGCAAAAACACTCGCCTCGACAAACACATTATTAACACTCAGCATAGCCAACGCGCGTAAATCCGCGCTAAACCCAGTGGCTGGACGAGCACGTCCAAACACTTCACCAATGTCGTCATAACGTCCACCCTGAGCAATTGCCCTGCCCTGTCCAGTTTGATAAGCGGCAAACACCACACCAGTGTGGTAGTGAAAACCACGTAATTCAGCCAGGTCAAAATGCAATTGCAAATCGGGCTGATGACGATTCACACGTTGTGCGACCTGCTCCACTTCATCAAGCGCATGTAGTGCGGCAGTATTTCCTTTTAATGTCAAACGCGCTTTGCCCAATACTTCCACACCACCATTCAGCCATACCAGCTCTTCAAATGCCTGGCGAGTATCAGAATCCAGTGACAGCGCCGCAAGCAAATTTTGTATTTCCGGCACAGCTTTGCGTTGCAGTGCGTCAAACAGCTGGCTTTCCTGCTGTGCATCCAACTCCGCAGCCTGCGTCAACGCACGAAAAATACCAACATGACCTAAGTCTATGTAGACGGATTCAACACCAGTAAGCGCCAGAGTATCCAGCATCAAATTAACCATTTCTGCATCGCTTTCCACGCCCCTGTGCCCATAAAGCTCGGCACCCACTTGGGTGAAACTGCGTGAACCGCCAAGACCGTCACCACGAGTGTGTAACACTGTGCCCTGATAACACAGACGCACAGGTGTCTTGCGCCCACTCAAACGATGCGCATCAATGCGTGCTACCTGAGGAGTAATATCGGCACGCACACCCAACGTGCGGCCATTGAGTTGATCGGTCAATTTGAAGGTTTGCACGTCGAGATCATTGCCGACACCCGTCAACAACGATTCCAGATATTCCACCAAGGGCGGCGTCACCAATTCGTAGCCCCAGCTGCGAAATAAATCCAGCACAACACGACGCAATTGCTCCAGACGTTCGGCCTGGGGTGGCAACAACTCTTCAATACCTTCAGGTAATAGCCAACGTTCGTTATTCATGATAATGCATTGTATTTTTCAAGCGGGCCCATAGATATAAAAATAAAACGTCACTGGCGAATCCAATACAACAATAATAAGCCAATCATCATACTGGCCAGACCGGCGATGCGGATCTGACGGTCATCCATTTCCAGCATCGCAAGTATTCTTTTACGTAATCCGGCAGGACTGATAAACGGAAACAGCCCTTCTATCACCAGCACCAACGCCAAAGCGCTCAGTAATTCATTCCACATTCATATATCCATTAAACCAAAAAAAACATCACCATTCCGAAGTGAGCCGGAATGATGACGATTTACTACGTCGGTTTACTTCTATTTAAAGTATTTAAAAAATTCTGAATTTGGCTCAATAATCAAAATATCGCTTTTGCTGGCAAAGGTCGTTTTGTAAGCATTCAAACTGCGATACAAGGAATAAAATTCCACATCTTTACCATAGGCACTGGCATAAATCCCTGTCGCGGCAGCATCACCTTCACCACGCAGAATTTCTGCATCGCGAAATGCATCGGCAATAATCACGGTACGCTGGCGATCAGCCTCAGCACGAATTTTTTCTGCCGACTCTGCACCGCGTGAGCGCAGGTCTTTGGCGACCCGTTCACGCTCCGCACGCATGCGCCGATAGACGGAATCACTGATTTCAGCCGGGAAGTCGATACGTTTAATACGCACATCGACAATCTCGATACCAAAGGCTTCCGCTTCAGCATTCGCCTGTTTGGTAAGCAGCGTCATGATTTGCAGACGCTCACCTGATACCACTTCCGTGATCGTGCGTTTGGCAAATTCACCCCGCAAACCATCTTTGATAATTTGCGATAAACGCAGATTGGCTCGTACTGCATCACCACCGGTCGCCGTAAAGTAGTTGGCAACATCTTTGATACGCCACTTCACAAATGAGTCAACAATAAGGTTTTTCTTTTCTCCGGTGAGATAACGTTCTGGTTCTGCATCCAAAGTTTTGATGCGTGAATCAAACTTGCGCACATTATTGACAAAAGGTGTTTTCCAATGCAGTCCCGGCTCAAAATCTGTTTTAACAATTTCACCCAGCCGGAACAAAATGGCTTTTTCACGTTCATTCACAGTGAAAATCGAAAACGATGCAATCACTACGGCAACTGCCAGGAGAATACCGATCAATCCTTTAGCCTGTCCCATTAGCGTACTCCTCTACCACGAACATTGTCGCGTAATCGTTGTTCTACACTTTGCCGCATTGCTGATGAATCACCACCATCGAGGATGCGCTGCACGCCACCTGACGAGCCGCTACCAGCACCACCCGACATCATTTTATCCAGTGGTAAATACAACAGATTGCCTCCACCTTTGACGTCCACTAATACTTTGCTGCTATTGGTCATCACAGACTCCACTGCTTCAAGATACAAGCGTTTGCGTGTTACCTCGGGCGCTTTTTTGTATTCCGTTAACACTTGCGTGAAACGCGATGCTTCACCTGTGGCTTCAGCAATCACCTGTTCCTTATACGCATTGGCCTCAGACAATTGACGTGCTGCCTTACCGCGAGCACGGGGGATAATGTCGTTGGAATACGCCTCGGCTTCATTGATCACACGCGCCTGATCACCCTGCGCCTTAACGGCATCGGCAAAAGCCTCCTGTACTTGTTCAGGAGGTTGCGCATCCTGTAGGTTAACAGTGGTAACGTGCAAACCTGCTTTATAACGATCCAGAACGTCTTGCACCTGTTGGCGCGTCTGCTCCGTCACGTCCGCACGACCTTCCTTAAGGATGTAGTCCATATCGCTTTTACCAATCGTTTCACGTACCGCACTTTCGATAACCTGACGCAACGTGATTTCCGGGTCTTCGACATTAAACAAAAAATCGCTGGCGCTCTTCACTCTGTACTGCACAGCCAGTTTGACATCAACAATGTTCTCGTCTTGAGTCAACATTAATGACTCACGTCCCACAGTGCTGCCTGTCTGGCGATCTCCCGTCCCGGCACGAAAACCTATGCTGATACCCCGAATATTGGCAATATCCACTGTTTCCACCGTTTGAATGCCACGCGGATGCCAGTGCGGCCCTGGTTGAGTGGTTTTGTTGTATTTGCCAAATTGCAACACCACACCACGGGTACCTTCTTCGACGATATACACGCCGGATATCGCCCACACAGTAACGGCTACCACAGCAATCAAACCAAAACCGATGGAGCCTGCCCTGCCGGAACCAGAGGAACCACCACTGCGCTTACCTCCACCGCCAAACAAAGCACCGAATTTTTCCTGAAGCTTTTTCACCACTTCATCGAGATCGGGCGGACCCTGTTCATTATTTTTACGTCCACCCCAGGGATCTTTGTTCCCTGAACCGCCAGGTTCATTCCAGGCCATTATTACGCTCCACGTTTAAAAACTATTGTAAAAAACCACCATCAAAAAACTCTAATCTAACCAACGCCAACAAAACACTGCACTTTGCGGTGCGCGCTCGCTTGATACACCTTGGCCACTTTCATTCCTGCTGACTCAAATACCGGCAAGCCAAGCATAAATTAAGCTGCCGACTTTCCGCCGACACAGGGGGGTGGATTTTAGGGGGTTTCGGTACCCAGCTGCAACCATTTATATTCCCCCCGTTTGTGCTTCATGAATTATTGCCCGCAGCCTGTACGCCTTCCGTCTTTTGCAAGTGTTCAAAATCCCGGCGTGCCAACTCAACTTCCAGCAGCAAATCACCATTTTCCTCCACTTGCTCTCTAAGCACTTTCCCGAGATCAAACAGCCGGGCACGTAATCGACCGTTGGCTGCTGGCACACGAATCCATTGGTGCAACTGATCAGCGCTGAAACGTTCATCCAACGCCGATTGCAACAATTCCAAGCCTTCGCCAGTCTGCGCAGAACACCACGCACGGCGCACCAGGCCTTCTTCGTTGCGATCCAGCCGGGCGGGATGATCCATGAGCAGATCCACCTTATTGAATACTTCGATCTGCGGCACCTTGTCCGCACCAATTTCCTTCAATACAACATTCACCTGTTCAATTTGTTGCGGATAATTCTCGTTATTCGCGTCAATCACATGCAGCAATAAATCCGCTTGCCGGGTTTCTTCCAGCGTTGAACGAAAAGCTGCCACTAGATCATGCGGCAAATTCCGGATAAATCCTACAGTATCGGCGAGGATAATTGTACCGGTATCCGGTAATTCCAGGCGCCGCAAGGTAGGGTCTAAGGTGGCAAATAATTGATCCGCTGCATATACCCCGGATTCTGTCAGCCGATTAAACAGGGTGGATTTACCTGCGTTGGTGTAACCCACCAGGGATACTGTGGGCACTTCTGCCTTACGGCGAGCGCGACGACTCTGTTCGCGCTGATTCTGTACTTTGTCCAAACGCTTATTGAGTTGTTTAATGCGTGCCGCCAGTAAGCGCCGATCTGTTTCCAACTGGGTTTCACCCGGCCCACGCAAGCCAATACCCCCCTTTTGGCGTTCCAAGTGTGTCCAGCCTCGCACCAGCCGTGTTGACAAATGCCGTAACTGGGCCAACTCCACCTGTAAGCGCCCCTCGTGGGAAGTCGCACGTTGAGCAAAAATATCCAGTATCAATCCGGTGCGATCCAGCACCCGGCATTTAAGCAGGCGTTCCAGATTACGCTCCTGAGAGGGTGCCAGCGGTGCATCCACCAGAACCAGCTCGGCCTGCTCGTGCTCAATAAGCGCGAGTACTTCGTCAGCCTTACCGGTACCAATGAAATATTTCGGATCAGGCTTACGCCGTGTACCGGATACCATTGCCACTGGCTCCGCGCCCGCTGAAACAGCCAATTCACGAAATTCGGCCAATGCCTCACTATCTACGCGCGAAGAAGCTGCCTGAGGAGAATCACCGCGAGAAAACACATCCATATGCACCAGAACAGCACGTTCCCGTGAGGGATCACGCTGACCGGATGCATCTTCCAGGGTACCGGGGCGCTCAAACAAATGCCCCCCTCCTCATAATGACAATAACTTCAGGAGTTATGAGAATCTTGACCACCTTCGGGTGCTACCGGCGCTACCGGTAATTTCACGTTGCGTGCAGGCACCACTGTGGAGATAGCATGCTTGTACACCATCTGATTAACACTGTTTTTCAGCAATACAACAAACTGATCAAACGAATCAATTTGCCCCTGTAGTTTAATACCATTTACCAGGAAAATTGAGACTGGAATACGTTCCTTGCGTAACGCATTCAGGAAAGGGTCTTGTAATGATTGCCCCTTTGACATGGTGTTTCTCCTTTTTATGTATCCTTATTAGAGTTATTGGAATTCAGCGCGTCTTGATTGTTTGCTGTTTGTTGTACTATAAAACGCACCAGCCTCCTCGGACAACGCAGGGAAAACCCAACCACTCGGCCGTAAAAACCACTAACAAATATGCGTTAGTCAGCTTCCACACAATCACGGGAAGCACCGAAACCCGGCACCTCCCGCCCCTGTACACCTCATATGGCACTAGCGGCAAGATATTTCAAGACCTGAGCCAGAATTTGCCTCGGTTTTTCTTCAAAGCTGAGTCGAAACACCGCCTCTTCTGGTTCGTGCCTCAACCAAGTAAGCTGGCGTTTAGCAAACTGACGGGTAGCAATGATGCCCTTTTCCACCATGGTATCGTAATTCCACTGACCATCAAGATACTCCCACGCCTGCCGGTAACCCACTGCACGCATTGACGGCAAGTCTGCATGCAAATCATTGCATTGGTGCAAGCCTTCGACCTCCTCCACAAAGCCCTGTTCCAGCATGATATGAAAACGCCGCTCAATGCGACGATGCAATGCCACTCGATCCATCGGAGTCAATACGATTTTCAACGGGCGACAGGGCAAGTCATTATCAATAGCCCGTTGCAAAAAACCACTCATAGGCTCGCCGCTTAACTCAAACACCTCCAATGCACGTAAAGTGCGCTGCGTATCGTTAACGTGTATACGTGCCGCAGCAACAGCGTCCACCTGAGCCAGCCGGGCGTGTAAATGCGCCAAACCATACCTAGCCAGTTCGGCTTCCAAGCGTTTCCTCACCACAGGATCGGATGATGGCAAAGCTGACAGCCCTTGTTCTAACGCACGAAAATACAACATAGTCCCCCCCACCAACAGTGGAATACGGTCACGAGCCAGAACCTCATTGATTTCTTCCAGGGCACACTGGCGAAATTGTGCGGCAGAAAAAGGGTCAGCGGGATCACAAATATCAATGAGCCGATGGGGAGCAGTGGCCAGCACCACCGCATCAGGCTTAGCTGAACCAATGTCCAAGCCGCGATAAACCATCACCGAATCCACACTAATAATATCGCAGGGTAATTCCTCGCAAAGCTCAATGGCCAGATCTGTCTTGCCCGTGGCCGTAGGGCCCATGAGGAAAATGGCGGGGGGAAGTGTATTTGACATAAGGACATTCTACTGCTGACTGCGATTACTGCAAAATTTTCGGCAAGCTTAAAGAGGGATGTATGCTGTAGAAAGCCCAGCGCGATCAACACAACCATGCAATAAAAAAACATGCCATTAATACCTAAATATCAATCGCTACGGGTATATAAACTACCTTGACACAAAAAAGTGAAGAACAACTTGTGAATCCCATGACAATATTTTTATTTACCTGCTTCAATATCCAGCAAATACAATAAGCTATGCCCTCGCAGTAAAAGTTATCTTGATAACCAAGCCATTGATTAGTGGATTTATTAGAATATTTGAGGAATGGAAATTATTAGCGAATAAATCACCGACCTTTCACATGGGTTTATCTTTTACTTTGGGATACAGTGACCACCCGGCTTGTAATAAGAATTATTCTAAATATAATTGTAGGGTGCCTAAGCCCTGCAAACATTTGCAGGACTTGGGCATCATTTTAAAAACTCTGGAGATAAAGAATGAAAGCAACAAAAGTATTATTTGTATCAGCACTGTTACTTAGCCCATTTGCACAGGCAACTGACTTGCCTTTATCACAATCACCTGATGGTGCTTCTGTATATATAATTTCTCCCACTGATGGAGAGGTTGTAGGACAAACAGTCACTGTTAAATTTGGTTTGCGAGGCATGGGAGTAGCGCCAGCGGGTGTAGACAAACCAAAAACAGGCCACCATCATTTAATAATAGATGGCAAAAAACTACCGAAACTCGATATACCATTAGGAGCGGACGTTATGCATTTTGGTGGTGGCCAAACAGAGAAAACCATTAACTTAAGCCCAGGAAAACATACACTGCAATTAATACTTGGCAATCATCTTCATATACCTCACACCCCCCCTGTTATTTCCGAAAAAATTACGATAACCGTCAAATAGCCATCGCGATGGGCGCGCGAGCACTCTTTCAATGTGATATTGCTGAGTTCAGCGCTCCTATGGTGTTTCGTAATAAAGCGTCGTGCGCTAACCATTAACCCTAACCATGGGGGCTGATAGACCAACTGGCCCGAAAGTTCTTCTCTGTAGAAGCTGCGTCACAAATCATGAACCGTAATATTATAACTGTTAATTTGCCTTCTGAAACAGCCATACTAAAAACGGTGATAATGTGTTTTGCAACCCCAACTGATGTTACATCAATATTTGCACACAGGGGAATCGATGTAGCGTTATTTTATCAGCTATGGCATAACAGGTTTAACCCATTTTTCGATCATGAAAAAGCGTGCGCTCAGCAACAGATATTTATGGATATATTGAAAATGAACGGTGTACAAGTGCTACTAGCTGACCAAATCCCCGGGTGTGCCACTCAACATTACACCCGGGATATAGGTTTTGCTATTGATGATATTTTTTTCCTTGCCAACCCTAGACGCCATTACAGAAAACGAGAACTGGCTGGAATAAAAAACCTGATTCCAACTTTTTCTAAAACTTCTACTATTGATAATGGTGCGATAGAGGGTGGTGATGTCATTGTAGATGATGAATATTTAATTATTGGACTGGGGGAAGAAACAAACAAAAAAGGCATTGATTGCCTGAAAAATAAAATGAAAGAATCAAATATAGATCGTGAAATCATTACACTTGAATTTTCACATAGAGGCGTCATTCATTTAGATACAAAATTTAACATTCCTGCTAAAGGGGGTTGGATTCATTCACCCTAAAAGTTTTGATTCAAAGAGCCTGAAATGGCTGGAGAATCACTTTGATCTAATTGAAGCAACAAATAAGGAAATGAAGAACATTGAAATAAACACTTTCTCCATTTCCCCAAAAAAAGTGGTCATGCAAAAACGAAGTACTCGCTTGGCTTCACTACTCGGCAAAAAAGGAATCGAAGTCATTTTTGTCGATTATTCTGAAGTCCTAAAGCTACCGGGTTCTTTTAGATGCACCACCCTGCCAGTTGAAAGACTCTAAACCAAAACCCCTTTCAAAAAACCCAGCACATTGCCAAAGCTATTTTTCTGCTGCTAAGCGACGCTTGGCAATAGCCACAATTCCGGTATCCGTCACAACCTGTTTGATTTCATTAATATCCAACACAAAGGAACGTCTTGTATTTTTAGCACCCAAACTGCCAAGCAGGCTTTTAGCTTTGCTCAATGCGCTACGACAAGCCCGATGACCCGGTATTTCTTTATTTCTCGGACATGCAAAGGAACCATCTGTCTTGCTGAAAAACAATGGTTCAGTACCAAAATAAACCACCACATTAATGCCATCTGTCCACAACACTTCAGCATCAGCAGGCACTTCACGCACATTGCCAACCGGTTTTGCAAAAGCCTTGACGTCAAAGGAATCGTACATCACCCGCCAGCGCCCGTTGGCCTTTTCAACCAAATAAGCATAACCTGAACCCGCGACCCCAGGGGTTTCCATAATGGTGTAAGCCGGGTTTACTGTGCTGGGTGCTACTGCAACACGAATGCCATTGGAATAGTCCTGCAACCCGGTGGATTGGGTCGTTTTGCATCCCGGCAGTAATAAAACCGCCCATAAACCAAAAATAAAATAGATCGATTTTTTAAATATTGTCTTCAACATGATACTTCCTTTGACCTAAAACCCGCAGTTGAACAACCTGCAGAGTGCGATAATTTTTTAGCTGGCGAGACAGCACAAGAGTGGCCATTCCCTACGAAGCACCTCTAGCCATGGGAGCTGGAAGACCCATTGGCCCGAAAATATACAGTGGTTGATGCACTAAGTTTACACTCGCTCATTATTGCGCCGCAGCCTTCAAAGCCAAACGAATCAATTCTTCGCTGGGCAGGCCATTGTTTTCTAATTGACTGACCATACGACTGGCTTCCTGTGGTTTGTAACCTAATGATACCAATGCACTGATAGCATCTTTCAATGCGTCGCTGACAGGAGTTGCGCAGCTCGTGAAGCCCTCTGTTGCTGTCTGCAACACACCTTGCCAATCCTTAAGGCGATCTTTCAGTTCCACCACCAGACGCTCGGCAGTTTTTTTACCAACACCCGGCAGCCGGGTGAGCAAAGCTGAATCACCCTTTTGTACACAGCCTGCAAACTCATCTGCCGACATACCTGAAAGAATGGCCAGCGCCAGTTTGGGACCAACACCGGAAACTTTGATCAAGGTGCGAAACAGCAAACGATCCTGTTCGCGCAAAAAACCATAGAGCACATGGGCGTCTTCGCGCACGGCAAGGTGTGTATGCAACGTAATCTCATTACCCGTTTCAGGTAATTCATAAAATGTGGTCATGGGGGCGGAAATTTCGTAACCCACACCACCCACATCTAACAATAACTGGGGAGGCTGTTTTTCCAGCAGAATACCGTGCAATCGACCGATCATATTTTTTCCATTTTTAATAAAACACTTTTTTACAAACCTTTTTTTACAAACAAGGTTATTTTTTGTCCAACTGCGCTTTAAGCGATGTCGCCAGCTGTTTTACAACATGCCGGGTATTGCCATGGCATAATGCCGCCGCCAATGCATCAGCAGCATCGGCTTGCGGATTACCCGGCAAGTTAAGCAATACTCGCACCATGTGCTGCACCTGTTCTTTGGCTGCGTTGCCTTTACCCACCACAGATTGTTTTATTTCAGCAGGGGTATATTCATGCACAGGCACATCCCGAGTGATCACTGCGCAAATGGCCGCACCACGCGCCTGCCCCAACTTCAGCGCAGAATCTGCATTGCGATGCATAAAAACTTTTTCAATAGACATTTCATCAGGCTGATGAATCTGCACCAGCTCGGCAACCCCTTCAAAAATCACGCCAAGGCGTTCGGCCCAGGTCTCCCCCGTTACACGAATGCATCCACTGGTAATGTAGTGTGCGCTGCGACCGTCGCTTTCAATAATACCGAAACCGGTGAAGCGTGAACCGGGGTCAATGCCGAGAATACGCATCATCTTTATCCTGCCAGTTGCTGCATCACTTCGTCAGAAAAATCAGCGTTGGTGAACACGCTTTGCACATCATCGAGATCTTCCAGCATGTCGATAAGACGCATCACTTTTTCTGCATCTTCCAATTCCAGATCCACCGAGGTAGCCGCCTGCTGGGTGACTTCGGCATTATCCGGCTCATACCCGGCGGCGATCATTGCTTCTTTCATTGGTACCAGCTCTTCCCAGGGGGTGAGCACGTCAATACTGCCATCATCATTGGCAACAATATCATCGGCACCCGCTTCCAGCGCTGCTTCCATAATCGCGTCTTCATCTACCCCGGCTGCGTAACTGATAATACCGGTCTTGTTAAACAAATAGGCCACGGAACCGTCGGTACCCAGGTTGCCACCACTCTTGGTAAAAGCATGACGTACCTCGGAAACAGTACGATTTCGATTGTCGGTGAGACAGTCCACCATCACCGCTACGCCGTTGGGGCCATACCCTTCATAGCGGATTTCATCGTAGTTTTCTCCCTCACCAGCACCGGCACCGCGTTTAATGGCATTTTCCACGGTGTCTTTTTTCATATTGGCGCTCAGCGCCTTGGATACCGCATCACGCAGACGTGGATTGCTGTCTGAATCCGGGCCACCCGTGCGGGCAGCGACCACAATTTCACGAATCAGTTTGGTGAAAATTTTGCCACGTTTGGCATCCTGGGCTGCCTTGCGGTGTTTGATATTGGCCCATTTACTGTGTCCTGCCATGATGACTCCGATTGACGTTGGTGAATGACGGCCAGTCTATCATTATGGTTTTCGCGGCGCACTCTGCCCCTCACCCATA
>Ga0256839_1003599_pt1 | contig 15854 bp, 10 predicted proteins | sample 354166metaG_FD_185968 | JGI IMG/M metagenome (GOLD analysis project Ga0256839, IMG submission 185968) | Hydrothermal vent microbial communities from Mid Atlantic Ridge, Atlantic Ocean - 354-166 | ecosystem: Environmental > Aquatic > Marine > Hydrothermal vents | place: Atlantic Ocean: Mid... | reverse complement strand
CACCCAAGTACCACGCACGTTTCGGGGACCGCTTGTGGCAAGACGCCGTTTCGGCCGCACTGGATGACATGATCGCCGAGCTTTCTCAGAAGGAGCAGAGCTGACGCTGATTCTGTTCGCCCGGCGCTCGGGGGGAAGACTTCGAGGCTGTCCCAAAACTCCATGTTGCAAGCAACATGTCCGAGGCCGGAACGCGGCGCGGCGGGTTTTGTTACAGGCTCTTAAGGCGGTTTCGACTCCCCGAAATCCTGCCATCCGGGATACGCTTGCACGATCGCGGCGAATCTGCCATATTTTGAAATCTCAAACGCCGGGGCGTAGCGCAGCCTGGCTAGCGCGCCTGAATGGGGTTCAGGAGGTCGGAGGTTCGAATCCTCTCGCCCCGACTCGGCAGTCACACGGGCCGTTCGGCAAGCCAGCCGAGCGGCCCTTTTTTCGTCCGAGGACTTGCCTCTACCCTACAAGTGGCATACAATCCCGAGAGTGCTGCTTGGCTACTCTTGTAGCGACCCTCCCTGGTTGCATTTTTCCCGGCAGTTCATGGCCGACTCGCCACTACCCCGGCCAACGGGCCGCCGTCCAAGGTGCCGCTCTTACACGAGCTTCCTCATCCGACACGACGCCTCGACACTGAGTCTGCGGCGCTGTTCGGCTAATCCCGGCCGGCCCGGCCGCTACTGCGTTCCGGGCTTGAAGTTCGACTCAGGTGTCCCCGCTTCAGAAAAGGAGTCCTGCTCATGACGCTTTCACTTCCGCAAATCCAAGTAGGCGCGCCGATCCTGCATGAGTCCCTTGCCGTTTTTCCTCTGTTTGCCGAGACGGGTAGCCAGGCCGACTACACGCTGTCCGATGCGGCACTGGAAGCCGGGACGGTCACTGTGGAAGAAGTTTCCGAGGGGGGATCGGTTCCCGAGTTGGCAGTCAACAACGAGGGCGAACTCCGCGTCTTGTTTCTCGAAGGCGAGGAACTGGTGGGAGCCAAGCAGAACCGGATACTCAACACCAGCGTCCTCGTGGCCGCTCACACCAAAGCCAAGATCCCCGTGAGCTGCGTGGAAGCGGGCCGCTGGCAGTACATCTCGCGCATGTTCGGGTCGGCCGGGCGCCACGCCTCGTCGCGTCTCCGGCGCGTGCTCAAGGAGTCCGTTACCTCGGCGGCGCGAAATCGGGGAGAACACCGCTCGGACCAACTCGGTGTCTGGGACGAAGTGGCCCGTCAACAGGCCGCACTGGGAGCCGCCTCCCCCACCAGTGCCATGGCCGACACTTTTGAGTTCTGTGACGAACGTCTGGAGACCTTCCGTGAAAAGACGAAGTATGTAGAAGGTGCCATCGGCTTGGCAGTCGCCATCGGCGGCCAGGTTGTGTCGATCGACCTGTTCGACAAACCGGAAACGTGCCGCCGTGTGTGGAACCGCATCCTCTCCGGACTGATGCTCGAAGCACTGGAAGCCAAGTCGGAGTCCGTGACGGCCAAGTCAGAAGATGTGCGAGCCCGTATCGATCAACTCCGCGAATTGCACTGGGAGCAGGTCCAGGCTGCGGGAGAAGGCGAAGAGTATCGGGCGGCATCGCCTCGCGGCGACCATGCCACGGCGCTGGTGTTGCAAGACACGCTGGTTCACGGCAGCGCGGTCTATGAAGTCGCATCCGTCTGATGCCCGAGCGTCGGACGACGCTCACTATCCGCTGGCCATTCGGCCCTTGTCTCCTCGCTCATGATACTTCCATCCGGGAAAGAAAAAACTGGCCGCCAGCACGATTCCCAACAGACTGATGGAAAAATCGGGTAGTGATCGGCTTTGGGAAACGGCGGCCCATAGGCCGGCTCCGACCACCCACCGTCCCAAATACGGCAACCGAGTTGTGACACCTTGCAGGATCAGAATGTTCGTCGCCGTACACAGAACCAGCAGCACGACGGCGTGCCACATCCACAGCAACCCCCAGTTCTTCAGTACGCCCGCGTGATGCGTTTCTCGGAAAGCCCGCGTGACGACCTCCAATCGACCAATCCCAACTCGATGGCGCCTCGCAGTACGGCATACGATGTCAACACATGGGTGATGGCCATCATGTTGTCAATCAGCTTTGCGACGACCAACGTCGGTTTGTCGGACAGAAGATAGACCTCCAGCGCACCGAGTCCCACCGCGACGACGAGCAGCAAGATGTCGGTGGACGGTTGCCGCCAGTAGAGCAAGCATACGAACAGGACGGCATAAGACCAGTAGATACCGAGGGAAATCCAGGAGTCCGTGGGCCAGTTCCAGCCATGCGAGCGTTGCAGTTCGGCTCGAGTCGCCGCCAACAGCAGCGCGACGGCGGTCGTCATCACCAATAGTGTCGCCAGTGAGAGCGAGCGCCGGTGGATGACGTAGACGGAGAACAGGAAACCTGCCAGCCAGACCGGTACGGCGGTCCACCAGGCGTACATCAGAAAATAGGCCGGGATGGCCTCACCGACGGGGTCGGCCATCTCGCTCCACACCGCTTTTTGCAACAGCGCCGACAGCACGGCCAGAACCCCCGCCCCGGCTACGGCGACCGACACGCGGTCGACCAGCGGACGACTCGAAGAGGCCGCCCAGAGTGCGACCAGAGCGATCATCGCCCACGCGGCACCTGAGACGGCCCGAAAACAAATCGATACGATCAGCGAAGCCGGCGAGGCGGATTCCGAGCCGAACAGCAGCGGCATCCATACCGGCGCGGCAACCACAATTGCAGCCAGTCCAAAGGCCAGGACGAAGGCGGGAAAGAGAGAATGGTGTTGAATTCGCCGCCACAGCGGCAATTCCGGATCAATGTCCGTCATAGGAACGACTCCATCGGTAGGAGGCCCGCCTGGCCCTGCCCCTTCGCGTCTTACCTTACCCAGACTCCTTACTCGTTCACAACCCTTCGAGTTCCAGGAGAGCGTGAGATTGCGATCGCCTCATCCACCTGTTCGCCCGTCGCTCGGCGTCGAGTATCATCGCCGTGGCGATGATCCATGCCGGGTTCCTCCTATGACGATGTGACGTTTCGGCTACAATAGGACTCTTGGCTAGGAGAGGGGCACACTCCTTCGCGTTCCGGGAGAAAGGTATCGACATGAAAGCCCTTGCACGCGGCAACCGTTTGTACTTCCTCGCGCTATTCGCTGCATGGGGAAGCCTGGGAGTTCTTTGCGGCGACACCCGAGCCGGGGATCCCGATCCGATGGAAATCTTCAACCAGCGGATCTTGCCGATTTTCAAATCGGAAAAACCAAGTAGCTGCGTGCAATGCCATCTCTCGTCGGTCGATCTCCGCGACTACATCCTCCCCAGCGCCGAAAAGACCTTCGTCTCTCTGCGAGACCAGGGATTGATCCATCTTGACGCCCCACAGGATTCGAAGATTCTGAAGCTGATTCGGATGGGCGAACAGGACGCCGACGAGGGAGCTCGGTTGATTCATGCCAAGATGCGGCAGGCCGAATACGAGGCGTTTGCGGCGTGGATCACGGCTTGCGCCAAGGACGAGCGCATGCGAAACTTGCCCGCATTGTCGGCGGCCGACCGGGCCGGTCCGGATGTGGCCGATGCGGTGATCCGCCATGCCCGCAAGAGCCGCGTTGTCGATTCGTTCGCCCGCACCATCTGGGCTCAGCGGCTCCGCTGTTTTCCCTGCCACACTCCCTTCGAAGTCGACCCCGATAATCCTCGCCAACGTCCCGCCCAAAAAACGTTGCGGCAATTGACCGAGCGCTACGGAAAAGAAAAAGTCGAGCAGCTCGGGTTCATTCGAGACACGCCCGAAGCCACGTTGCAACGCATGATCGAAATCAGCCGGAAGACGCCGCGCGGCGAGTTGCCCTTGATCAACGTTCAAGATCCTCTCAACAGCCTGTTGCTGCTCAAGCCGCTGGCCACACTCCCGCCCAAGAACGCCGACGGCCAGATCGGCGCGGCGTCCAACCGGATTCCGGTCAGCCATGGCGGCGGCCTGAAGATGCACAAGAACGACCCATCCTACAAAGCCTTCGCCAGTTGGCTGGTCGACTATGCCAAGACGGTTCAAGGGGAATACCGGTCGGTGGACGAACTTCCGCAAGACAATTGGATCAGCACGGAATACGTGATTCGGGTCACGGCGATGCCGGAAAAATGGCAGCCGGGAACGACGGTCCAATTGATGCTCCATCGGTGGAATGAAGAAAAGGCAGCTTTTTCGAAGGAGCCTGTTGCCTTTACGCAGAGCGTGATGACTCCCCGGCACATCGTCAACGGAACGCTGTTCGTCTTTCGTTCCCACCAGGAAAAAGGCGGAGCGAAAACCGATGACTGGGCGACCACCTTGCGAGGCAAGTTCATCGTTAAGGTCTACATCGACCGCAAAGGAAAGCTCGATCGCGACCCATCGCTGTTGCTCGGCGACGAGGAGTTCGCAGGAAAGATGGAAATGAATGTTCGTCGCTGGCGCCCCGGCTTCAAGAATGCTCGTAGAGTCTCGGGCGAGTCTCTGGCGGATCAGCGTCTTCAGGTTTCTCGATGACCAACTCGACACTTCCAGGAGCTTTCCTCATGCGTGAACTGGTGGCGGAATTCGTGGGAACAGCCATCTTATTGCTCGTCGGCAATGCCGTCGTGGCCAACGTCGTGTTGAAACGAACCAAGGGCGAGAATTCAGGCTGGTTGGTCATTGCCATCGGTTGGGGAATGGCTGTTTTCGTGGCCGTGCTGTGCGTCAGCGAAATCAGCGGCGCCCACATCAACCCGGCTGTAACGATTGGCTTGGCGGCGGCTGGAAAGTTCGACTGGAACGCCGTTCCCGGCTTCTGCGCAGCTCAGATGCTGGGAGCCATGTTGGGCACCACGCTGGTCTGGTACGTGTACGCGGACCACTATCGGGTGACCGAGGATGCGGGAGCCAAGCTGGGCACGTTTTGCACGGGGCCGGCCATCGCCAACCCGCTTCGCAACTTTTTCACCGAATGCGCGGCCACCTTTGTGTTGGTATTTGCCGTACTGCGAGCTGCCTCGGCGGAGTTCACCTTGAGCATGGGCGGGCACAGCGGCACGGCCGAAGTGGGTCTGGGAGCGATCGGGGCCTTGCCGGTGGCTCTGGTGGTGCTGGCCATCGGCACTTCGCTGGGCGGCCCCACCGGTTACGCCATCAATCCGGCTCGCGATCTGGGCCCGCGGATCATGCACGCCGTGCTCCCGATTCCCGGGAAAGGGGGGAGCGACTGGGGATATGCTTGGGTTCCGGTTGCCGGACCGATCGCCGGCGCCGTGCTGGCAGCATGGCTCGATCGTGCGATGTCCGCTCTGTAGTCCTCGCGGACAGTATCCCCGGCAATCTTCATCCCCGACAGTCTTCATCCCCGACAGTCTTCAATTCCCTTTTTTCGGCGTTCCTGGTTCCTGCTTCTTTTTCGGCTCCTCTTTGCGTTGGGCTCCCTTTAAGCCTTTGAACAGTCCCTCGGCGATCCGCCCCATGTTTTCAATGGCGTCGCTCACTCGCAAGTTGGCTTTCAATTCCATTTGCAGCGGTTCCCGTCCCCCCGATTCGACTGCATCGTCGGTAAACTCGAAGGTCCAGCGCCGTTGCATCAACTTCAATTCGACGCGGTTTTTCGACACGTCGACGAACATCTGGTAGACGGTGGCCCGAGGCACGATTTCGTCTTTCAACAGCGAGTTTCCGAAACGTCGGTCCAAACAGGTGATCGACGGTCGATTGGAGGAGTTGGACGAGCGAAGTTGGTTGGCGCCGCGCGTCTGCCGCACCATCAGCAGCACCGGTGATTCGGGGGGCTGATCGAGCGGAATGGCATAGGCGGCGATCTTGGCCGGTCGCTTCCAGCGGAGCTTGCCGTCGTCGCGATCGAGCGACAACATCAATCCTGTAACCAAAGGACATCTCCATGGCATGGGGGATGAGTAGCTGACCGACCCCTGGCTCTTGGTTTCGCCGCTGAGAATCACCAAGTAATCTTGACTCGAAGGCATCACCCACAACTTGGTGATCGCTTCGGAAATCGCATCTCCCTGGTAGGTGACCTTGGTCTTTCCGGTATCCGCATCGACGATCGCGATGTTCCCATCGCGCCGGGCAATCGCGAACTCGCTCGGCGTCACCTCTGCCAGCAGCGCGGTGGCGGGCACCTCGAGTTTCCATTCATCTTGTTGGCGCCACACGTCGCGCCGAGTCAGCAGCAGCTTGTCGTCGACCTTGCGGCAAGTGATCAGGTCCCCTTGATAGGAACGCCAGCGTCGTTCCAGCGGAGGCACAGGGCGGTGACCTAGTTCCTGTCCGTCCCATGTCCGCAACACGATGGCCCGTTCGGCGTCCGGCTCGATGACGTACACGTGTTCCTCGTCTCCGAAGATCTCACTTCCCGGTTCATAGCCCGCGCGACTCCACTGGACTTCGCCCGTGATGGGATCGACACACAGCAACTCGCGCATCTTCTGGTAGACGATTCCGTGGGAAAAGAACGGCCCCAGACGTCCCAGCAGCGTCTTACTCGACTGGTCCATCGGCTGGAACCGCTGACCGCCCCATTCGCCTTGAATCGTGGCAGTGTGGATTCCTCGGTAGGAACTCAAGCTGCGCCTCGCTGACGTACCGGTGTCATCCTTCCATCGGAGCGTGTCGCGTCCCGTGCGACCTCCCAGCCGGTCGAGCAACAGCAGTTCGAAACCGGTGTTCACCAGGGTCAGATGGCCACGGTGGGCGACTTGGAACGGCCAGCTACCGCTCGAGGCGAAGTTGGTGCCGACGCGCATCGCGATTTCTCGCCGACCGAACGCGTCCTGTACTTGAATCTGCCGCATTCTCATGTCGTACTGCACGCGCACTCCCGGATCGGCAGCACCCAGCACCGCCTTGGTGCGAAACGACAGCAAATAGCTCGAGGACAGCGTCGGTCCTTGGGAGCGTGTCACCTCGACTCGACCGCTGGGCCAGGTTGCCACGGCACCTTTGGATCGTGCCAAACGCTCTCCGGTTTCCGCCGCCCATTTGGCGACCGGTGTTCCATCTGCCAGGGCATGCTGCGCGTGCTCCCGAAGCAGCCGCTGCAGAAACGGAATCGCTTCGCGGGACCGCCCGATTTTCTCCAGCAGTTCGATCTGGAGCACCAACGCCTCGGCACGGACCGCTGCGCCGGCTGTCGACCGGTAGTCGACCAGATCGGAAATCAACAATTCGGCTTCGGTGCGTCCTTCTTCCAATTCCGCCAGTCGGCGAGCCAACCGCAATCTCACTTCGGCTGCGATGGGGATGGCCAGATAGACGCTAAACAGCCTCCGCAGGGACACCAAGTCCTCCGATGCCCGTTCCAATCTGCCGCGAACCTCACCCTCGATTTCCGCTCGGATCTGCTCGTCGGCCTTCCGGTAGACTTCGGCGACGCGAGCCGCCAACCAGCGGTCGAACCGCACCTTGTGGCGGGCATTGATCCGCAGCAAAGTCGACAGCTCGCCCAACAGCAGCGACCCGTGGCTGGCTTCCAAGGCGGCCAACAGCTTGCGCAGCGATTTCCATGCCTGGGCCACGTCGCCGTCTCCCAGACTGCCATCCACTACCAGCCGCAAATAATCCAAGCGTTGCCGCGGCTGGTCGATCAGCTCATCCAACTCGGAGGCCAATTCTCGATAACGGCCAAAGTCGGATGCCAGCGCGGTCATCAAAGTCGACACGAGCAACTCACGCACGACCTCGTCGTCGGGGGCGACCTGGTGAGCTCGGCGCAGCGTGGCCAGAGCCTCATCTTGCTTGCCGTCGTGGATCAACAGTTCGGAGTGGCGCAACAACGCCCACACATCGTCAGGGTGTTCCTTCAGCCGAGTCTCCACCAGTCGCCGCAGCGGCTCGGCCTGGTAATAACACGACAGCCAGTCGACATTCAAGGAGATGATCTGATTGCGGTAGCTGATCAGGTTTCCCAGTACGAGGTCCGTTTTGACCGATTGGACGACCCTTCCCTCAAGGACGTCGATCTTCAGCAGTTCCGAAGAAGTGGTGGGAAGGTAGTAGTAGCGCCCGGTCAGGAACCCTCGCCCACTCGGATGGGCCGCGCCCAATTCCAAGTCGCTCTCCCAGGCTGGCTCCCCCGTCTCCAACGAGATACCGCGGCAGCGGTCGGTTCCTACCAGCAGTACCACGCCCTTGTGAACGCCTCCCACGAACAGCATACCGTCGCGATCGATGGGCTCCCAACGAGGTTTCCCCGTGAGCAAATCGAGGCAATGGAGTTGCTTCGACTCCACCGGCGTCAGCAGCACCGCGCCCTGCACTAGCGTGGCGGTGGCGTCAGCCCAGCGTTCGCCCGGTTGCGGGAATGCCGGCGGACGATAGCGATTGAACGCGGAACGGAATGCGGGATACTGATAACCCCACAGCAGACTGCGCGTCGCCAGGTCGACGGCGACGCACGCGCCGGCCGAAGTAGGACAAACCAAAATGCCGTCGTCGAACGAAGGAGTGGCACCGGCCAGTCTTCGATTGGGATCGCGTTCGATCGTCAGTTCGGCCACGTGAGCGATCTGCTGAGACCACTGCAGATGCCCCGACTCGGCGTCGAGCACCACCAAACGGATTTCTCCGTTGATCTCGGCCAATACGAACAGTTGCCCCATCAACGGCAACGGCGCCCCCAAGAAAAACGCGCCCGCCAATCTGGGCTCGTCCTCGCCGCTCTCACCGCCGACGATCCATTGAAGTTTTCCCTCTTCGGCGAGACTGCAAGCCACCAACTGATTCGTCCGACCGACCTCCGAACGAGTCCGATTGGGGTTGGGCATGAACATCATCTGACGAGCCGAAACCTGAGAGAGTGCGTACGGCATCTCGTCCAGCAGGAAAACCCGCTTGCCGTCGCTGGCCAACTGGCCGTACGGCGCGTCCTCCCACAACCGCTGTACCAGCTCGTCTCGGCGCTTGTTGCGATTGGAGTTATAGGCGCCAATCTCATTTCCGTCACTCGTGCCGACTTGCCCCAGGGATTCCTGAAACCAGGGATAGTTCCACACCAGCTTGCCGGTCCGCACATTCACGCCGAACACCCATTCGGGCGTGCGCATCACAACCACGTCCCCGACAGCCAACGGCTGGAAGACCGGCAGCACGACTCGATCCTCCGCCTCGTGGACAAGCCTTCGTTCGTTGACAATCTCTGCATCACTGGGGTCCAACACCGTGGAGGCTCGCCAGCGGTAGTGCATCAAGGGAAAACCACCGGCTGCCAATCCGTTGCGCTGCGGATTGCCTCGAAACAGAACCCACTGCTGCTCCCGCTCGTGCAACTCGATGGCGGCACCGCGCAAGTGCTCCTCCAGCCACGCCAGCGCTTCGGAATCCGCGCCGAACCAGGGCACCGACCGGCCGGCCAGCGTGACGCCGCTTCCCCGTTGCTTCTTCTTCAACGACACAATCACCTCGACGGCCTGCGACGGCATCTCGGCTCTCAACCAACTGGCAGCCAACAGCAACGACAACGTCGGTTCGTAGTCGCCGGCCGCGTGGGGAACGTCGTAGAGGCGTTTGAGCGAAAGAGCGGCTGCGAGCGGGTGGCCTTGATCGAGTTGCCAGCGGCCCAGCAACACGGCAGCGTCATAGCCGGCCCGCGTGTGGAAATACTTGCGCGTCACCTCGTTGAGCTTCAAGATGTCGCGCTGGGACACTGCCTGGCGGACCAACTGAGCCGCCTCGGTGCCGTACTTGAGCTCGTACCACTGCCGACCCTCGGCCGGCAACTCGCCCAGCAGCTTCAGAGCTCGAGCCTTAATGCTGGTGCGGTGCTGCTCGTCGGCGAATCCCCGCAAAAAATAATCTTGCTGGACTTCGGCCAGATCGGGATCTCGAGTCTGTCCGGTGAGAATGCTGCCGAGCAGTTCGACGGCACCACGGTAATCTTGCTCTTCAATCGCCTTCTCGGCTCGACGCAAATACTGCTGCAACACTCGAGGCGCCGGGCGAAACAGGTCCATCTGCTGCCCTTCTCCACCGATGCGGAAGCCGGGTTGAGCCCAAGCCGGCGCGACAACTCCCTGGCCGGCCAGCCAAACCATGATCCCGCACAGCCAGCTCATGCCGGCTCGGCTGGCAGCCCCCCATCGCTTGTGCTCCTCTGACATGTCGGTCACCGTCTCCGTAAAAGCGCACTTTTTCTAAGGCTATGATACCTAACATGTTAGACGCTAACGACCGAACCGACAAGTTGGAAGTCGGAGGGTGGAGGGTGGATCGAACTTACCGTCCACTGGGGCGCCACCTGGAAAGCGGCTGTTACCGGACACCACCAATTACACGGCCACCGCTCGCGGGCGGCGTTTCAACCCGTACCAGACGACGGCGGCAACCCCCGCCGGCACCAGAAACTGGAGCAGCCCTTGGAGGCTCGGAGGAAATCCAGCGCCGAAATACAGCTTGCTCTGCCCCGGCTGGTTCGAAAGACTGATCATCACGTGGCTATGAGCGGCCAGGAGCAACGGAAAGGCCAGAGACGCCAACCACCATCCCGGCCGAACTCGACCGCGGACCGCCAGCAGAGTCAACAAGGTTGCCGCTAGAACAGTCGGGACATAAACCACACCGTAAGCCGCTGCGTAGCCCCACCATGGAAGCTCGCCGGGAGACAGGCGGGAACGCCAATCCCAGGCTTCCGCGATACTCCCCAGCGTGATCAGGTAGCCCGCTGCGAATACGGCCCACAGCGGCAATGCCATCAGCGGCATCAACCACGGATGCCGTTGTATCATTGTGGAGCTGGCACGATTCGACGTCGCCGCGTCGGCGATCTGCTGAGGAGTTCCCATCCGCTGGGATATCTCCTCGATCGCCGCTGATGGAATCTCTTGAATCGACATGTTCGCACCTCCTTGTGCCTGAGAGGAAACTCGTTCGGCTACACAGTCTTCCCAATGATCGCGCAGCTCGGCGATCAGCCGGCTCCGTTGGACGACGTCGAGTCCCGCGTCGATCAACTTCCGCTCGACCGCTTCAAGCCATGTTCTTTCCCGGTGCCCCATCGCTGGCTCCTTCCAGTACCGACCGCACCGCGGCGACGATATCGAGCCAATGCCGAGTTGTCGCCGTGAGCCTCTTTTTCCCGGCACGCGTGATCGAGTAGACCACTCGCGATCGCCCGTTGACTCGTTTCCGTTCGCCTCGAATGGCGCCCTCGGATTCCAATCGATGAAGGATCGGATAGACGCAGCCCTCGCCAAATTCCAGCTTGGCGTCCGAGAGCAGCCGAATGCGGCGAATCAGTTGATAACCGTGTCCCGGCTGCCGATCCAGCAGCCGCAAAATCAGCAATTCGGGGACACCATTGAGGAATTCTGGGTTGGAACGCCTGGGCGGCATGGCAGGTCCCTACGAGGCTCATACCAGGGTTTCGGTCACGCTGTCGGCCATGTCGGTCCCCGTTGTCGGCGACCGTTCTCCGTTATCGGCCGGTCGGTCTTGTACCTTGAACTTCGATGCAATGCCAGGCCAATTGTTTTCAGGACCGGCAGGGGCGGGGCACGCGGAAACCCGGCATTTCGGCGGGTCATTTGGCCGGCGGGGCCCGGCCGCCAGCCAAAAAACGGCAAAAACCGGGGAATTTCGCCCATTTCTGCCGCTGCACCGCTTGCATTTTCCCGCCAAATGACTCTAATCATGCCCATTCTGCCGATTCCGGCAACCGGCTTGATTGCAAAAGAGTGTGGTGGCACCCCTGAAGTGGCGGCAGCCGCGACGAGTTTTTTTCGTTTCCGAAATGACTTTCTCACAAGGAAGGACGCAGCACGATGGCAAAAAAGAAGGCGCCCGCGAAACCACTGACCAAGACGCAGTTGTATGCCAACATCGCCGAGGCAACGGGACTGACCAAGAAGGACGTGTCGGCCGTGTTCGACGCTCTCAGTGACGAGATCCAAAAGGCGGTATCGAAGCGGGGTCCCCGTCAATTCACGATTCCCGGTTTGTGCAAGATCGTCGTCCAACACAAGCCGGCCGTGCGGGCCCGCAAAGGAGTCAACCCGTTCACCGGCGAGGAGATGATGTTCAAGGCCAAGCCGGCTCGAGACGTCATCAAAGTCCGCCCGCTGAAGGGTCTGAAGGATATGGTCTGACGCGACCCGGCCCCGCGGATGACTTGCGCATCCCCGAAGAGACCGGTCCGAAGAACAAGACGAAACGGCTGCGGCGCCCAACCGGGACCGCAGCCGTTTTTGTTGGCCGTCTTTGGTTGGGTCTATCGTTGGGTCCAGGGTTGCGAGGATTGCCGCGACCGGCTTGCCGAATCCTGTCCCGCAAGGGGTGGAGTCGAGGGGACATGCCGAGTGGTCAGGGGCGGAGTCGAACCGCCGACACACGGATTTTCAGTCCGTTGCTCTACCAACTGAGCTACCTGACCTGAGGACGGGGCGATCGCATCGCACCGGGAAAGTTGCCGGTCGACCGATTCCATAGCTACCAGACTATCAAGAATTCGATTTCCCGCAACCGTACTTTTCCCGAAGGTCTCGGCCATCGATCGAGACAAGGTATCCGATGGCGGCGCGCCGGGTCGGCGTAGGCCGATCGCCGCTCTCGGCAACCTCTCAACTCCCGCCCAGACAATAACTTCGGCCAGGGGCGGTTCCTTGACAGTCTGTGGCAGGCCCATTACGATCAAAGCGTAGCGTTGGTGACGATCAGGCGGACGACGATCGGCGGGTCGTGTGAGCCGTCCGCGGGGGCGTTCTTGGCCGCCGCGATGCCAGCTACGCTGGTCCCGGACCGGACTTTTGGCAGTGGACTTTTGGCGACACGATTCACCCGGTGCCGGCGTCACCGCACCGGATGCGACGGTGGCGTCGCGCCGCGGCAACTTTTCGTGAACAGGGAACGTGCAATGCGATTGGTCGGGGAACCCCAGGCAATGCGGTATGCGTGGCTGGCAGTACTGGGATGCCTGATGGGACTTTTCGGGCCGCGTCCCTCGTCGGCTTATACTCCCGAATCGGAAAAGGTGCAACAGATTTGCGCTCGCGCCGTCAAGTTCCTCGAGGGAACACCGGCCGATGACCCTCACGCCGGGCAGTTGGGCGGGCAGTGCCTGGTGGCGCTGGCCATTCACAAATATTACAAACATTTACTGGACAATCCCTACGAAAAGAAGATGCACCCGATGGTGCAGGCGGCGCTCGAGCGTTGTCGTCGGGAAGCTCCCAATCTGGCCAACTTGGGGACCAACCGAACCTATTCGATCGGCACGTCGATCATTTTCTTATCGGAGGTCTCGCCGGTCAGGGACTTCGGCACGATTCAGACGTTCGTCGCCGAATTGCGGAGGATCCAGAAGCCGGCCGGCGGCTGGGGCTATGTCAACCAGCAGCCGGGTGACATTTCGCAAACCCAGTACGGAGTACTCGGGCTGTGGTCGGCGGCCAACGTCGGTGTCGACGCGGGGCTGGCGCCGATGGAAAAGGTGGCTCGTTTCCTGGTGCGCGTGCAAGATCCGAAAGGGGGATGGGGCTACCAGGCCAATGATCCCGGGCCGGGTGCCACCAAGCGGATCGTCCAGTTCGAAGTCTCGCACTCGCTGACGGCAGCCGGACTCGGCAGTCTCTATGTGGCCGCCGATTATCTTGGTTTCTCCAAGGCCACCGAAGGAGATGACAAGGAAGACTTCGAGGTGGAGTACATCGAGTTGCCCCCCGTCTTTATTCCCGTAATTGAAGATGACGAAAACGCCAAGAAGCGCAAGAAACGCAAACGAGTGCGGTATCGGTCGAAGATGGCCTTCTCGCCGATGCAGGCCGCCATGAACGACGGCAGCGCCTGGTTCGATCGCCTGTTCCGCTACCACGTGGAGGGTTGGCAGTACTATTACATGTACGCGTTGGAGCGTTGCTTCAGTTTTCGCGAATTCCTAAGTGGACATTTCGAACCGGAACCGGACTGGTACAACGGTGGTGTCGATTTTCTCGCCAGCAAGCAAACGGCCAAGGGGGCATTCGGCCGTGCCGGTGCGGAAAACTGCGGCCCCTATGTGGGCACCGCCTTCGGCGTGTTGTTCCTGCTGCGCAGTACGCGCGACACCATTCAACGCGTCACCAAGAATTCGGGGCAGTACCGTGGCGGTTACGGCTTGCCCGACGACGCCAGCGAAGTCCGCCTGACCAGTGACTTCAAAGTCCAGGCGCCGAAAGTGACCGTGGCCATGGACGAGATCATGCAGATGCTCGAGGGGAACGACGAGGAGACCGCCCAGCGGTTCGACGACATCGTCTCCCATCCGGACGCCTATGCCATTGGCGAGATGGACCCGAAGAAATCCCGCGAATTCACGCAGCGGATGCGGCGCGTCCTGCGAAGCGGGAGCTGGCAAGCGCGCATCCTGGCGGCGCGGATGTTGGGACGGCAGGGCGACCTCGACAACGTCCCCATCTTGATCTACGCGCTGACCGACCCCGACCCTCGTGTGGTGGCGGAAGCCTGGAAGGGCTTGCGGCTGACACGGCGCGAATTGTTCTCCGACGACAAGGAACCGCCCGATCCCAGCGACCGGGCGGCCATCGAGGAAGAGGTCGATCGGTGGAAAACCTGGTTCCGCGGCATTCGGCCCGACGCCGCTTTCATCGAACCCGGTGCGGCCCTCTCATCCGGCGGGCGCAAAAAGGGGGCGACTCCCCCGTCTTCCAAGCAATAGGAGCAAGTCATGGCACACTACATCGATGATCGTCCGGTCGAGGAGCGGCTGAAGGTGCGACCGTACGACCGGGCTGCCGCTTGGCTGATCGCGCTATTGGTGATCATCGGTTGCACTGACAGCCTGATGTTCCTGTTGTGGATCAGTCCGTTTCTGGGTTACGAACTTCCCGAGCCGCAAATCGCCATTCAACTCGACATCGCCGGGCGGGGCGACCACGCCGAGGGGTACGCTCGAGACAAAGAGCCGCCGGGCGTGGAGGAACTCGAAGAGTTCATGGAACCGGAAGTCGAGATGTTGCTGGAGGCGGTCACCGACATCGTCTCTTCCACCGCTGCCGCCTTCGACTCGATCGCATCGGACGCCACGTCTCCTGCCGTGGGCAGCGGCAAGGGAGACAGCCGGCCGCCGGGACCGCTGGGCGAAGGCGAAGACATTATTCCCGAATGGGAACGGTGGCTGATCAAATACAACACCACCACCATCGACGCCTACGCTCAGCAGCTCGATCAGTTCAAAGTCGAATTGGGAGTGATGGGGGGCGGTTTCCGCTTGATCGACTATGCCTCGAATTTCAGCGGCACGATCCGCAAGCGCAAGGGCAAAGGCTCGGACGACAAGCGGATCTACTTCGTCTGCTCCGACGGAAAACTCAAGGAATACGACCGCCAGTTGGTGCAAAAAGCGGGAATCCCCACGTCGCGCCGCATCGTCGCTCAGTTCATTCCGCCCGACTTGAGGCAGCAACTGCTCAATCTCGAGTTGCAATACGCCGTGCGAGGCAAGAACGTCAAGAATCTGAGTGACAAGAACGTGTACGTTCCCATCTTCAAGCGCATTCGCAAGACGGTGTTCGGTGTGCGTCGAAGCGGTGGGAAGTACCAGTTCTACGTCATCAGCCAGTCGTACCGCAGTTGAGCGTGCGGCCGCAGGACGCGTCCATCGGAGCGGCAGGAAGCCGAGCGTGTTCCACGAGAGGGGCACGCGGTAGTTTTTCCTACTTTGTGCAACAAGAGTCGAAACCCGATATGATTGCAGAAATCAATGTCTTCGCCGTCCTGGGCAACATCATGTACGGCGTGTTGGCCGCGATCGCTCTGTGGGGCGGGTTCTGCGTCGTGATGGTCCTGATGCGGATCTCGCAGAAGAAGTTCAAGAGCGAAGCGGCTCAAGCCGATTTCCTCGATTCGCTCGC
>Ga0256839_1003598_pt1 | contig 15856 bp, 14 predicted proteins | sample 354166metaG_FD_185968 | JGI IMG/M metagenome (GOLD analysis project Ga0256839, IMG submission 185968) | Hydrothermal vent microbial communities from Mid Atlantic Ridge, Atlantic Ocean - 354-166 | ecosystem: Environmental > Aquatic > Marine > Hydrothermal vents | place: Atlantic Ocean: Mid... | reverse complement strand
GCGGCCAAAAAGCCTCTCGGTGACAGAGATAGAAACATTGGTGCGCTCGCCCTATGATATTTATGCAAAATATGTGCTAAAACTAAAACCGCTAGATGCAATTGGGCAAGAGCCTGATGCGCGAGATAAAGGCAATATTATCCATGCAATTTTTGAGCAATTTATAAAAGAAAAAATTGAAGTAAATGCGCCAGATGCTTTGGCCGCCTTAATGAATATTGCAAAAAAACATTTCTCTATTCTTTCATCAAATCCCTCGCTTGAAACACTTTGGTTATCTCGCTTTAATATAATTGCAAAAGAATTTATAAAATTTGAGTGTGAGCGTGATGCAAATATTTTAACAAGACATGCTGAAATTTATGGCGAGTGGAAATTGCCAGCAACAGATCTAATTTTTACCCTAAGAGGCAAGGCAGACAGAATAGATATAACCAAGGATAACAGCATAGAAATTCTTGATTATAAAACTGGTGCAGTGCCAGATGTAAAAGATATGAAACAGTTTCTTGCCCCGCAAATGTTACTTGAGGCGGCTATGGCAAGGGAGGGGGTTTTTGCAAATATTGAGCCAAAATCTATTAGCGCCCTTAAATATATAAAACTTGCCTTTGGGCCAGATGCTTTTAAAATTACCGACTTTGCTATTGAAAAAGAAAGTGATTTAGAAAAGGCGATAGATGAGATTATCCGGCGACTTTCTATGCAGGTGCAGCATTATTTGCTAAGCGATGACAAGCCGATGAGTGCTAGAATTTTTCCCTCAGCAACCCAAAAATTCATTGGAAATTATGACCATTTAGCTCGCACGGGTGAGTGGAGTTCAATTGACATTTTGGAGGAGGAATAATGAGTGAACGTAGCGCCTCTCCAACCGCTGACATAATTAAGCGACAGAAAACTGCAGCCAATCCTCTCTCATCTGTTTGGGTTGAGGCCAATGCGGGTGCAGGCAAAACTCATGTTTTGGTTGAGAGGGTGTTAAGGCTGTTGCTTGAAAACGTGCCGCCGCAAAATCTTCTTTGCCTAACCTTTACAAATGCAGCCGCTGCAGAAATGCGCATTAGAGTTTCAAAAAAATTAGCTGACTGGGCGCTAATGAATGATGAAGATTTAATAAAAGAGCTTGAGCTTTTAACCTCAAAAAAAATTGATGAGAAAACTCTAAATATTGCACGTAAATTATTCGCAACCGCACTTGAAACTCCAGGTGGGTTAAAGGTGAATACAATTCATGCTTTTTGTGAAAGCGTGTTACATCGTTTTGCTTTTGAGGCCAAAGTGCCGCTTAATTTTACTCTGATGGAAGAGAGCGAAACAGATGATTTATTAAAAAGTGCTAGCGAGCAGGTTTTGGCACAAGCCATGCAAAATAAGGGCGATAATATTGTTGCAATAAAATGGCTTTTTGCAAATTTAAGTGATGCCCAAATTAACGAAGCAATAAATTGCGCCCTTGGTAATATTGCACAATTAAGGGCGGTGTTTAATGATAAACAGGGGGCAAAAAACCGTTTAAAAAAATTGGTTGGCTATAAAGAAAATGAAACTGTAGAAAACCTGCGAGAAGAAATTATTTCAAATTCTTTTTTACCAACAAAAAATTACGCCGATGTTTTTGCTGTTTGTGCGCCAGATGAAACAAAAAACCGCTTTGAAGATAAGTTAGCAAAAATTGATATAAAAAACCCCGACCCAGATGCAATAATGAGGGCTTTTCTTAAAGCTGACTTTACTGTCCCTGTTAGATTTCCCAAGAAAGATTTTAAAGATGCACTTGGCGGATTGGGTGATATTTTACTTGATGAAGCGCATCGCCTTGCTGATATTCATCAGCGCATAATACGAGCCACACTGGTTACTCGCTCATCTGCCTTCATTGATATTTTAGCTGAAATATTTGAAAAATATCAACAGCAAAAAGCCTTTCGCTCAATGCTTGATTTTGATGATTTAATCGAGCGAGTTGCTTATCTTTTTACATCTGGGGCAAGCATGGATTGGGTGCTTTATAAGCTAGATTCAAATATCTCTCATATTTTGGTTGATGAGAGCCAAGATACAAATGCTCAGCAATGGGTGATTGTTAAAAAACTTTGCGAGGAGTTTTTTGTTGGTGAAACAAAAGACGAAAGCCAGCGAAGTATATTTGCTGTTGGAGATAAAAAACAATCTATCTTTTCGTTTCAAGGAGCAGAACCCACATTATTTGGCCAAAGCGGAGTTGAAATAAAATTAAAAGCAAAAAATGCTAAAAAATCATTTGCAAATGTAGAATTAAAGGCCTCATTTCGCACCCTGCCAAATATATTAAAGGCGGTGGATTTAGTTTGTGAACAAGACGAAATAAATAGTGCTTTATTAGCAGATAGGCATGATATTTCCCATGAAAGCGCAAGGGACGACAAGGGCGGTTTGGTTTGCTTATGGCCGCCAATAAAACAACAAGATGTCACATTGCCGCTAAATCGCTGGCCACTAGAAACAGATGCGCTTGAGGTAAGAAATGCTGCCAGAATTGTAGCGCAAAATATTGTTGAAAACATTGAAAGCTGGATAGATACAAAACGCCCTCTTGCCCAGCGAGGGCGAGCAGTAAAAGCCGATGATATTTTGATTTTACTGCAATCACGAAAAGCATTATTTTATGAAATTATTCGCGCTCTAAAAAGTAAAAACATCAAAACTCCTGGCTCTGATAGAATTTCTCTTTCAAGCCATATTGTTGTGCTTGATCTTTTGGCTTTGGCGGATATTTTGCTTAATCCATCAGATGATTTAAGTCTGGCGGCAATTTTGCGCTCACCGTTATTTGAGATTGATGAAAGCGATCTTTTTGAACTTGCTGCCTTAAGAGTAAAAAATATAAGCCTTTGGCAGGCCTTAAAAACCTCATCAAATCAGCGTGCAAAATCAGCTTATCAAGATTTAAAAGGCTGGCGAGAAAGGCTTGATTTCGAGCGCCCCTATGAATTTTTTGCACAAATTCTTTATGCACAAGGTGGGCTAAAGAAATTTCATGCTCGCCTTGGCGCTGAAATAGACGATATTGTTGCAGAATTTTTAGACCTTGCATTTGCCCATGAGCAGAAAAGCCAGCCCTCATTATTAGGCTTTATCAATGCAATGCGAAATGCTGATATTTCTATTAAGCGTGAATTGGGTGCATCTGGTCATGGCGTGCGCATCATGACAGTTCACGGCGCCAAGGGGCTTGAAGCGCCAATTGTAATTTTGGCTGATGCCGCTTCTGGACCAAATACAACTAAAATGGGTAATAAAATAAATTATATTACTCCCCCAGATGGCCCAAGCTTGGTTCATGCGGCAAAGAAAGAAGATTTTTGCGAGAAAAGTCAATATTTACGTCAAACAGATATAGAGAATGAGAAGGCAGAATATTGGCGCAAACTTTATGTGGCAATGACTAGAGCAGAAGACGAGTTATATGTAACTGGCATGCTCACAAAAAAAGGTAAGATTGAGGGCACTTGGTATGAAATGATTGAAAAATCACTACAACCAGATAGCAAAGAATTAGAGGTTAAGGGAAGTGAAGCAAAGGGGCTTATTTTCCCAAAATTTCAAATAGAACCAAAAGCGATTAAAACAATAAGACCTGAAGTAGATATAGAAAAAGATATAATATCGCCAAGCATTTTTGCGCTGAAACATAAGCCAAAAAAGATAGAAATAATCAGGCCATCATCTGCCTATCAACTAGACGAATTAGATGGTGAGAGTGAGGTTTTTGATACATTTGATACAAAGGCTCAGGCCATTCAAAATGCAGAACTGGCACGAAAAAAAGGCATTGCGCTACATGCTTTGCTTGAGCATTTGCCAAAAATTACAGCTGAAAAGCGTAAAAAAATTGGCTTTTTAGCGCTTGAGGTATTATTACCAAATGAGACAGAATGGCATGAAGAGCTGGTTGAAAAGGCGCTTAATATTATTAGCTCAAAGCAATTTAGCTTTTTATTTGGAGAAAACTCTCGCCCTGAAGTGCCATTTTTGCTTGAAGCAATTAAAAATGATAAAAAAATAACTATCGCTGGAAGAATAGACAGAATCATCATTGATAATGATAAGGTGATGATGGTAGATTTTAAATCTGATAAATTACTGCCTAAAAACCAAGATTTAATAGCAGATTCTTATTTTACTCAATTAGGCCTTTATAGATTAGCAGGAGCAAAATTATTCCCTAACAAGCAATTAGAATGTGCAATATTTTGGACTCAAGAAGAAAAACTAATGTTATTAGAGGAAAAAAGACTAGAAAAAGCAGTTGCAAGTTTTAGCCTCTTGTAATATTAGTGCCTGCTAATATATATTAAACTTGAATTGCACAGAAAACTACTTAGCTGTGTTTTGAAAATATTTTAAGAAAGGCATATACAATGACTCAACAAGTAACAGACGCAGACTTCAAAAAAGAGGTTTTGGATTCTCAAATGCCAGTAATGGTTGATTTTTGGGCAGAATGGTGTGGCCCATGTAAGGCGATTGCCCCAATGCTTGATGAATTATCAATGGAACTTTTAGGCAAAGTAAAAATTGTAAAGCTAAATGTTGATGAAAATCCTTCAACAATGGCACAATTTGGTGTTCGCTCAATTCCAACCATGATTATTTTTAAAAATGGTGAACCAGTTGATATGAAAGTTGGCGCAGGTCCAAAAGCTACAATGAGCCAATGGTTACTAAGTCACGCTTAGGCTTTAGATATTTAGCAAGTTTTAAATAAAATCTATTGCACTTAATAAAGCTTGCATCTATAAAGCAAAAGTTGAACTGAATGGCCCGGCTAAAAAGGCATGCCGTGGCTATTTTAAATGCTCTTTTGAGGTTTTTATAATCTCAAAAATAATAAGGAAAAGCAAAATGCCAAAAATGAAGACTAAGTCAGGCGCTAAAAAGCGCTTTAAACTGACTGCGTCAGGTAAAGTGAAGGCTGGCCCTGCTGGCAAACGTCACCGCCTAATGTCGCACAATTCTAAATATATTCGTCAAAACCGTGGTACAGATATTCTTTGCGATGCCGATGCGCGCACCGTCAAAAAATATATGCCATACGGCTAACTCTAACGCTTTTGAAGAGGAGACAACATGTCCCGCGTTAAAAGAGGCGTTACAGCACACGCCCGTCATAAAAAAGTTATCAAAGCTGCTAAAGGCTATTATGGCCGCCGCAAAAATACCATTCGCGTTGCCAAACAGGCAGTGGAAAAAGCAGGTCAATACGCATATCGTGATCGCCGCCAAAGAAAGCGCAATTTCCGCGCCCTTTGGATTCAGCGTATCAATGCTGGCGCTCGCATTCACGGCCTAACATATGGTCGATTTATCGACGGCCTTAATAAGGCTGAGGTAGCGGTTGATCGCAAGGTTCTAGCTGATCTTGCTGTTCGTGAACCAGAAGCATTTGGCGTTCTTGTTGCCAAAGCTAAGGCAGCGCTTGGATATCTTGAAAGTGTGGAAGCAACCACACATTCACGTATCTCTGCATAAAACTGCTTTAAACCTTGCTTGTTAAGGTCAAAATTTAGCCTTGTGCTTTCCTTTTAAAAGGAAAAGCGCAGGGCTTTTTTATTTCATATAATGCTAAAAACGGATTGATAAATAATGTCCAACCCAGAACTTGATAGTTTAAGAGAAGAAATAATTGCAAGAGTCAGTGCAGCAGGCGATTTAAAAGCACTTGATAATGTGCGAGTGGCCGCGCTTGGTAAAAAAGGCTCTATTTCGGCAATGCTCGCCAGCCTTGGTAAAATGAGCCAAGAAGAGCGTAAAATTGCAGGACCTGCAATCAATGGCTTAAAAAATGAAATTGGCAAATTGATTGAGGCTAGAAATATTGAGCTAAAAGCCAAAGCGCTAGAAGAGCGCCTTAAAAGTGAAAAGCTTGATATTAGCTTACCGCTTCCCTCTGCGCCAACCAGCACTGGCTCTATTCACCCAGTTTCTCAGGTGATTGATGAAATTTCAGCGATTTTTTCTGATATGGGATTTTCTATTGCCGAGGGACCCGACATTGAAACTGATGAATTAAATTTCACCGCATTAAATTTCCCTCCCGATCACCCCGCGCGTGAAATGCATGATACATTCTTTTTTGAGCCTGATGCACAGGGCGAGCGAAAACTTCTTCGCACCCATACTTCACCTGTGCAGGTTCGCACCATGAAAAAAACAAATCAAAAGCCAGAGGCAGCGTGGATTACAGAGCCAAAAGACCCACCAATTCGTGTTATCATGCCAGGGCGCACCTATCGTTGTGATAGCGATCAAACCCATACACCGATGTTTCATCAGGTTGAAGGGTTGGTGATTGATAAAGCCTCACACATTGGGCAATTGCGTTGGGTGTTAGAAGAGTTTCTTAAAAGCTTTTTTGAAGTTGATGGAATTAAAACCCGTTTTCGCCCTTCATTTTTTCCCTTTACCGAGCCGTCAATGGAAGTTGATGTGCAGTGCGATAGGAGCGGTGGGGAGATGAAAATAGGGCAGGGCGATGATTGGCTAGAAATCCTTGGTTGCGGCATGGTTCACCCAAATGTATTAAAAATGGCAGGGCTAGACCCTGATGTTTATCAAGGTTTTGCCTTTGGCATGGGGATTGATAGATTGGCAATGCTAAAATATGGCATGGCGGATTTACGAGCATTTTTTGATGCCGATGTGCGCTGGCTAAAACATTACGGCTTTAGACCGCTTGATATGCCTACACTGTTTGGGGGGTTGAGTAGTTGATGTTGAGTGCAATTATATGGCTCAATGTCATTCTGAGGCATAGCCGAAGAATCTTAAGACTCTTCGCTATGCTCAGAGTGACATGGCTTGTTAAGCCAGAAATAAAAACTCGTTGTCATTGCGAGGAGCGACAGCGACGAAGCAATCCAGAGTTTAAAATACAAAAGCTAGCATTTTGGATTGCCACGCACCTTGCAGATGCTCACAATGACGAGGTTGGTGGTAGCGACACTTCCCAATGCCACAACTATAACCTTTGCCGTCATTCCCGCGAAAGCGGGAATCCAGTGATGTTAGTAGTGAATATATTGGCTGGTGTTTTCCAGTGGGCTAGACAATCAATAAATAAAAGCAGATATAATTTTAAACATTTGTATATATCTAAAGCTTCTCTGGATTCCGACTTTCGTCGGAATGATGGCGAAGAGAAAAGCTGGCATTATTATTTACGCATTGTCATTCTGAACGAAGTGATGAATCTAAGATATTTCGCTTGCGCTCAATATGACACTCTAATGCAAAATGAGGTCAAAAACACACAATCACAACAGGCACAATAAAATGAAATTCACAATTGAATGGCTAAAAACCCATCTTAAAACCGATGCAACAAATAGCGAAATTATTGAAACTTTAACGATGATCGGCCTTGAAGTTGAGGGCGTTGAGGATCAGGCTAAAGCGCTTGAGCAATTTACTATTGCCAAAGTCATTGAGGCAAAAAAACACCCTAATGCTGATAAATTGCAGGTGTTGCTGGTTGACAGCGGCAAGGGCGAGCCAATTAAAGTTGTGTGCGGTGCGCCAAATGCTAAAACGGGCATGATGGGTGTTTTTGCAGCAACTGGTGCTTATATTCCAGGTAGTGATTTCACCCTTAAAAAGGGTAATATCCGTGGTGAGGAAAGTAATGGCATGATGTGTTCTGAAAAAGAATTGCTGCTTTCAGATGACCATGATGGAATTATTGAATTGCCAAATGATGCACCACTTGGGGCGAGATATATTGACTATGCTAAAATTGATGGAGTGGTGATTGATATTGCCATCACGCCAAATAGAGGCGACTGCACAGGCGTTTATGGCATAGCACGTGATTTAGCAGCAACAGGCATTGGTGATTTAAAAGACACCCCAATTGCCGCTATTGCAGCAACGGCAGGTGAAACAACAATTCCAATTGAGTTGCGCTTTGATAATGATAAAAATCCTCCCTGTCCGCTGTTTGCTGGACGTATGATAAAAAATGTTAAAAATGTCCCATCGCCAGCTTGGCTACAAGATTACTTAAGAGCGATTGGCCTGCGCCCAATTAACGCATTAGCTGATATTACTAATTTCATTAGCTATGATAGAGGTCGCCCGCTGCATGTTTTTGACGCTGATAAATTGAGCGGCACGCTTCATGCTCGCATGGGTAAAAAGGGTGAAAAACTAGCGGCGCTTGATAATAAGACTTATCCAATAGATGAAACCATGTGTGTCATTGCCGATGATAGTGGCGCTATAGGACTTGGCGGAATAATGGGCGGGACTTCTACTTCTTGTGATGAGAATACAAAAAATGTGCTGATTGAATGCGCTTGGTTTGATCCCAAAAATATTGCACAAACTGGCCGTAAATTAGGCATAATATCCGATGCGCGTTATCGTTTTGAGCGCTATGTTGATCCAAACTCAACCCGCCTAGGCATTGAGTTAGCAAGCAAACTAATATTAGAAATTTGTGGTGGTGAGCCATGTGAAACCAATATAGTTGGTGAAAAATTACCAGATGAGAAAATTATTGATTTTCCAATTTCTGAAATTGAGCGACTTACAGGCTTAAAAGTGCCATTGGCAGAAATAAAAGTTATTTTAACAAGGCTTGGCTTTTGGCTTTCTGGCACTGGCGATATTGTAAAAATTGCTGTCCCATCTTGGCGACCAGATGTAACAATGAAGGCAGATATTGTTGAAGAAATAATGCGTATCGTGGGGGTTGATAAAGTCCCTGTTGAGCCATTGCCATCTTTATCAGGTGTAGCAAAAAAAATGCTCACGCAAATCCAAAACCGCCGTCGCCTAGCTCGCCGTGCGTTGGCAACTCGTGGTTTTAATGAAGCAATAAATTATTCTTTCATCTCAAAAGATGAGGCAATCCGCTTTGGCGGTGGAGATAAATCTTTACGTCTAGCAAATGCTATTTCACAAGATATGAGCGATATGCGCCCCTCACTTTTACCAGGTTTACTGGCGGCGGCTTCACGCAATGCAAATCGTGGCTTTGCTGATATTGCAATGTTTGAAGTCGGGCAGATTTTTCTCTCTGATGAGGCAAAAGGCCAGCATACTTATGCAAGTGCCATTCGCACTGGAACTGCCAATATAAATGGTTCTGGCCGGCATTGGCGCAATGGTGCAAAAAAAGTTGATGTGTTTGATATTAAAGCAGATATGGCGGCGCTTTTTGATGTTTTAGGACAGGATATAGACAAGGCGCAAATCATTGCTGAGCCTGCATCTTGGGCGCACCCAGGGCGAGCTGGCAGAGTTCAGCTTGGGCCAAAATTGATTTTAGGCTGGTTTGGTGAAATTCACCCAGCTTTGCTTGAGGAAATGGATTTGAGTGGGCCAATTATGGCTTTTGAGATTGATCTTGATGCGCTTCCTGCACAGCGTAAAAAGGCTACTAAAAGCAAGCCAGCAATTGCGCTTTCTGATCTAATGTCATTAACTCGAGATTTTGCTTTTGTAATTGAAAAAGACATTCCAGCAGCCAGCCTTATCAAGGCGGCCAAAAGCGCCAATAAGTCGCTTATCACTGGGGTTAATATTTTTGATGTATTTGAGGGTGAGCATGTGGGAGAGGGCAAAAAATCAATAGCGATTGAGGTTAGTATCCAGCCAAAAGACAAAACTATGACTGACGAAGAAATTGAAGCGGTTTGTGCATCGGTGATAAAGGCGGTTGAAAAAACAACTGGTGGTGAACTTAGAAGCTAAAGAGTAAAATCTTCACCTAGATAGACTTTGCGTGCTTTTTCGTCATTAGCGATGGTTTGTGGTGTTCCTTGTATTATCACTTTACCATCGTTAATAAGATAAGCCCTATCAACAAGGCCAAGGGTTTCACGCACCGAATGGTCGGTTATTAACACGCCTATGCCTCGTTTGGTTAATTGGCGCACCAGCCCCTGAATTTCAGCAACGGCAATTGGGTCAACCCCAGCAAAAGGCTCATCAAGCAACATAAATTTAGGATCGCTTGCCAAAGCACGGGCAATTTCTACCCTTCGGCGCTCTCCGCCAGATAATGCTAAGGCATTATTATTTGCTAAATGAGAAATAGAAAATTCCTCCATCAATTCTTTAAGTCGGCGTTTTCGTTCTTTCTTATTCTTTATATGCCCCTCTAGCACTGCCAGAATATTATCTTTTGCGCTTAAGCCACGAAAAATTGAAGGCTCTTGCGGTAAATAGCCAAGGCCTAATCGCCCACGTTGAAATAATGGCAGTCTGGTGCAGTCCAACCCCTCAATAAGCACCTTGCCTTTATCTGGTTTTACCAAACCCATAATCATTGTAAAAACTGTAGTTTTTCCGGCTCCATTTGGCCCTAAAAGGCCAACAGTTTCCCCACATTGAAGTGCAATAGAAACATTGCGCACAACTGTTTTTTTGCCAAAAGATTTAGCAAGTCCATGCGCTATTAACCAGCCAGTTTGATCTATTTCATTTACCACTTATTCTAATCCTAAAGAGATTTTTATTGCGAGAATATTGCCGTTACACGCCCGCCACCAGATTGCGTAGGAAATTTTGATACCCCTGTAGCAATATTTACAATCAACTCCTCACCAGTGATAACTCCACTATCATTTGTAACTTTCACATTATCATAAAGAGTAAGAATTTTTGTCTTTGGATCGTAAACTCCTCGATCAGAACTAGCTCTTTGCTCTGGCTGTTCTATTATTACATTGCCTATAGCTTCAAATGATTTCAGATCAGATGGGCCATTCTCACCATATATTACAATTATTTTATCTGCCCATAAAGTAAAATCTGGCTGTTTAACAATCACATTGCCTTCAAATATAGCATTTGAAACATTCTCATCAACTATAAACTGATCAGAGGTAATATTAACCTCTTCAGCTATAGCCATATTGCTAAGGGTAAAAAGAAAGCCTGAAATAAGCATCAATATGATGGTGCTATATTTTGTTAGGTTCATATTGATTTCTCCAAATTTCTATAATTATTCTTCATTATTAAATATGGTAAGCTGAACTTGATTAAATTTCCAAACTTGGCTCTGCATATCATAAACCAGTGTTTTAGACTTTAATATTGAGCCATCAGAAAAAATTATCTCAACATTATCTCTTGCATCTAAAATCTGAGTGTCCCAATCTATTATCACATCATGTAAACGTGATTTTATACCACGGCTATCATTGACAATCATCTCATCTTCTACTTTTACGACCTGCTCAATAAGGTTGTAATTGGCTTGTTTAGCCGTTGCTATAACGCTTAAGCCATCTGGGCGTAACATATCAAACCTTGCATCACTTAAGTCATAAGAATCACCATCTCCAACAGCTGTGCTTGCTGCTTTTGCAGTAATATTATAGCTAACACCATTACCCATAATGCCGGAATATTGCGGCGCTTCAATGATTATTAAATCCCGCTCAATTCTAATGCCAGATATTTTAATGTCATCACCAATATTGGCAATAATAATATTCAACAGTAAAAAAGCAAAAATAATTAATCCGAAAATTGGCACAAGAATACGCAAAGTTGCAATAAATCTATTGCGCCAAATCAACCTGTTATAAAGTGAAATAGGCTTGGTATTTGCATCCATATTTCACCAATCTCCTTTTAATAACCGCTTATGACCTTTACTAGCTATGAGCAAAAATATCCATTTCTGGCCAGCCAGCTAAATCAAGCGCAACTCGAGTTTCAAGAAACTCAAAAGATTTTTGCGCTAATATTTCACGCCCCTCACGTTTAAGCATTTTATCAAGATGGCGTTTAATATCATGCAAATACAGCACATCTGAGGCAGCATATTTTTGTTGTGCAACGCTTAATTCATCAGCCCCCCAATCAGAACTTTGTTGGGATTTTGAAATATCAATACCAAGTAATTCGCGACTAAGGTCTTTTAAGCCATGGCGATCGGTATAAGTGCGGGCGAGTTTTGAGGCAATTTTTGTGCAGTAAACAGGACCAACAATTGTGCCGAATCTATTTTGCAGGGCAGCCATATCAAAGCGGGCAAAGTGAAAAATTTTTGTCTTTGATTTGTCGTTTAATAGTTTTTGCAAATTCGGTGCTGATGTCTGTCCCTTCTCAATCTGCACAATATCTGCACTGCCATCACCACACGATAGCTGCACAACACAAAGCCTATCGCGCTTGGTTTGTAAGCCCATTGTTTCAGTATCGATAGCTATTGAAGATTTATAGTGTGACAAATCTGCCAGATCACCCTTATGCATTCTAATTGTCATAATTTTACCTTTACTCAAATTTTACTATTGATGCCATAGCATAATGATTAAAAAATGATAGAATTATTTTGTATTTAAATCTAATTGCTCCAGCAGACTTTCTATCTTTGCAACATTTTTTAAATGATGTTTTGACATTGCAAAATTAAAACTGGTTTTTGTGCGGCCTGGTATAAATACACAAACATTGAGACCTGGATTAAATGCTCCGCAATAAACAGGTTCAACAAATAATTTTGTGAAATCGCCATTTAAACGCTGTGGTGATGTTAGTGATAAGTTTAAATCGAAGCCAGCATTGAAACGAAATGTTTTTTCAGAATATATAAAAGGAATATATTTTTTCATAAAGCGATGCACAGAAAATATTGCATCAAAAAAATCTTGCGAGGAGCTAGGGTTTTTAAATTCAACTTTTTTAAGTGCTTTTTCAGCCCCTTGAACAAACTCTACAAAATTTTGCTTCACTTTAAATTTTACAGTCATTGCATGAAATTTAAAAAAGTCAGAATTTACCTTATAATCTCTAACTCTATCCATATCTGCATATACTATTGAAACTACTCTTTTTGAAAAGCCTTTGCCGCCATTATTTAATCCATAAGCTACAAGTGCAAACATTAAAGCGCGACGAGAAACACCAAGAGACCTTGCTATAGAGCGTAATTTTGTATGTTCAACAACAAGTGTTTTAAAAGCTTTGTCATGTGTTTTTGGTACTAAAATTGCAGCGGCTAACACCTGTAATGGAGCAATAAACAAAGCAATAAATTTATAATAAGCCTTAGTTAAAAAAGCAGTATTTTTAGCTCTATCATCATTGACAATAGTCTTTTTTGAGCTTGTTAAAAGTGAAACATCTGCCCCTTCAATCAAAGCATGAGTAGATAATATCAAAATCATTGCTTTATGTTCACCATCAGAGCTATTTTTCTTCACTACACATTTAATGCGAAATAAAGGTAGATTTGCTGAAGAAAAAACTTCACTTCCCTCAATATTCCACTTATCAGGATAGTCTTTAAGGCTTTCAACTGTCTTTATTGAGCAAATTTGTTGTAAAATTTCTGTAGGGAAATTTTTTCCATTATCGTTATTGTCAAATCCTGCTAAAAGTTGAGGGGCGAGCTCAACTAGGTTTTTGGCGATATTTTCTAAAGTTTTTATAGTGATATTATCATTGGAAAAAGCAGTAAAATATACTGTGTGACGGGCTTGATAAAAATACCATTGATTATCAGTGAAATCTTTTGTTGGTTCATGCCAAGATAAAGGTTTGTTTTCATCTAAAGCTTTTGAGTTTTTTAAAATGTCTCTGGCTATAATTTTGTTCAAAGCCCTCTTCCCCCAATAGTATAAAAAACATCTTTAGCATATTATATAAAGTTGAGGCTAGACTTTTATAAAGTTGAGGCTAGGCAGGTTTTAATTTTGTGCCTTATAATTTCGTAAAATATAAGCTAACTCGCTTGGGTTGATTTCATCAAGCAATTGCACGCCATACCCATCTGCACGAGATGCGCGAATTATTCCCGCAACATTTATATCATCAATAATAATTGAAATACGCTCTGAATTGCGCTCAAGCAAAAATAAAGAGGCGGGGCGAAAGCGCAACCCTCCCTGAGAAATTTCAGCAATTACACCCTCAATTTCTTGCGAATTATTATGAAGAATCATACTAGCAACTGCAAAAACAGCATGCCTTTCAAAGGCTCTTTTATGGGCATTTTTCTCTTGATCTTTTTTCAAACGCTTTTGTAATAATTCAGCTTGCTTGCTATTCGAAGTAATTCTTGTTTCTTCAAAAGAGTGTTGAGTTGATTTATATTTTACGTTGGAGCTGTGTGTTTGCATATTGTCTCTCTTTAATAACTCTTACCTTTAAAGTTTGAAATTATTTTTTATACTTTGCTGGGCATCTGTTGTTTTTTATCTCTATTGCTTTTTGCTACTACGTTTTTATCAACAGCAATATCTTTAAAGTTAGAATGTAGCGAGGCCATATCCCCATCTCTAAGTGAGGATTTTATCTCCTCTAACAGATCATAAGCATCTTCACTTGTTTTCTGCTGACTTTCATCTTGCACCATTGGTTGAGCCAATTCAAAACGAGATAATTGTTCATCCAGTTTCACAAGCTTTTCAGCCATATTTTTATCGCGCATTTCTAGGTTTCTTGCCATGGCACCAGTTGCTTGTAAAACCTCATCTTTTATTTCTTGGTTGGCGGATATTAACTTAATAGTATCAATTGTTTTTGCCATTGCAGATCCAAGCAATTGATTCTGCTCATACATTTGACGTGATGTGCCAATCAATTCATTAAGTGCATTATGTTGAGTGCGAGCATTTTCGCTTAAAGCATTTACAGAGCTTGTAAGCTGGTTGAGTTTGTCATTATGTCTTTTGTTTGAAGCAACAGAAATCCTTGCTGCACGCATAACCAAGGAGAGGCGTTTTTCTTCCAGCATTGCACCATGTCCAGCAGCACTGGCACTATTTTTTACCCCCATGCTACTACCTGGTTCAATTTCAACAATTGTTGATAGCCAACCCTCAAAATTTGATACAAATTCAGAAAAACCCATTGCAGAAAAGCGTACCATTAGTGAAAGCACCAAGGAGGTCACCAGACCAAAAAGTGATGAAGAAAAGCCAACAGCCATGCCCTGAAGTGGAATTTGCAATTTAGCCATCAGCAAAGCAATTGCTGTTGTTGGATCACCTGAGCTTAAATCAAGTGCAGCAAGAATATCACCAATAGAGGCCAGAGTTAACATCAAACCTAAAAATGTTCCGATTAAGCCAAGTAAAACCAAAATACCAGAAACATATTGCGTTAGAGCTTTGCGATCCTGCAATTTCATGTCAATTGCATCTATTAAGGTTTGCATGGTGGCAGGTGAAAGGTTTATATCTTTATTTCTTGCCAACTCTTCATTCATTAGTTGAAAGGCCGGCCCCAACACATCTGGCTTTTTAAAAACAGTGGCCATTTCATTGCAGCGATAATGTTTCCACATTTTATCGGTTTGCACGCCACGTTTTGCTACCATTTCATCATCATAGGCTTCTTGCAAATATTGCAAAGCTAAACCCTCATTGCGAAGTGTGAGAATAGAGCGGAAAACTAGTAAGACGCCAAAGAAAAATACTCCAAAAATAGTAAGATTAAGCACCACATTTGATGACACAGCAGAAATAATAAAGTCAATTTGCCAAATAGAAAGAAGTATTAGAATGCCAAAAACTACACTCATTCTAATTAGAGGGGTATGAACAAATTTTTTCATCACTTAGTCCGCTAGTTTTAATCACTTAATTAGCTTTTAGCTAATCCATAAACATATTTAGTCGACAATTTGACATTAAAGCTTGCTGATTTAGTTAATATTTACAAAAAAACACCTTATTTTACAAAAACTCTTACTTGCTTATTATCCTCTTTATTTTGCGCAGGTCTTACATTCACCGTGAGATTGTTACCAAGTAGGCCATTTGTTATCAAAATATTTCTAACTGATAGTAATCTGAAATATGCCTTTCTCTTTGCTTGTGAAAGGGCTGATGAATTTGGATCA
>Ga0256839_1003597_pt1 | contig 15856 bp, 14 predicted proteins | sample 354166metaG_FD_185968 | JGI IMG/M metagenome (GOLD analysis project Ga0256839, IMG submission 185968) | Hydrothermal vent microbial communities from Mid Atlantic Ridge, Atlantic Ocean - 354-166 | ecosystem: Environmental > Aquatic > Marine > Hydrothermal vents | place: Atlantic Ocean: Mid... | reverse complement strand
TACCCGCATGAATGACCTCGGAATTGCGCGAGCTTGTCACCATGCCAATGCCGATTTCGGCTTCGACGATGAGGACTTCGTGCCCCGCCAAAGCCAAAGCACGGCCAATAGCGAGGCCGATAACACCGGCCCCGGCAATGACGCAATCTAATTTGTCCATGGCGATATGCCTTTAGGTTTTACTTGCTTTAGGCTTTATTTATATGGGTGTTTCGCATTCCCGTGAATTTCTGGGTCAAATTGCAGGTTTGTACGGTTGATGTTTTCAATCATATCTTTGATGCCGTCTTCCACATTGTACTTAATTTCAAAACCAAGTACGGCGCGGATTTTAGCGCACGAGATAGAATAATCGCGGCGGTCAGCTTCGCCCGCATCCGGAAAATCAATCTTGGCTTCGGGGATGTGCTTCTTGACCAGCATGGCGATGTCTTTAATCGGCATGTTATTGCCTTCATCACCAACGTGGAAGATTTTACGGTCACGGGCATAGCGCGGCTGGTTCAGTGTGTGAACAAGCGCGCGGGCAACGTCACGGACGTGAACCAATGAGCGGTATTGATGACCACCACCAAAGACCGAGAAACCACCATCACGGATAGCTTTGTAAACAAACATATTGGTCACTAGGTCAATACGTTGACGTGGTGCCCAACCGAATAAGGTCGTTAGGCGCAATGTGGTTGGGTGGAATGCGGCAACTTCTTCGGCTTTTTTGGCGATAATTTCTTCAGCTCGGAGTTTAGCCGCTGCGTAATATGATAGAGGATTGGTCGGGGTTTCCTCGGTTACCTCGTCGTACATGCCTTTGACATTTCCGTAAACAGAACAAGAGGATGCGAAGATAAGTTCAGGCACACGGTGCAAATCTGGGTCGGTCATGCAGTTGACCAAAGTGCTGACGCATTCCACATTACATGTGTGGTGTGCCTTAAGGTTAATTTTGCAAGCCGGATCGCCAACGATACCGCCGAGATGGATAACCGCGTCCTGGCCGTCCAGTGCATATACCAAATCCCGCGAGGAACGCATATCGCCTTCGATGATTTTAATCTTGTCTGCTACATGATCCAGACCATGACGGCCCCAATAAAAGCTGTCCAGCACGGTGACATCATAGCCGCTGTCTAGAAGTTCTTCAACTGTTGCTGAGCCAATATAGCCAGCGCCGCCAGTTACCAATACGCGTTTTTTCATAGGATTGCCCTTTAATAATTTCGTTATATTATGTTCTGCTAATGTTAAGCGATTTCTTTAATGATTTTCACCACATAGTCAATTTCTTCTTGGCTCATATCGGGACGATTTGGCAGCCCGATAACAGAGCCAGCGATTTTCTCGACATTTGGCAGGTTCATATTGGCGTAATCCGGTAGGTTATCACCAGCGAACAGCTTCAAGAGAGGCGAAATGCCCTCACCTGAGAGAATCGGTTGCTTGTACAGAGGCTCAACATAACGGTTACGGGTTTCGATGCCTTTTTCGCGCAAATACGGGATCAATTCAGCAGTCGTCATGCCCAATTTCTCTTCGTCTATCAGAATATGGAGCCAGAAATATGTGTGCTTTATATGCTGCGGCACTTGGGGAATAGTCAACCAAGGCACATCTTTTATGCGCTTCATAATCTCGTGGGTGGCGCTAATCCGGCGTTTATTGAGACCGTCCAGACGCTCCAATTGAGCCAAACCAATAGCGGCACTAATCTCGGTCATGCGGCCATTATAGCCGAGAATACCGTGGTCATGGCGCCCGGTCATGCCGTGGGAACGGAAACTGCGCAGAAAGTCCGCTTTATCGCCGTCGTTCAGGGTGATAATACCGCCCTCGCCCGTAGTCATTTGCTTGGTCGCGAAGAACGAAAACGCGCCCATATCGCCGAGCGACCCCGCCACTTTGCCGTTATACTTGGTGCCGTGGGACTGGGCGCAATCTTCGATCACATACAGGCCGTTTTCTTTGGCGAATTTGTTAATCGGATCCATATCGGCACTGTGTCCGAAATAATGAACCGGGATGATACCTTTGGTGCGCGGGGTAAGCGCGCGCTGGAGATCAGATGCATCCAGAGAGAAATCATCAAAGGTAATATCAGCGAATACAGGTACGCCGCCTTGGTGAATAACCGCTGTCGCCGTAGAGAAGAACGTCAAAGCGGGCACGATAATCTCGTCGCCGGGCTGGAGATCCATGGCCGCCAAAGCCGCTTGAATAGCAAATGTGCCGTTGCTGACGGCAACTGCGTGTTCAACACCAATGAAATCGGCGAATTTCTTCTCAAACTCTTCAACCCGAGGCCCTGACATATAACGTCCAGAGCGCAAAACCTCCGCCACGCCATTAATCTCTTCGTCACCGATAAACGGCGAAGCTACTTTAACATACATATTGATACCTCTTATTCGCTTTTATACCTTTTTACAGGCGCAGAATCATAGAACTGAAACTCTGCATTGCCCCTAATAATGAAGTTGTTCTTTAAGTCTATTCCGCTTTGCACGTCAACTGTAAATTCGTGTTACAATTCGCCCGAACTGGATTGCAATACCCTATCATATTGTTTGGCGGCAATTTTTGCAACAGCTTGTGGGGAATGGTGCCGGGTCGCCCATTTCCTACCCGCCGCACCAAGTCCAGCCCATTTTCCAGGGTTGTCCAGCAAGTTTTCCAGCTCCAGCATTAAAGTATCGTGATTTACATTAACAATGGGGCTGTCTTTAATTTCATCATAATTTCTTTGCCCAATGACAGGTTTCCCGCACATCATAGCTTCAATACCTGTATTGCCGTAAGACCCCATAACAATCTGGTCAACGACCAAGTCTATGCGGCGCAATACGGACGGTATATAATGATTGGGGATAGGATAAGCGCCATTCGCACTTTCCGCGCCAAAATGGTCTTTGAAGCCATTTATATCGGGAAAAAACTCGCCGACATTATCCGGCGTAATGATATCTATGTTCCGCCCACTATTTTTCAGCCCTTCCAATGTTGCAAGAATATGTTCCATACCCTTAAACATGGCACGAGAATGATTCGGCACATATATCTTTACGGGTTTAGATTTATCCGTTTTCAGTTCATCAGCACCGGGATGAAATCTTTCTGGACAGCGGATTGACGGCAACCAATATTTATGTGCCCCCTCAAAATACACTCCTTTTTCTGGGGAAGAATAAAACAAGGTATTCTCGCCTAGCTGGAAACGATTGTTCTCAGTTGGAAACGACTTGCCCGAATACGTCTTGGTGCCGGGGATGTCGTCTATATTCAGGTCTTTTTGGTATACATTTATAGGTAATACGTCTTCGTTTAACAAATAATGATGTACAAAACCCGTGCATCGCCAGATATGTCGCTGCCCCAAAGTATCCGTCAGCCAATCATAACATTCCGCAACCGCAGGCCAGGTTGGCAGTGTGGTTGACTGAACAATATCATGTTCTTTCACAGCCCAGGCCATAAAATCCCGCCATTCTTGGTGGGTAAAAACACCGTTAACGTTGGTTTCAAGCGGGTGCACCATATTTCGGGGCGGGAAATAAGCATTGATATAGCAACTGGCCTCGATGTTTTCGTGAACCATAAGCGCCCGCGACAACCGAGACATACTGCCACCCATGGAGTTCAGAAACAGAATTTTTGGCTTGTGATTTTTGTTATAATTGATTTTCGGCAGATCAATCTCAATGTCGTGCCATCCGGTCGTTTCAGATAAATCATCCCCTTCAGACCAAGTCGGCGCAATCTTTTGGTGCGGACTAATACGGCGCAATAAATCCCGGTCTTTCTTCCAGCCAAACATCACTAGAAAGACATACAGCGATTGCGCAAGACGGTTTTTGACAAGTTTTGTCTTTAGTCGAGAAAGCAATGATTTTGCAGGCATACAAAACTACTCAAAAAAAATCCAATAAAAGCAGGCCGAACCTATAACGACCATGTCCTTTACCGCAAGTTATTTATCATTGCATTATCACCCTACCTTGATTAGGTAAATTACATGAATATACACAAAAAAGAACCAAAGCCTGCAACTACCACCACTCCACTCCCTCTTGAGACTTTGTCTGAAGCAAATACTAAAAATCTAGCCATAATTTCTTTCAAATTTGTTGCAGACCACACGGATCAACCGAATCGCAAATACTTTCAAAGACTGTGATACAACGTTACAGTATATGGCCTAAGTCATGCCCCCATACCTTTACTAAGAACAACGGTGTTAATTTTGTCACATTCCCCATGCTTAACACGGTGCAATCAAGGTATTGTCAACTTTAAAGACTTGGCCAGTGCAATAAAAATCAGTGCTGTGGCACATGACTACGATCTGGATGATGAAATGAATATGTAAACTATATTTATTGCAACTCTCCAATTTGGTCACACACCACTTGCCCCACAATCCCAAACCCGCTAAAGGCATCCCATGAACTGGTTATCAAAACTCACGCCACCGGGCGTAAAGAAAATTTTCACCAAACGCGACACCCCTGATAATCTATGGGTCAAGTGTCCAAAGTCTGGTGAGATGGTGTTTCATGCCGACCTTGAAGCGGCATTGCACGTCACCCCTGCCGGGCACCATATGCGTATTGGCCCTGAATACCGGCTTGCCTATACATTTGACGACGGTAAGTATGAAACTCTAGAAACCCCCAAAGCACCAACAGACCCGTTGAAATTCAAAGATGACCGCAAATACACTGAGCGGCTGAAAACTGCTCGCGCTAAAACCGGTATGGACGACGCCGTCGCTATTGCCGTAGGGCGCATCGAAGGTATTGAAACATTGGTGTTGGTACAAAATTTCGCCTTTATGGGCGGTTCTCTGGGCATGGCGGCTGGTGATGCCTTTATCACGGCTTGCGAACAAGCCGTAGCGCGTGGCCTGCCTATGGTGGCATTTACGGCGGCTGGCGGCGCCCGTATGCAAGAAGGTGCCTTATCTCTCATGCAGTTACCGCGCACCACAATTGGTGTGCAGGAACTGCGCGAAGCAGGCCTACCCTATATCGTCGTTCTCACCGACCCGACCACAGGCGGTGTTACGGCGAGCTATGCTATGATCGGTGATATTCATTTGGCCGAGCCGGACGCGCTGATTTGTTTCGCAGGCCCACGGGTTATCGAGCAAACCATCCGCGAAAAACTGCCTGAAGGCTTCCAGCGCTCAGAATACCTCCAAGCCAAGGGCATGATCGACCAAGTAGTACACCGTAAAGATATGCGCGCGGTGTTAGGTAAAATCCTGTCGGTTCTTATGAACAAGAAGCGTACACCGTCCAAAGCACTCGAAGAAGCTTAGAACAAGATGCGCAAAGACAGCGAGGCTTTACAAAGGGCGCTCCGGGAACTGGAACACCTGCACCCAAAAAAGATAGATTTGGGATTATCACGCATAGAAAACGTGCTTACAGCCCTGAGCAATCCACAACACAAACTCCCACCAACAATCCATATTGCGGGCACTAACGGCAAAGGCTCTACAACCGCATTCCTGCGCGCCATGGCCGAAGCCCAAGGTTTGCGCGTACATGTCTATACCTCGCCGCATCTGGTCAGTTTTTGTGAACGCATTGTGCTCGCAGGTAAAATGATTGACGAGGCAAAGTTATTGGATATTTTAGCCCGGGTTCAACAAGCAAATGATGGTCAGCCATTGTCGTTTTTTGAAGCCACAACAGCAGCAGCTTTCCTAGCCTTTTCAGAGACTTCCGCCGATTTATTAATCTTGGAGGTTGGACTAGGAGGGCGTTTTGACGCCACCAATGTTATTGACCACCCTGCCGCCACAGTTATAACGCCTATTGACTTAGACCACGCAGAATTTTTAGGCAGAGATCTTGCACAAATCGCGCGCGAAAAAGCCGGGGTATTCAAGCAGCATGTTCCCGCCTTCTCGGCTGAACAATCAGACTTGGTACGCGCAGTACTGGACGGCGAAGCCACCAAAACCCACTGCAATTTACAAAACATGGGCGAACATTTCAGTGCCTATGCCCAGCAAGGCCGCTTGGTGTTCGAGGACGATAACAGCCTGCTTGATTTGCCGCTTCCTGTACTGCGCGGCGCACATCAAATTAGTAATGCAGGTCTAGCTGTTGCAGTTGCAAAATCCATGCAAATCGACGAACGCGCTATCGCCAAAGGAATAGAAACCGCAAGTTGGCCCGCCCGGTTACAGCCATTAAGCAGTGGTTCCTTGGCCGAAATAGCTAACGAAGCGGGGGCGCAGCTATGGCTCGACGGCGGGCACAACCCACATGCTGCAAGGGCATTGGCAAGTGCTATGGCAGAGCTTGACGCGCAAGAACCCCGCCCCCTCGTCCTGATTATGGGCATGCTCGCCAATAAAGATGCGCCGGGGTTTTTGAATGCATTTGAAGGGCTGGCACAAAAACTTATCGCCGTGCCCATAGAAGACCATGCCAGCCTGTCCCCCGAAAACCTGATAGACATCGCCAAAGGACGCGGTATCAAAGCCGAGGCCAGCGATAATGTTACAGCCGCCATTACGACAATCATCCAGGCCGCTAGCAAAACAAAACAAAACCCCTCACCCCGTATCCTTATATGTGGCTCGCTTTACCTCGCAGGTAGTGTATTGGGACAAGGCTAAGTGGATCTATATCAGAATTACAGCCCCAACAATAACTCTGGAAAATTTACCACATAAAAGGCATAACACCTACATGAAAAAATTGATCATTGGTATTAGCGGGGCGAGCGGGGCAGTTTACGGTGTGCGCATGCTATCTATGTTGCAAGGGATCAAGAATGTGGAAACGCACCTTATCGTCTCGTCTGCCGGGTGGATGAATATTCGCCACGAATTGGGCATAGACAAAGCCGCCGTCCATATCCTCGCCGACCACGTCCACACGGACGGCGATATTGGTGCCTGTATTGCCAGCGGTTCTTATAAGGTAGACGGCATGGTCATCGCACCTTGCTCGGTGAAAACCATGGCGTCCATAGCGAACGGAATTTGCGGCACTTTGATTTCGCGGGCGGCGGATGTGTGTTTGAAGGAACGGCGGCGTTTGGTTTTGATGGTGCGCGAGACGCCTTTGCATTTGGGGCATTTGCGCAATATGGCTTTGGTGACGGAGATTGGGGCGATTGTTGCGCCGCCCGTGCCTGCGTTTTATTCCAAGCCAAAATCTATTGAAGAAATGGTCGACCAGACCAATGCGCAAGTGCTAGACGGGTTCGGGATTGAAGTGCAAGAGCATCTCAAACCGTGGAACGGATTAGGAAAGTAGAGCATGGCTGGATTATATTTTGATGAATTTGTTGTTGGCCATGTGTTTGAACATGAATTGCGCCGCACCGTCACCGAGAGCGACAATATGCTGTTCTCTAACATGACCCTCAACCCACAACCTCTGCACATCGACCATGAATTTGCCAAAAATACAGAGTTCGGCAAGCCGTTGGTCAATTCCATTTTCACCCTTGGTTTGATGATAGGGATTTCTGTGGGCGATACCACACTGGGCACCACGGTGGGCAATCTCGGTATGAGCGACACCAAATTCCCCCACCCCGTGTTTCACGGCGACACCATCCATGTAACTACCGAAGTCGCCAGCGCTCGCGCCAGCAAGTCCCGCCCCACCCAAGGCATAATCACCTTCATCCACCGCGCTTATAATCAAGACAATAAATTGGTAGCCATCTGTCAACGGGCTGCACTCATGAACCGCAAACCTGAATAGCCAAAAATGAATAGAGTATGTGCGCGGTTTACGCTTGCCATAACTAAAACCCGCATTAGATAGACCTTATGAAAATATCAAATAACACAAATAATATAGACCGCAGTGCCGGCGCCCAATTCGTACAAGACATGGAGCGCGACAAAAACAAGCGCAAGAAATCCCGCAGCCTAAAACCCCTGCGCAAGATATGGCCGTTCATCACCAAATATCCGGGGCTATTAGGACTATTTGTTTTCTTCCTGTTTACGGCGTCTATGACCAGTCTCGTCATGACGTTTGCATTTAAGTATATGCTCAATTGCGGGTTTGGCGCTGCGGGAAATGCTGCGAATTTGTGTGAAATAGCAGGCTTTAATCCGTCGGACGGGCGCGGCATATATTTTGTTTTCTTCATAGTAATAACCAGTTTAGGGGCACTTCTCGGCGCGGCGCGGTTTTATACGATCAGTATTCTCGGACAGCGCGTCGTCACAGATTTACGCACGGCACTGTACAATCACATTACTGGCCTCAGCCCCGTTTTTTTTGAAAAAGTTCGCACCGGAGAAGTGTTGTCGCGCCTAACCACAGATACCATGTTGGTCGAAACCGTGGTTGGCTCCAGCATGAGCATTGCCTTGCGCTCTATTGTAACAGGTGTGGGTGCTTTGGTTATCATGTTTGTGGTCAGTTGGAAATTGGCACTGATGGTGTTGGCCATTGGCCCGTTCATCATCATTCCGGCTATTGTCCTTGGAAAACGTGTGCGGAAATACTCCCGCGAAGGGCAAGATAATTTGGCCACGGCATCCGCCCGTGCCGTCGAAACCTTGTCCTCCATCCAAACCGTACAGGCTTTCACCCAGGAAGACACGGAGCGCACGCGTTTTGCTGAAGCTGCCGAGAACACATATCAATCCCAAAAGTCCCGCTTGGCTGTTCGTTCAGTTATGACATTCATCATGTTTGGCCTTGGACAAGCCGGGGTTATTTGCGTCTTGTGGTACGGCGCCAATCAGGCGGCGGCTGGCAAAATGTCCCCCGGAGATATTGGCCAATTTGCGGTTCTATCAGTCATGGCCATGGTCAATTTCGGTTTCGTTATCACCACATGGACAGACCTGCTACGCGCCGCCGGAGCCAGTGAACGCATCGTAGAGCTTTTGGGCGAAGTCCCGCAAATAACTACACCAGAAAACCCGGCCATACTCGTCAACGTCAAAGGCGCGTTGGACATAGAAGATTTAACATTTTCCTACCCGACCCGCCAAGACGAGACTGCGCTCGACCATGTAAATTTCTCTGTCAAGCCCAGCGAAACCGTAGCCTTGGTCGGCCCGTCCGGAGCAGGTAAAACCACCATGTTCCAATTGCTACTGAGGTTCTACGACCCTCAATCTGGCCAGATAAAAATCGACGGTATAGCCATCAAAGACCTTGCCCCGGAAACCTTGCGCCAGCAATTCGCCTTTGTGCAACAGGCCACGCCTTTGTTCTCCGGCTCTGCCATGGATAATATCCGCTACGGGCGTGCCGGTGCCAGCGACGACAAGGTTATCGCCGCCGCCAAAGCCGCCTATGCCCATGATTTTATTATGAAATTACCGGACGGGTATGACACAGACCTTGGCGAAAAAGCGCTAACCCTATCGGGCGGTCAGCAACAACGTATCGCCATCGCCCGCGCCATCCTCAGAGACGCACCAATATTATTGCTCGACGAAGCCACCAGCGCCCTTGATGCAGAAAGCGAACGCGCCGTGCAAAATGCATTCGCCGTCCTGTCCAAAGACCGCACAACCCTGATCATCGCCCACCGCTTGGCCACAGTCAAAAAAGCCGACCGCATCATCGTCCTAGAAGACGGCAAAATCGTCGGCCAAGGCACCCATAGTGAACTGGTAAAACGCGGCGGCCTCTATGCAAGGCTCGCGGAATTACAATTTAATTTGGAAGACTAAACCACCTTAGGTGTTTGGGCGTAGTGTCGAGCATACAGCAATTTGGTTTTGTGCAGCATGCGGGGGGATTGTCTAAGCATTTATCGGCATAAGCGATGAGTTCACCCACTGTGCTTGGTGCGGAATTTTGCGGGGGTATTTGCTCTGGGTTGGTGAGATCACTCATAGACATATTGCCAGCATCCACATGTTTCCAAACGCCGGTGGCGCTATCGAAACCATAATATGTCAACATTTCTTCGCCGTGATCCGCAACCCATTCGACGGCACGCAAGAGCAATTCCGCATCCGCGTCCGAGTAAAAATAATTAAATCCGACCCGTACCCAGCCCGGTTTTAAAATCTCCACGCCCGTGGCAATAACCGCTTCGTATTCTTCGGATGTTTTCAGATCAATATCCAATAGACGGTGCCCATATGGCCCGGCGCAAGAACATCCGCCCCGCGCCTGAATGCCGAACAAATCGTTTAGCAATGCAACGACAAAATTATAGTGGAGATATTTATCCGCGCTTTTTTCACTGCGTATCAAGAATGAGAATACGGGCAAACGATCAGCGGTTTTGGAACCTAAAATTTGGATATTTTTATGGTTGCCCCAACGCTTAATCGCCGCATCGGCAAAATCATGCTCTGCTTTGGAAATCTTCTCAGCACCGATTCTATCTCTCAGATCAAACACCAATCCGGCGCGAATTGACCCGACAATATCCGGCGTGCCGCCCTCTTCGCGGTGTTCAATATCGGCAAGGTAAGCCTGCGCACACGGACTAACATAAGACACCGTGCCGCCGCCGGGTATTACAGGCGTTTTATTTTGCGCCCATTTTTTCTTAACCACCAAAAGCCCCGGCGTCCCCGGTCCGCCGAGGAATTTATGGACGGAAATATAAATTGCGTCGAGAGCCTCACCGCCTTCCGGGTTCATATCAATCGGCTCATAAGGGGCGGAGGCGGCAAAATCAAAACAAGCCATGGCGCCGTATTTATGGAGTAGTTTTGCGATAGGCTGTACATCCGTGAGAATGCCCGTCACATTACTACCCGCAGAAAAACTGCCGATTTTCACAGGGCGTTTTTTGTATTTCTTGAGCTGCACTTCTAAGTCTTTTAGGCACAGCAACCCATCGTCAGTTTCTGCAATCGTCACCACATCAGCGATAGTTTCGCGCCACTGTACATCGTTAGAATGGTGCTCGTAGGGACCAATGAAAACAACGGGGCGCTTGGCGGCTTTGATCGTGGTATCAATGCCGTAACGCGACATGCCACCGGGCAGTTTCAAGCGCAACATGCCGATCAATTTATCAATCGCCCCCGTACAGCCCGCACCGCAAAATAATATCGCATCATCGTCGCTAGCGTTTAAAGATCTACCGATAATGCACCGTGCTTGTTCCCGGTAAGCTGTGCTTTGGCGACCCGTGGCCGAACTTTCCGTATGGGTGTTGGCGTAAAGCGGCAACACCGAATTTCGGATAGTGTCTTCAATAGGGCCGTAAGACCGCCCGCTAGCTACATAGTCAGCATACATCAACCGCCGCGCCCCGAACGGCCCATCAATTACCGTATCATTGCCGATAATATTTTGGCGCAGAGTAGCAAATTCATTGGCCTGTACGCCGTTATTTCTCACCGTTTTTTTGCGTGTCAAAAACCCAAACACATTTGCCTCCAAAATCGTAAAGTCCTGTACAATACTTAAAAAGGACATTACATTATAACAATGACCCGTACACTATCACCTATACTTCTCACAAGCACAAATTTCGCCCCGTTTGGCGATGTAGTCGAAGCACGTGGTCAAGCTAAGTCCATAAATTATGGGCAAACAAAGCGTTACCACGATTTAGCGTCCATAGATACGGGTGCCAAGAACGGCCAGACACTGGTCAATATTTTCCGAAGCATACCGCAATCACTTCCGGTAAATATAGAAATCATGGAACGGCACCCGCTTTCATCGCAACTGTTCATGCCATTATCGGACAATCCGTATTTGGTTGTTGTCGCACCTAAGGGCGAATTAGATGAAAGCCAGATAAAGGTATTTCTGGCTAGCCCCAACCAAGGCGTAAATTACCACGCAGGAACATGGCACCATTATTCGCTGGCGCTAGATGGCATCAGCGATTTTCTAGTGGTGGACAGAGGTGGTGATGGGGCTAATTGCGATGAGGTTATGTTGAGTCAGCCGGTGATTATTGAGGTGTAACCATTTCATCCTCACCCCATTTATGGGGGAGGTGCCTGCTCTTGCAGGCGGAGGGGGAAGCAAGGTTTCTCAAACACTGTGTTAGAGGGAATTGGCAGGGCAAAGTGTGTGGAGAACATCCTATAAATTTTTTGTGCGGATAGTTGTTTCCCCCTCCGTGCGCCAAGAGGCGCCCACCTCCCCCATAAATGGGGTGAGGATTAAATACGGCTAATCTTCCCAAACAACCGCAACCGACTCACCCCCCCGTCTGGGAAAACATTTAGACGGATGTGGGTGATTGGCTTGCCGTTATCTGGCTTGAATTCATGTTCGCTATCCGCCGTCATTTTTTGTACCGAAAGCAGCTCCGGCCAGTTCTTGGATTGCTCTATGATATCCCGATCAGACAGCCCATTTAAATTCGCCGCTTGCATAGAGACCCTGTCCGGGAAATTGCCTTTGAAAAATGCCGTATCAATCATAATGCGCTCAACCACCCCCATATGCGCCAGCGCTAAAATGGCGAAATCATGAACTTTGGTCCAATAATCAGGGTCGGTTGCTCGTTCAAGATTGCGGCGAGTTTCCCAACCATCGCCCATATTGATGCCTTTGCCCGGCGCGATGAGATTTTCCGGCACACCGAAATGCGTGTCATTGGCATAGACCGCCCGGCCACCATATTCCAAAGCCGCTAAATCAATGGTTTTGCTTTGGTCAAAACTATCCCAATCTATGAACACTTGCCCGTAAACCCGCAAGCGCGCTACGCCGCCGTCCGGGTAAATATGCAAACGCACATGCGTCCAAATTTCACCGCTGTCTACGGCGTAATAATGCTGGCTATCCCCTTGCAATACGGACTTAGCGACAACCTCTTGCCAACTACTTTCATCCGGTATATCCGCATCCGACCGCGCAACTTCTATTGCACAAAACGGCGGGAAGTTTCCTGTGAAATGGGAGGTGTCGACTTCAAAGCCAGCAATAATCCCACTACGACCTAGCTTGATCACGGCAAAATCGTGACCCTCTACCCGCTTGCGGCGGCTCTCCCAACCGTCCATCCATTTGCCGTTGTTATCATATTTATCCGTTATGAACACGGGCGCTTCAGGGTTTATCAAACGCGCCTTATCCGCGAAAAAATCATCGGTCGCAAAGACAACTTGGGCATCAAGGCGTGTTGCCGCTAAATTAGTGAGTTTTGTAAATTTAGGTATTGGCATCGAACCACCCCCCTATGCGGATTGCCGCAATTTTGTGAATTTGTTCCAGCGCGGTTTTTCGTTCTTCGGCTTCGGAATTTTTCAAGCGTATTTTGAACGCTTTAAGAATGTCTTTTCGGCTCATTCCTTTGACGGCAACAATAAATGGGAAGCCGAATTTCTCTGCGTAAGCCTTATTGTATTTTTGAAATTTTTTCAATTCGCGGGGCGTACATTGGTCAAGACCTGCCCCGGCTTGTTCCTGTGTCGAGCTTGCCGTCAGCGCACCCGATAAAGCCAATTTACCTGCCAAGTCAGGATGTGCTTTTATCAGCGCATCTTTCTCATCCGCACTGGCCGCGTCGACGACTTTGCCCATGGCCGGAATGACGCAGCAAGGCGAATTTAAATCCGCCGCAAAGGCTCGCTTTGCGGCCCAGGGCGAATGCTCATAAGCACCGCCAAATGCCGCCATAAATTCATCACGCGTCATGTGGATGCACTTTCCGCCAATGCTTTGCAATATCTATGCGGCGCGCGACCCAAACTTTGTCGTGGGACTTCACATAGCGCAGGAACCGCGCCAATGCCGCCGTGCGGGCTGGGCGTCCTGATATGCGGCAATGCAGGCCAATGGACAGCATTTTAGGTGCGGTCGCACCCTCTGCATATAGCGTATCAAAGGCGTCTTTTAGATAGGTGTAAAACTGATCCCCCGCATTAAATCCTTGCGCCGCGCAATAGCGCATATCATTGGTGTCCAGCGTATAAGGCACGATTAAATGCGGCTTTTTGGCCTGGGTAGACCAGAACGGTAAATCGTCGGAATAATCATCTGCATCATAGGTGAAACCGTATTCATTGATGAGACCCCGGGTGTTTGGACTGGTACGCCCAGTATACCAACCCTTTGGGGCGCTTCCCGTTAGCGTTTTAAATATGTCAATAGTTTCTTCTATATGGGCGCGTTCGGTGTCTTTATCCACATATTGGTAATTTATCCATTTAAGGCCGTGGCTCGCAATCTCGTGCCCGCGTTTCAAAAATTCGTCCACCATATGGGGCGCACGTTTAAGCGCATGGGCTACGGCGAAAATCGTCAGCGGCAAGTCTTCGTCGTCAAATAATTTCAATAACCGCCAAACCCCTGCCCGAGAACCATATTCGTACAAGCTTTCCATACTCATATGACGCGCACCGGGCACAGGTGCTGCACCGACGATTTCAGACAGGAAAGTCTCCGCCCCGTCGTCCCCGTGCAAAACACAGTTTTCCCCGCCCTCTTCATAGTTCAAGACAAATTGCACAGCAATACGCGCTCGATTAGGCCATTTGGGATGGGGCGGATTAGAGCCGTAGCCAGATAAATCTCTTTGATAAGTCATGGAATTATATTGTTAGACATACCGCGCTGTGTCCACATTTTTATTGAATTTTCTAACAAGGACGCGCATATTCGTCTGAATCAAACGAAAGACCATATGACCAAATTGACAACACATGTGCTGGATACAATGACAGGCAAGCCAGCGGCGGGTTTGCGGATTGATCTGTATAGATTTGAGGGCGGCGAAGCACAGTTCCTCTCCAGCCATAAAACCAATGATGATGGTCGGGTGGATAGCCCACTTTTACAAGACGCCGACTTTGCGGCAGGCAGTTACCGTCTGGATTTCCATGCGGGGGATTATTTGGCGGACAATGGCGGCTCCGATTTCTTAGACATCATCCCAATTAGGTTTATGATAGCCGACCAGGAGCGCCATTACCATGTCCCGCTTTTACTGTCCGCATACGGCTATTCCACATATCGGGGCAGTTAATGAAACACCTCGGTAAAAATCAACATCCAAGCCCCTCACCTTGTTCCTCTCCCTATAGGAGAGGAGACGGTGGCGAAACGATCTTTGCTTTACTAAATATCATAGATGGGTGCAGCATACTTAGCCTCTCCCATAGGGAGAGGCGCGCGACAGCGTGGTGAGGGGATAAGATTTCAATGGGTACACGTAACTATATCCAATTCATTCTGGACGGTGAAGTTATCACCGAACGGCACATCGACCCGACCATGTCTGTGTTGCAATATTTGCGCGAACGGAAAATGCGCACGGGCACCAAAGAAGGGTGCGCCGAGGGGGATTGCGGTGCGTGTACCGTGGTGTTGCGCGAATTGGTCGGCGGCGCGATACAAACCCGTAGCGTCAATGCTTGCATCTTGTTTGTCCCCACATTGGAGGGCAAAGAATTGGTCACGGTCGAGAGCATTGGTACGCCGGATGCGCCCCACGAAATTCAAAAACTGGTGGCGGAAAAGCATGGTTCTCAATGCGGGTTTTGCACACCGGGTATTGTTATGTCGCTCTACGCATTACAAATGGATGACCTCACCTATACGCGCGATAATATAGAGGAAGCTTTAGCCGGAAATCTGTGCCGCTGTACGGGGTATGGCCCAATTATAGAAGCCGCCAAAGCTATGGGGGCGCAAGCAGTTTTCGCGGATAACACAGACCGCTTGGCCAAATTGCAACACAGTGAATTGGTACATATATCTGCCAATATTCACGGCCAACACAAACAGTTTTTTATACCCAAGACTGTGGAACAGTTAACGGCCTTATTGGGTGAATATCCAGACGCCACCTTGCTGGCGGGCGGTACGGATATTGGGCTTTGGGTGACCAAGCACCATATGACATTGGCGACCATAATTTATCTGGGCAATGTTAAAGAGCTTGATGTCATTAAAGAAACAGACACAGATTATATCATCGG
>Ga0256839_1003596_pt1 | contig 15861 bp, 3 predicted proteins | sample 354166metaG_FD_185968 | JGI IMG/M metagenome (GOLD analysis project Ga0256839, IMG submission 185968) | Hydrothermal vent microbial communities from Mid Atlantic Ridge, Atlantic Ocean - 354-166 | ecosystem: Environmental > Aquatic > Marine > Hydrothermal vents | place: Atlantic Ocean: Mid... | reverse complement strand
AGACCAAAGTCAAGGTCATCAAGAACAGACTGGCTGCAATCGCATTGGAAAATGCAGGTTGTGAAGCGGTTGAGCTCAAAGACACCAACCTTGTGATCTGGGGTGATACGCAAGTACTTCCTTGTAAGATCGCTGACAAAGCGGCAGCCCAGTTCAAAGAGCACTTTTCGATCAAAACAGGTTTGATCGAAGGTAAAGTCGCGTCTATGGAGACCATCAACGCGATGGCGAAACTCCCAACAAGAGACGAGCTTATCGGTATGCTTCTCAATGTTTGGAATGCACCGATTACGAACTTTACTATCGGCTTGAAAGCGCTTGCTGAGAAAAAAGAATCAGAAGAAGCCTGATGATTGCGGTGAGAGCCCGTGGCTCTCTTTTGACAAGAGGAGACTCTTGATAAATTTTGAAAATTGTTCATAAAAGGATAACACTATGGCAACAACTAAAGAAGATGTACTAGAATTTATTTCTAACCTTTCTGTGCTTGAGCTTTCCGAGCTTGTAAAAGAATTCGAAGAGAAGTTTGGTGTCACTGCACAGGCGACTGTCGTAGCTGCCGGCGGCGCTGCCGATGCAGGTGCTGCGGCTGAAGAGAAGACAGAGTTCGATGTCGTTCTTACTGACGCTGGCGCGAAAAAGATCAACACGATCAAAGTGGTCAGAGCGATCACAGGTCTTGGACTCAAAGAGGCAAAAGCTGCCGTCGAAGAGACTCCTTCCGTACTCAAAGAAGGTGTATCCAAAGAGGAAGCTGAAGAGTTTAAAAAGCAGATCGAAGAAGCCGGCGCTTCTTGTGAGCTTAAGTAAGCTTCAGGTTTCGATTCTGTCTCAGGCAGTAGCCTGAGGCATGCTATACCACTACGATTAGATATACTGATAAACTATTCGGAGACATTTCATACCCTCCTCTAATAGTTTCTTTGTGTATCTAAGCAATGAACACTCTATCATACGTTCATTAGACGTCTAAACAAACGAACATATTCATACCAACCAACCACCATAAGGATAAACATGTTAAATTCTTTGCATTCTGGTAACAGACTTCGTGTCGATTTCTCCAAAACCCCCAGAGAGATAGATATCCCCAACCTGCTCCAACTTCAACAGAAGAGTTATGAGAACTTTCTGATGCTCGGTGAAAAAGACCGCAAGAACTCCACACTTGAGAAGGTCTTTCGTTCGGCATTCCCTATCCATGATCAGCAGAACCGTCTGACACTGACCTACAAGAACTCCGAGATCATCAAGCCGAAGTATACGGTCAGAGAGTGTATGGAGAGAGGATTGACCTATTCTGTATCACTCAAGATGAACATTGAGCTGATCATCTGGAACAGAGATGAGAAAACAGGTGAGAAGCTTGATCCAAAAGAGATCAAGCAGCAGGCGGTATTTGTACGAGACATCCCTCTCATGACGGATCGTACTTCTTTTGTCGTCAACGGTGTTGAGCGTGTCATCGTCAATCAGCTTCACAGATCTCCAGGCGTGATCTTCAAAGAGGAAGAGGGTACAACGGTTGGTAGCAGCCTTCTTTATTCTGCACAGATCATCCCCGATCGCGGTTCATGGTTGTATTTTGAGTATGACGCCAAAGATATCCTCTATGCACGTATCAACAAACGAAGAAAGATCCCTGTGACGATACTCTTTAGAGCGCTTGACTACTCAAAAGAGGATATTGTCAAGCTCTTCTACCCTACCAAAGAGATCATCATCAAGGACAACCGTTTCCTTGTGGAGTTCGACCCTAATGATTTCGGCGGAAGAGCAGAGTATGATGTTAAGGATATGGATGGTAATGTCGTTGTCAATGCAGGTAAGCGTTTAACAAAGAAAAAAGCGCAGAAACTGATTGAGGAGGGACTGGAGTGGATCGAGTATCCGCTTGAGACGTTGATGGAGAGATATCTCGCCACACCGGTCATTGATCAGGAGAGCGGTGAAGTACTTTACGATGTCGTTACCGCACTGGATGAAGCGAAGCTCAAGAAGATGATTGATCAGGGGATCGAGAGCATCGAGATCATCAACGACCTTGCCGAGGGTACGGACAAGTCAATCATCAATGCCTTTATCGCAGACCAAGAGAGTCTGAGACTGCTGAAGCAGACAGAGGAGATCGATGATGAGAATGTTCTCTCTGCGATCCGTATCTATAAAGTGATGAGACCGGGAGAGCCGGTGACTCCTGAGGCAGCAAAAACATTCCTGCAGCAGCTTTTCTTCGATCCTGAGCGCTATGATCTGACACAGGTCGGACGTATGAAGATGAATCACAAGCTCGGTCTGAGCACACCGGAGTATATCACTGTGCTGACCGCAGAAGATCTGATCAATACAGTAAAGTATCTTATCAAGGTCAAGAATGGACAGGGGCACATTGATGACCGTGATCACCTCGGGAACAGACGTATTCGTGCAATCGGTGAGCTGCTCGGAAATGAACTGCACAACGGTCTGATCAAGATGCAAAAAGCGATCAAAGACAAGATGACAACGATTTCGGGCACACTTGACGAACTGATGCCGCACGATCTTGTCAACTCCAAGATGATCACCAATACGATCCTTGAGTTCTTCTCAAGCGGTCAGCTTTCACAGTTTATGGATCAGACCAACCCACTCTCCGAAGTGACACATAAAAGACGTCTTTCTGCGCTTGGGGAGGGTGGTCTTGTCAAAGAGAGAGCCGGATTTGAGGTGCGTGACGTGCATCCGACACACTACGGACGTATCTGTCCGATCGAGACACCGGAGGGACAGAACATCGGTCTGATCAACACACTGGCAACCTACTCAAAGGTCAATGAGCACGGATTTATCGAAGCACCTTACAAAGTGGTCAAAGACGGGAAGGTCACCGATGAGATCGTCTATGTGACTGCAACACAGGAGGAGGACAAGTGTATCGCACCTGCTTCAACCAAGGTTGATGAGAACGGTTATATCGTTGAAGACCTGCTTGAGACACGTCTCAATGGGAACATCGAGTTGAACGAAAGGAGTCGTGTCGATCTGATCGATATCTCTCCATTGATGATCTCCGGTTCCGCTGCGGCACTCATCCCGTTCCTTGAGCATGATGATGCCAACCGTGCACTGATGGGATCAAACATGCAGCGCCAAGCAGTACCGCTGCTCAAGACTGAAGCCCCGGTTGTGGGTACGGGTATGGAAGCGATCGTCAGCCGAGATGCATGGGAAGCGGTCAAGGCGAAGCGTTCCGGTAAAGTGGAGAAGGTAGATGCGAAGAATATCTACATCATGGGAGAGGATGAGACGGGTGTCTTTATCGACCACTATCCGCTCGAGAAGAACATGCGTACCAACCAAAACACCACCTTTACGCAGACACCGATCGTCAAACTCGGAGATGTGATCGAAGCGGGACAGGTGATCGCTGACGGTGCCAATATGGATCAGGGTGAACTTGCTATCGGTAAGAATATTATGGTCGCCTTCATGCCGTGGTACGGATACAACTACGAGGATGCGATCATTGTTTCGGAGAAGATCATCCGTGAAGATACGTTCACTTCGGTACATACCTATGAGAAAGAGGTGGAAGCGCGTGAACTCAAGCACGGAACGGAAGAGATCACACGCGATATCCCCAATATCCGTGAAGATGAACTGCTGCACCTCGATGAGAGCGGTATCGTCAAGATCGGTACCTATGTCAAACCGGGGATGATCCTTGTAGGAAAGGTCTCTCCCAAAGGCGAGATCAAGCCTACACCTGAAGAGAGACTCCTTAGAGCGATCTTCGGGGAGAAAGCGGGTCACGTGGTCAACAAGTCCCTCTACTGTCCTGCTTCAATGGAAGGGGTGGTTGTAGATATCAAAGTCTTTACCAAGAAAGGGTACGAGAAAGATGCGCGTGCGATCCAGGCATATGAAGATGAGAAAGCGGCACTTGACAGCGATCACCACGATCAGCTTCTGATGATCGACCGTGAGGAGATCCTGCGTATCGCACACTTCCTTTCCGAGCAAGAGCTTGCCAAAGATGTCACCATCGGTGAGACCGAGTACAAAGCCGGAAGCAAGATCCCCGAGGAGACGATCAAAGGGGTCAACCGATTTGCACTCAGAGGTGTGGTGCAGTCCTACAGCGATGAAGTACAAAATGAGTATGAAGCGCTCAAGAACTACTTCCTCAAGCAGAAGAAGAGGCTAAAAGTCGAGCACGAAGAGAAGCTGGCGATCCTTGAGAAGGATGATATCCTTCCATCAGGTGTGACCAAGTTGGTCAAGGTCTATATTGCGACCAAGCGTAAGCTGAAGGTCGGAGATAAGATGGCGGGACGTCACGGGAACAAGGGTATTGTCTCCAATATTGTGCCTGAGATCGATATGCCGTACCTTGAGGATGGAAGACCTGTCGAGATCATTCTCAACCCGCTGGGGGTACCTTCGCGTATGAACATCGGGCAGATCCTAGAAGTACACCTCGGGCTTGTCGGTAAACGTCTAGGTGAGCAGATCCAAGAGATGTTCGACAACCAGACCGAGGACTTTATCAAGAAGTTGCGTGCGAAGATGATCGAGATCGCAGATGTCGCGAAACTGATGAATGCCAAAGAGACGCTCGGCAAGATGAGTGACGATGAACTGCTGAAATATGCCAGAGACTGGGCAAGAGGCGTGAAGTTTGCAGCACCGGTCTTTGAAGGGGCAAACCAGGCGGAGTTCGAGAAGCTCTTCGAGCTGGCAAAGATCGACAGTGACGGCAAAATGACGCTTTATGACGGGCGTACCGGAGAGAAGATGATCGAGCGTGTCAATGTCGGCTATATGTATATGCTCAAGCTGCATCACCTTGTAGATGAGAAAGTCCATGCCCGTTCGACAGGACCATACTCGCTTGTTACACAGCAGCCTGTCGGTGGTAAGGCGCTGTTTGGTGGACAGCGATTCGGAGAGATGGAGGTCTGGGCACTTGAAGCGTACGGTGCGTCACACGTGCTAAAAGAGATGCTGACGATCAAGTCCGATGATGTCGAAGGGCGTGCACGTGCCTATAGAGCGATCACCAAAGGTGAAGCGGTACCGGCATCGGGTGTACCTGAAACAATGTTCGTACTGACCAAAGAGCTTCAGGCGCTTGGTCTGGATGCAGAGCTGTATGAGAGTAAAAAAGAAGTGGAGAGTGAAGATGAGTAATGAGATTCTAGAACATTTGGTACCGATCGACCTGAACAGCGACGAGAGACCGCAGGATATCGCGGCGCTTCAGCTCAAAGTCGCAAGCCCCGAGAAGATCCTCTCTTGGAGTTATGGTGAGGTCAAGAAGCCTGAGACCATCAACTACAGAACCCTCAAGCCTGAACGAGACGGACTCTTCTGTGCGAAGATCTTCGGACCGATCAGAGACTATGAGTGTCTGTGCGGAAAGTACAAGAAGATGCGTTACAAAGGTGTGGTATGTGAGAAGTGTGGTGTGGAAGTCACCTCTTCGAAGGTCAGAAGAAACCGTATGGGACACATCGATCTGATCGCGCCTGTCGCGCATATTTGGTATGTCTCTTCTCTCCCCTCTCGTATCGGAACACTGCTTGGTGTCAAGATGAAAGACCTTGAGCGTGTGCTCTACTATGAAGCGTATATCGTCAAAAACCCCGGTGAGGCGAGCTACGACAACGAAGGGCTCAATCCGCTCAAAAAGTATGACGTCCTCAACGAAGAGCAGTATCAGCAGATCTCTTCACGCTTTGGGGATACGGGTCTTGATGCACGTATGGGTGGTGAGATTGTGCAAGAACTGCTTGCAGAGCTGGATCTGGTAGAGATGTTCTCTCAGCTCAAAGAGGAGATCGCTGCGACCAAATCCGAAGCCAAACGCAAAACGATCGTCAAGAGACTCAAGGTCATCGAAGCGTTCCTGCACTCAGGCAACCGTCCGGAGTGGATGATGCTCACACAACTGCCTGTGCTTCCGCCGGATCTGCGTCCGCTTGTCAGTCTGGATGGCGGGAAGTTCGCCGTTTCTGATGTCAATGACCTCTACAGAAGAGTGATCAACCGTAACCAGCGTCTCAAGCGTCTCGTGGAGCTGGATGCACCGGAGATCATCGTGCGCAACGAAAAACGTATGCTTCAAGAGGCTGTCGATGCGCTCTTTGACAACGGTCGTAGAGGCAATGCCGTCAAAGGTGCCAACAAGCGTCCGCTCAAGTCACTCTCTGAAGTGATCAAAGGGAAGCAGGGGCGTTTCCGTCAGAACCTTCTAGGTAAACGTGTCGACTTCTCGGGACGTTCGGTTATTGTCGTCGGTCCGGATCTGCGTATGGATGAGTGTGGTCTGCCCAAAAAGATGGCGATCGAGCTCTTCAAGCCGCACCTGATGGCAAAACTTGAAGAGAAGGGCTATGCGACAACACTCAAACAAGCCAAGAAGATGATCGAGAAACAGGAGAATGAAGTATGGGAGTGTCTGGAAGAGGTTGTTGAGAACTATCCTGTACTCCTCAACCGTGCACCGACACTGCACAAACTTTCGATCCAGGCGTTCCACCCAAGACTGATCGAGGGCAAAGCGATCCAGTTGCATCCTCTGGTCTGTTCTGCATTTAACGCCGACTTCGACGGTGACCAGATGGCGGTACACGTACCTCTGAGTGATGAAGCGATCGCAGAGGCGAAAGTGCTGATGCTTGCATCGATGAACATTCTGCTTCCGGCTTCAGGTAAGGCGATCGCTGTACCATCTCAGGATATGATTCTCGGTCTTTACTATCTGACACTTGAGAAGAAGGATGTCAAAGGTGAACACAAGCTCTTTGCCAATGTGGAAGAGGTCGAGATCGCGTTCGAGCAGCAGGCGCTCGATCTCAATGCGCGTATCAGAACGATCGTTGACGGGCGCATTACGACCTCTACGGCAGGGCGTCTGATCCTCAAGTCGATCATCCCCGACTATGTGCCTGAGAAGTACTGGAACAAAGTCCTCAAGAAGAAGGATATCGGTGATCTGGTTGACTACATTTACAAAGAGGGTGGTGTTTCCGAAACTGCCGGATTCCTTGATGATCTCAAGGATATGGGTTTCAAATATGCGACCAAAGTAGGCGTATCGATCTCAGTTGATGACATCAAGATCCCGGATGTCAAAGAGGAGATTGTCAATAAAGCCAAAGAGGAGGTCAAAGAGATCCAGCGTCAATTTGGTGCAGGTCTATTGACCGATCAGGAGCGCTACAACAAGATTATCGATATCTGGACAGATGCGAACAACTCGATCGCAGAAGCGCTGATGGATCTGATCCGTAAGGATAAAGAGGGGTTCAACTCCGTACATATGATGGCAGATTCGGGTGCGAGGGGATCTGCGGCACAGATCAGACAGCTCTCGGGTATGAGGGGCCTGATGGCGAAATCAGACGGATCGATCATCGAGACACCGATCACCTCCAACTTCCGTGAGGGTCTGAACGTGCTGGAGTACTTCATCTCCACCCACGGTGCGCGTAAAGGTCTTGCCGATACCGCGCTCAAAACGGCCAACGCGGGATACCTGACACGTAAACTGATCGATGTTGCGCAAAATGTCAAGATCTCGATGGCAGACTGTGGTACGCATGAGGGTGTTGAAGTCTCCGATATTGTTGTGGGTAACGAGATGATCGAACCGCTTGCGGATCGTATCTACGGACGTGTACTTGCGGAAGATGTGATCGATCCTATCACCAATGAGGTACTTGTCAGTGAAGGAACAATGATCGATGAAGAGACTGCCAAGCGTGTACAGGAAGCGGGTGTGCGTTCGGTAGTGATGAGAGCACCTTCGAGCTGTAAAGCACCCAAGGGGATCTGTGCGAAGTGTTACGGTCTGAATATGGCGGACAACAAAATGGTCAAGCCGGGTGAAGCCGTGGGTGTTATCGCGGCACAATCCATCGGTGAGCCCGGAACACAGCTGACACTGCGTACCTTCCACACCGGTGGTACGGCGACTGCGGGTAAAGAAGAGCGTCAGGTTATCGCTTCACAGGAAGGTTTTGTGCGTTACTACAACCTCTCTGTCTACAAGAATAGCGAAGGACAGCTGATCGTTGCCAACAGACGTAACGCCGGTGTGCTTCTGGTCGAGCCGAAGATCAAAGCGGTGACCAAAGGAAAGGTCTCTATCGTTGTCACGCATGACGAGTATGTGATCTCCGTACAGGCTGACGGTTCCGATGAGATCCGATACAACCTCAGAAAGTCCGATGTCGCCAAGTCCAACGAGCTTGCGGGTGTTGCCGGCAAGGTCGAAGGAAAACTCTTCTTGCCGCTTAAAGACGGCGATACGGTAGAAGAGGGTGACTCTATCGTTGAGGTGATCAAAGAAGGATGGTCCGTGCCAAGCCGTATTCCATTTGCATCTGAGTTGAAAGTGGAGGATGGGGCACCTGTGACTCAGGAGGTTAAAACGGAGTCAAAAGGTACAGTGAAGTTTTTCCTTCTCAAGGGAGACCATCTTGAGGCAACAGACAAGTTCAACACAGGTACCAAAGTAGATGAGAAAGGGCTTTTTGCTGTGATTGTTGATGAGAACAATCGTGAAGCAGCACGGCACTATATCTCAAGAGGCTCGATCGTCAAGGTTGACAGTGATGCCCTTGTCGAGAGAGGTGTGACACTCTCCGCTCCGGAGGTTTCCACGCAGGTTGTGATCGCCGAGTGGGACCCATACTCCGAGCCGATCATCGCAGAGCAAAAAGGGACATTGAAGTTTGAAGACATCATTCCAGGCGTAACGGTGGTTGAACAGTTTGATGAGGTAACAGGAGAGGCTCGATTGGAGCTCAATGAACACATTCCTGCCGCATATAAACCGGCTATCGTACTGGCAACAGAATCGGGAGAATTGATCCGCTATCAGCTCGATCCCAAAACGATCCTCTTTGTCAATGACGGAGAGGAGGTCAATATCGCGGATATCCTTGCCAAAACACCAAAAGCGGCGATCAAGTCCAAAGATATTACCGGGGGTCTGCCAAGGGTCTCCGAACTCTTTGAAGCGCGACGTCCGAAAGATATTGCACTCATCGCACAGATTGACGGTGTGGTAAGCTTCGGTAAACCGCTTAGAGGTAAAGAGAGACTGATTATTACCGGTGATAATGGGCAGGTGACTGAACAGTTCATCGACAAGGGCAAGGTGGCACTTGTACACGCAGGCGAATATGTCCACGCAGGAGAGAGGCTCACAGAGGGTACGGTCTCCAGCCATGACATTCTTGCGGCACTTGGCGAGAAGGCACTCTATGAGTATATCGTCTCTGAGGTACAGATGGTCTACCGTAGACAAGGGGTAAACATCTCCGACAAGCACATCGAGATCGTGACCTCTCAGATGATGAGACAGGTCAAGGTCGTTGAGAGTGGAGACAGCAATTTCATTGCGGGAGATATCATCTCCAGACGTAAGTTCCAAGAAGAGAACGAGCGCGTGATGAAGCTTGGCGGTGAGCCTGCGATTGCAGAGCCGATGCTGGTAGGTATCACCCGTGCGGCGGTAGGTGCGGACTCTATCATCTCTGCGGCATCCTTCCAGGATACGACGAAGGTACTTACCTCCGCATCGATCGCCGGTACGGTCGATACGCTCGAAGACCTCAAAGAGAATGTCGTCATCGGTCGCCTCATCCCTGTGGGAACGGGTATGATCGATCAGGATAATGTGAAGCTCAAAGCAGCCGACTAATCCCTCTTCGCTCCTCTTCTTTGAGGAGCACATCCGTACTTTTATACAAGTATTTTTTCTTATATTTATGTAATATTATTACAACTACTTGACACAAACTCTATTTTTTCATTACAATCCCTTATAGTTTCTGAAAAAAGGAGGGGGAGTTTATGCGTCTGTTTTCAAAAGTCATCGTGTCGTTAGGTCTGTGTATAGGGATGGCTTCGGCGACTCCTTCGCCGTATGTGCCTATTATGGTGGATGATATCGTCATGATGATACCCTATTCGGATGTACGAATCGATCTTGGGAGAGATGCCGTATACGGTCAGGATCAGGAGACATTGCTTCGTCCTAAGGCGAGCAACGAAGAGGGGATCGTTGCGTATGAGTGGAGCGAGAACGGACAGGTGATCGGTACACAGAGCACCTTCTCCACGGTATCTCTCTCCATAGGTGTGCACACGCTGACGCTAACAGTAACCGATAGCAACGGTGCACGCATCAGCGATACGATCACCGTGACGATCACCGAAGCGATGGATGAGAGCGATCTGGAAGACGAGAGCGGGTTTGTCGGTACGACCAAAGGGGAGTTCGGTGTCGATCAAGGGGCGGCAAGCTACCGGATCGAGATCGATACGCCTCCGGGTGTGGCGGGGATGAAACCCAAGCTGGCACTCTTCTACAACAGCATCAATACCCAAAACGGCTACCTCGGTGTAGGCTGGGGGCTGGAGGGGGTCTCACAGATCACGCGGTGTCCGCAGACACGGGCGACGGACGGAGCCGGTCATTCATTTGGTATCCATTATGACGGACGCGATCGTTTCTGTCTGGACGGGCAGCGTCTCATCGTCGTAAGCGGAGCGTACGGTGCGGACGGAGCGGAGTATCGCACGCAGATCGACCGCTACGCCAAGATCGTCTCCCACGGTAATACGGGCGGAGGCCCCTCTTGGTTCGAGGTACGCACCAAGAGCGGACTAGTCTATCGGTACGGTACCCAAAGCGATGCTTCTTTGTCCTCACGGAATGGTGCTAAGCGATTTTGGAACGTGTCGCGCATCGAGGATAGCTACGGCAACGGGATCGACTTCCATTATTATGCCGACGCCGCTTCGGGCGAACATTGCCTATCTTCGGTGACCTATGCCGACAACCGTATCGATTTTTATTATCAGATGCGCGACGATGCCCAAAGCGGCTTTACCGACGGAATGCCCGTTTCCGTAACGAAACGCCTATCGGATGTTTCAGTGACAACGGGCGATACCTTCGTGCGTCGCTACGATATCGCCTACACTCCCGAATCCGTAGGATCGAAGCGTTCACGTATCGCAACCATTACCGAGCACACGACCAACGGGGATACGGCGGATCTGCACTTTGCCTGGGACAAGAGCACAAATCACGGATTGCTCCAGACAGCTTACGTACTCCCATCCTTCGAGATCAAAGCAGCCTCCCCTGCCATCCAAGGACTTGTCAAACAAAACCAAGGTGTTCAGATAGCCGATCTCAACGGTGACGGATTGCCCGATATCATCCAGCTCTATAAAACCTTCAATAACACGGTGACCAAAAGGGTCTGCTTGCAGCAAAACGGTACCTTTACGTGCGACAACGACTACACCAATAGCCTGCAGGAGGATTGGATGTCGGAGGCGCTCTTCTCTTACCAAGACAAGAGTCTGGGCACACGCTTAGTCGATATCAACGGTGACGGACTGCCCGATCTGATCCGCCTATATGCTCTCGGAGGGGTACGTCGCGCCTGGATCAACACCGGAAACGGGTTTGTCCCGTATACTCACGAAGACACCCTCCCCGATGCCTATTTCACAGGAACGGATGGCAAGGATATGGGAACACGACTTGCCGATATCAACGGTGACGGGATGGTGGATCTGATCCAGCTGTATATTCCGCAAGGGAGCGAATACGGAGGTGTGCCGCAACGTCGCGTCTATCTTGGCAGCACATCCGGATTTTTCTATCATTCGGGTTATTCCCAAACTATTGCCGATCTTTATTTCGCACAAGGAGGGGGACGAGACATGGGAACGCGTCTTGCCGATATCAACGGCGACGGACTGCCTGACCTGATCCAGCTCTATCTTCCCGATAGCCCTTACTACGGCGGAAACATCCAGACACGGGTGATGCTCAATACAGGCAGCGGCTTTATTATGTCTCCGAGCTATCAATTCCCCGATGCCTACTTTGCCGACGCTCAGGGACGCGATATGGGGACGCGTCTTGCCGATCTCAACGGAGACGGGCTCCCCGATCTCATCCAGTTGTATGATGCGACAAGTTATTACGGCGGAGACGATCAGGTCAAAGTCTACCTCAATACCGGTAGAACTTTTATCCCTAACGATAGCTACACGGACTCTTTGGCGGGACAAACACTCTTTTTTAGCAACGAAGAGGGACGACAGCGCGGGACGCGGCTTGCCGATATCAACGGAGACGGGCTGATCGATATCGTACAGCTCTATCTGCCAAGCGGCGGGCAAGGGCAGCGGCGGGTTTATCTCAACGACGGTACGCAATTTGTCCGAGACAATCACTATAGTGATGCCTTTGGGGATACCTACTTCAACGATTCTGACGGTATCGATATGGGGACGCGTCTGGTCGATATGGACGGAGACGGGATGCTTGATGTGCTGCAACTCTTTACCCCGACAAACAGCACCTACTACGACGGCAACGAGCAACGGCGCGTCTATCTCAATACCAATAACAATGCGCTCGTGACACGTATCTTCAACGGCTTTGACGAAGATATCAAGATCGCATACAGTCCGATGACCGACGGCAGTGTCTATCACAACTACTCGCTTCACGGTGATCGCAACCGCTACCCCTTCAACACCATTGCCAACAACAACATCGAGATCACCCCCTCTATGCCTGTGGTCGCTTCGGTGGAGAGTATGGACGGCGTGGGCGGTGATGCAAAAATGCGGTACCAATACTACGGATACGTCTTCAATAAACTGTGGGGGATGCAGGGCTTCCATGCCGTCAATGTCTACAATGATACGCAAAAGACCCAAACGACAACCTATTACAAACAGTTCGGTGTCGTCGGTTCGCTCGGAGGCGATACGGCAGGCTTTGCTTATACGGGGATGCCCTATCAGGTCGATGTGCGCAAGGTAGGAGACGGTTCCGTACCGACCGTGCTGCTGGAGCGCACCCAGATCGCCTACAAAGATACCTCGTCCCGTTTTCGTATCGCCGAGCCTTACGTCTACCGCAAGGTGCATACCGTCTACGATCCGGACGGTTCGGGCGCGCTTTTCAAAGAGGAGACGACCACACAGATGAGCGGGGACGGCTTGGGCAATGTGCTTCGCACGATACAGACGCGTACCGACTTGCAAAGCGGCATCGCCAAACAGACCGACACGCAAAACACCTACGGAGCGGAAAATGCCCAAGCTTGGCATATCGGACGGCTGACCGCTTCGACGGTGACTTTCAGCCAAACGGGAAAAAGTCCGATTGTGCGCCAAAGCACCTTTGCCTACAATGATCACGGCGTACTGCAAAAAGAGGTTTCCGATGCCGGTACGCCTCTTGCGCTTACGACGACGTACACCTACGATAGTCACGGCAACAAGCTGACGCAGACCGTATCGGGAACGGGCGTGACGACGGCGACGACGCGCTTTGGTTACGATAGCTTGGGCAAGTTCCAAACACGCATCACCGACGCACTGGGATATACGGTCACAAAAAGCTACGATCCGCGCTTTGGGACGGTGACGTATCTCAAAGACCGCAGCGGTACGACCACACGGTGGCGCTACGACGGACTGGGGCGCAAGATCGAAGAGATCCGACCCGACGGTACCTCCACACAGTGGCGCTACAGCTACGCACCCAACTACATCCAAGCGCCCAACGCGCTCTATGCTGTGACCGTCACCACCCGCGGCGCACCCTTTAAGCGGGTCTACTACGATGCGTTCGGTCGCGAGACGGGCGCGTATACCTACACGATGAAAAAAGGCAGCCGCACCGCTTACGAAGCCAGACGTATCGTCACACGCAAATACTACAACGCCAAAGGCGAACTGACCCGAGAGGAGCTCCCTCACTTTCAAAACGACACGCCCGGGACGATAGAGTATAGTTACGACCGCTTCGGCAGGGTTGTTTCGACTACCAAGACCGCCGCGGGCAACACGTATGCGACCTACACCTACGCCTACAACGGCTTTGCGGTCAATGTCACAGACTCCAACGGACACGTCAAGCGTACGGTCAAAAACGGTATGGATCAGACGGTTTCGGTGACCGACGCCTACGGGAGTGCGGATGCCTCCACGGTGACGTACGCCTATGATGCGGCGGGCAACCTTGTCGCGACAACCGATGCGGCGGGCAATGTCGTGCGGATGTGGTACGATGCGGCGGGACACAAGATCAAGATGCTCGATCCGGACAAAGGCGAGTGGCACTATGCGTACGATGCGGCGGGTCGCCTTGTGAGGCAGTGGAGCGGCAGCGGCGGGTTTGATGCCAGCGCCAATGCGACCTACAAAAGCTATGACGCGCTTGGCAGATTGACGCGCCGGATGACCTACGATGCGGCTGGAAAGAGTACCGACCCCGGTAACTACAGCTACCGACAGGTTGATTACTCCTACTACGGTACGGGAGCCTCTGCGGGTAGACGCGGCAAAGTGATGCAAACCCAAAGTGTCTCGTGTATGCATGATGTCATCGGGGACAACACCGACACCCAAACCGTCGAGTACACTTATGACGCATACGGCAGAGAGACGGTGCGCAAGACAAAGATCAACGCACGCACCTTGACGATACGCCGCAGCTACGACTACTACGGCAGGCTCTCCAAGGTGTTCTACCCCAACGGCTACGCGCTCTACTACCGCTACAAAAACGGGCTGCTTGAGCGTGTCGGCGGCAGTGACGGTAAAACGCACTATCTTGTAGACAAACAGGATGCCTTCGGACAGATCACCGCGGCACACTATGCCAACGGGGTGCGCACCTATGTCGGTACGGACAACGCAGGGTACGTCGGATCGATCACGACTGTCAAAGAGGCGTTTGGCGGAGATGTGCAGCGGCTGGGATACACCTATGACGGCAGGGGCAATGTCATACGCCGAGAAGACCACTCCATCTCGGGCAAGCATATCAACGAGACCTACGCGTATGATGCGATGGATCGGCTCACCTCGGTAGGGATCGACTCGAACGCCAACGGTCTAAGCAGCCAAACGCTCACCTATGCCTACGACGCATTGGGCAATATCACCTACAAAAGCGATGTGGGGCACTATCGGTATGCGGCAGGCAAACCCCACGCAGTCATCGCTGCGGGCGGCAGACACTACGCCTATGACAGCGTGGGCAATATGATCGATCGTAACGGCGATGCGATCGTGTACGACCCTGCGAACAAAGCGGCGATCCTGACCGACCATACGACCGATACTTCCGTTTTCTTGAGCTACGGTGCTGGGGATGCGCGTATCCTCAAGACCACCGATGAGGGGCAGACCTACTACCTTGGCAAAGCCTATGAAGAGGAGCACACCTCCTCCTCGATCGTGAAGCGGGTACACATCACCATCGGAGGCAAGATCGTAGGGGTGCACGTCGAGACGTTTGACGCCCACTACACCCCGCCGATCAAAGAGGGTGTCTACAACCGCTACTTCCATACCGACGCACTGGGCAGCGTCACGGCGATCACGGACGACAGCGGCAATGTGGTCGAGCGCAGAAGCTACGATCCTTTCGGCAAGATACGCGCGATGGACTACGGCACCAACGTCAACAGCACATCCAACACCACGCTTCAAACCGACCTTGCCTTTACGGGACACCGCAGCATCCAAGAGCTGCCGGGGCTTATCGATATGGGGGCGAGGATGTACGACAGCGACATCGGACGTTTCCTTAGCGCCGATACGATTATCCAAGACCCCTACGACACCCAAGCCTACAACCGTTACAGCTATGCAAGAAACAATCCGTTAAAATATACCGATCCGACGGGTAACAGCTGGTGGACGAAGTTTCGAGACAAATGGCTCAAACCGATCCTTGCCGTTGCCGTAGGGGCTGCCGTAGCATTCTTTGCGCCGCAGTTTTTAAGTACCTATCTTGGGATCGTACAA
>Ga0256839_1003595_pt1 | contig 15862 bp, 13 predicted proteins | sample 354166metaG_FD_185968 | JGI IMG/M metagenome (GOLD analysis project Ga0256839, IMG submission 185968) | Hydrothermal vent microbial communities from Mid Atlantic Ridge, Atlantic Ocean - 354-166 | ecosystem: Environmental > Aquatic > Marine > Hydrothermal vents | place: Atlantic Ocean: Mid... | reverse complement strand
ATAGTTTGATTTGCCATGATATACTCTTATTACTTATTAATATCAGTTACAACGCCAGCGCCCACTGTGCGCCCACCTTCACGGATAGCAAAACGAAGCTCCTTATCCATAGCGATAGGTGTAATCAGTGTGACATCCATAGCAACATTGTCGCCTGGCATCACCATTTCCGTGCCTTCTGGCAATTTTACCGTGCCCGTAACATCCGTGGTACGGAAGTAAAACTGAGGACGGTAACCATCAAAAAATGGCGTATGGCGACCTCCCTCATCCTTGTTCAAAATGTATGCTTCAGCTTTGAACTCCGTGTGTGGCGTAATCGAACCAGGCTTGGCCAATACCTGACCACGCTCTACTTCATCACGCTTGGTGCCACGAAGCAATGCGCCAATATTGTCCCCAGCTTCACCACGGTCCAATAACTTGCGGAACATCTCAACACCCGTACAAGTCGTGCTGGTGGTTTCACGAATGCCAACAATCTCAATATCATCACCAACATTCAATACACCCTGCTCAATACGACCCGTGACCACCGTGCCACGACCAGAAATGGAAAACACATCCTCAATAGGCATCAAAAATGGCTTGTCAACATCTCGTGTTGGTGTTGGAATATAAGAGTCCACAGCTTCCATCAACTTCATAATCGCTTGTGAACCAATCTCAGAATTGTCACCCTCAAGTGCCTTAAGCGCAGAGCCTGTAATCACAGGAATATCGTCACCCGGAAAATCATAAGATGAAAGAAGCTCTCGAACTTCCATTTCCACCAACTCAAGAAGCTCTTCATCATCAACCATGTCGGCCTTGTTCAAAAACACAACAATATGCGGAACATTCACTTGCTTCGCCAGCAATACATGCTCACGCGTCTGTGGCATAGGACCATCTGCCGCAGACACAACCAAAATCGCACCGTCCATTTGTGCCGCGCCTGTAATCATGTTCTTCACATAATCAGCATGACCCGGACAGTCAACATGCGCATAGTGACGACCCTCTGTCTCATACTCAACATGAGCCGTAGAAATCGTAATACCACGCTCACGCTCTTCCGGCGCACCATCAATATCACCGTAGTCCTTAAACTCAGCTCCCCCGCCTTCAGCCAATACCTTGGTAATCGCCGCAGTCAATGTCGTCTTACCATGGTCAACGTGACCAATCGTTCCTATGTTTACATGCGGCTTATTCCGTTCAAACTTTTCCTTAGACATCGCTATCTCCTAACCTTTCACACTTGCAATAATTTCTTCAGTAATGTTGCGTGGCACTTCTTCATAATGGACAAACTGCATGGTATATGTTGCACGACCTTGCGACATGGAGCGCAAATTGGTCGAATAACCAAACATTTCAGACAATGGAACCTCAGCGTCAACAACCTTGGCAATGCCACGATCATTCATACCTTGTATTTTACCACGACGACGGTTCAAATCGCCTACAATATCACCCATATATTCCTCAGGCGTTGTCACCTCTACTTTCATGATTGGCTCAAGAATTACAGGGTTACACTGCTCACACCCTGTACGGAAACCCATGGATGCAGCAACCTTGAATGCCATTTCACTGGAGTCCACATCGTGATAAGAGCCATCAACCAAGGCAACCTTGATATCCACCATCGGAAAACCTGCCAGCACCCCGTTTTGCATGGCTTCTTCACAGCCTTTACCAACAGCAGGAATATACTCACGCGGCACAACACCACCCGTGATTTTATCTTCAAACTCAAATCCGCCACCAGCTTCCAAAGGCTCGATTTCCAGCCAAACATGACCAAACTGACCGCGACCACCCGATTGGCGCACAAACTTGCCTTCAAACTTACCAGAGCCACGAATGGTTTCACGATATGCCACCTGCGGCTTACCAATATTGGCATCCACCTTGAACTCTCGCTTTAAACGATCAACCAGAATTTCAAGATGAAGCTCACCCATACCTGAAATAATCGTTTGTCCTGTTTCCTCATCTGTTTTCACACGGAACGATGGATCTTCAGCAGCCAGCTTACCCAGTGCAACACCCATCTTTTCCTGATCTGCTTTTGTTTTTGGCTCAATAGCCACAGAAATCACAGGCTCTGGGAATTCCATACGCTCCAAAACAATAGCATGTTCAGGGTCACAAAGTGTGTCACCTGTGGTGGTCACCTTCAAACCAACCGCCGCTGCAATATCCCCCGCACGCACTTCTTTAATTTCTTTACGATCATTGGCATGCATTTGCAAAATACGACCGACTCGCTCACGCTTGTTTTTCACAGAGTTTAATACATATGAGCCAGAATCCAAAACACCTGAATACACACGGAAGAAAGTTAAAACACCAACAAAAGGATCTGTCATCACCTTGAATGCCAAAGCCGAAAATGGCGCATCATCTGATGATGGGCGAGAATCTTCCTCATCCGAATCCACTTTTACCCCATTAATGTCAGGGATATCAATGGGTGCAGGCATGTAGTCCACAACAGCATCCAGCAAAGTCTGTACACCTTTATTCTTAAAGGCTGTGCCACAAAGTACTGGAATAATGGAAATGTCTAAAACCGCCTTGCGAATCGCAGCCTTAAGTTTATCAACGGGAATCTCCTCCCCTTCCAGATGAAGCTCCATCAACTCTTCATCTTCCATGGACACCGCATCCATCAACACTTCACGGTACTCTTCAGCCTGATCTTGAAGCTCTTCAGGAATATCTTCAATGGAATAGTCTGACCCCATAGACTCATCATTCCATATAATGGCCTTCATACTAACCAAATCAATGACACCCTTAAACTGGTCTTCGGCACCAATAGGTACATTCAATGGCACAGCATTATGACCAAGCTGCTCTTTGATTTCGTCCACAACACGGAAAAACTCAGCGCCAGTACGATCCATTTTATTCACAAAGGCAATGCGGGGAACATTATAACGATCAGCCTGGCGCCAAACCGTTTCTGATTGTGGCTGAACACCACCTACCGCACAAAAAACACCAACAGCACCATCCAACACGCGCAAGGATCGCTCCACCTCAATGGTGAAGTCCACATGCCCTGGTGTGTCGATAATATTGATGTGATGATTCTTCCAACTACAGGTTGTAGCTGCAGATGTAATGGTAATCCCGCGCTCTTGCTCTTGTTCCATCCAGTCCATGGTTGCTGCACCATCATGAACTTCGCCGATTTTATGCGAAACACCGGTATAGAAAAGGATTCGTTCGGTAATGGTGGTTTTACCCGCATCAATATGCGCCATAATTCCAATGTTCCGTACGCGCTCTAGTGGTGTCTTTCGTGCCACGATACTACTCCTCTTCTAACCTAAACTGTTTAGAACAATAAAAAACTTTTAATTACTTCAAACTTTCTGCTCGCCAAGCGAGCTTTGTAACCCTACCAGCGGAAATGCGAAAATGCCTTATTGGCCTCAGCCATACGGTGCGTTTCGTCACGCTTCTTATACGCTCCGCCACGCTCATTGATGGCATCCACCATCTCATTACCCAACCGCTCTGCCATGGTTTGCTCAGAGCGCTTGCGTGAATACTCAACCAACCACCGTACCGCCAATGACGCTTGACGACGCTCGGATACTTCCATTGGAACCTGATAAGTCGCCCCGCCCACACGACGAGACTTAACTTCAACCAGCGGGCGAATTGAATCCAAAGCGCGATGAAGAACACTCAACGCATCCTCACCTGTCTTTTGTGCCGCAATTTCCATTGCACCATAAACAATAGCCTCAGCCTTTGCTTTTTTACCATCCAACATGATTGCATTTACAACTGTTGAGACTTTCGTGTCCCCAAATTTCGCGTCTGGCGTAATTGGACGACGGCTAACTGGACCTTTTCGTGGCATTTCTTTCTTCCCCTCTTACTTCGGACGCTTGGCGCCATACTTCGAGCGAGCCTGCTTACGACCCTCAACACCCGTAGTATCCAGCACCCCACGCAATACATGATAACGAACACCTGGTAAATCTTTTACCCGCCCCCCACGAATCAACACAACACTGTGCTCTTGCAAACGGTGACCTTCGCCTGGAATATAGGCTGTTACTTCATGACCATTCGTTAAGCGAACACGCGCCACCTTACGCAAAGCCGAGTTAGGCTTTTTGGGTGTGGTTGTGTACACGCGTGTACAAACACCGCGCCGCTGTGGGCATGCTTGTAATGCGGGAACTTTATTAATCTTCCGCTTATCCTTACGGGGCTTGCGAATCAATTGGTTGATTGTTGGCATCGTTACCTCTTAAAAACTTTCCTCTATCTTACACCTGATGTGATTTAAGATGCAGCTTGTGAGGGCGGCGAAACATAGGGATACGCATTTGCCATGTCAACTTTTTTTTGCTCTGTTTTTACTGCCTTTACCTTTAGCAATGACTAGCCATCAATCACACAAGCCTCAGACACCTTATTTAACAAAAATTGGCAGCCTTATGAAGCAAACTTTCTTCATCCAACTTGTGCTTATCAATTTTGCAGTATGCTGCCTGTTCACCTAGCAACACCTTTACTTCCACAACACCATCCAAAGCCAGCAATTGTGCCTGCACATGGCTTGCCATTGCTTGGTCTTGAATATCTACACGCAGTGTTATGGTCGCAACATAAGGTGGTTCAGGCATAAACCAGGCAATCAACCACCAAACCCCAAGCATGACAGCCACCACATAAAATAGCGTTGCAAAGTTTTGGGCAATCGGGTCATACAAGAAACCACCCAATACCCCACCAACAAACGCGCCAAAGAATTGCGATGTATTAAATATACCCACAGCCGTACCTTTTGCCCCTGCAGGTGCATATTTAGATACAAGCGATGGCATACTTGCTTCTAGGGTATTAAACCCAGTAAAGAAAACCAACAGCGCACCTGCAACCCACCACAATGAATCATGCGCCCAAGCAAGCATCAGGCTTGCAGCAATGAGCATTGCAATCGCTGATAAAAAGACTTGTTTCATCTTGCGCCTGGCTTCTGCGACAATAATAAGCGGCACCATCAACATAAATGCCAGCAACATGACGGGCAAATATAATTTCCACTGTTCTGCGGAAGGCAATATATTGTCACTCACCAATACCAAAGGCAGCACCACAAACAATGCGGTTAAGCTCATGTGCAAAATCAAAACACCAACATCCAAGCGCAACAACGCACCATGTCGCAATACTTGCTTAAACATACCCTTGGTGACTTCACTATCGGAATGATGTCCTGTATGAGTTGGCTCTGGCACAATCACATACAGTACTAATATGGATAATAGTGACATAACCCCTGTAAGCATAAATATACCATCGACCCCAATCCATGTGTTCAACAAAGGCGCAATCGCCATAGACACGGCAAATGACATACCAATGGTAACCCCAATGCTTGCCATAGCTTTGGTGCGGTGCTCTTCTCGGGTTAAATCGGCTGTTAAGGCAATCACAGCTGCGGCAACTGCGCCCGAGCCTTGAATAATCCGCCCAATCAATACGCCCACAATATCATCCGACATACCCGCGATAAAACTACCTATGGCAAAAATAACCATACCCGCCGCAATCACGGGTTTGCGCCCGAATTTATCGGACATCATGCCAAATGGAATTTGAAACAACGCTTGGGTCAAACCATACGCACCCAATGCAATACCCACCAACTCTGGGTGCTCAAGCGCACCATCAAGCCCGTGAGCATAAGTTGAGAATACGGGTAGAATGAGAAATAGACCCATCATTCTTAAGGCAAAAATACTGGATAATGCGCTAACCGATTTACGCTCTTGCGCGTTCATACCAGATTGTTTTTTTGATTTTCGCATGCCTACTTCACCTCATCCATATAGCGTGACACGAAGCTTACGCTTTGATTTGAACTTGTCATGTTTCACCATGGTTAAACCGCAGCAGCCCACTTTTTTCACCGCAAAGGACACAGAGGTACGCAGAGTTTTAATCGTCGTCATTCCCGCGAAAGCGGGAACCTATAGTTTTACCAATGAGACTGGTGGATTCCCGCCTACGCGGGAATGACAGTATGGGAAGCTACTGTAGCACCATTACCTCTGTTATATATCCGCCAAAAAACAAAAGCTAAAGAAGGGATAAAGCAAAACCGCTTGTTTTGTGCCCGCTTTAGCTTATGGGTTTTGGATAAACGGATATATATAGGGCATTTTCTTTGCTTCGTTTCTTTGATGACAAAGAAATGAGGGGAAACTACTCGCTCCAAACAAGCACAGGCTTCCGTGCTGCTTGGGTTTCATCCAAACGGCGGCGAATCGGTTTAAGCGGTGCATCATGCAAAGCTTGTGTATCCCCAGCTTCACACTGCGTAGCGATTTCTAACATCGCATCGCAAAACGCATCCAAGGTTTCTTTGGATTCCGTTTCCGTGGGTTCAATCAACATCGCACCATGCACAATCAGTGGGAAATACACCGTCATGGGATGGAAGCCTAAATCAATAAGCCTTTTTGCAATATCCAAGGTTTTAACACCATGTTTATTTTGCCACTTATCCGTAAGCAGGCACTCATGTTTACACAAACCTTCAAACGGCACATGATACACATCTTTCAAACGGCTCAAAACATAATTGGCATTAAGCACCGCGTCTTGCGCGATTTTGTGGATATGCTGTTTACCAAATGCAGAAATATAGGCGTTGGCGCGCATATACACACCCGTTTGCCCCAGTGTGCTCAACATCGTGCCAATGGATTGTTCATCTCCCGTTTCAATGGAAAACACACCATCCTTTTCAACAATACGAGGCACTGGCATAAAGGGCTTGAGTGTGTCGTTCACAGCCACTGGCCCAGCACCCGGGCCACCGCCGCCATGCGGTGTAGAGAATGTTTTGTGCACATTAATATGCAAACAATCCAAGCCCATATCACCTGGACGCGCCACACCAACAAGCGCGTTTAAGTTGGCACCGTCACCATACACTAGCCCGCCCGCGTCATGCACAAGTTGGCAGATTTCTTTGATGTCGGATTCAAATGTTCCTGCCGTGTTCGGGTTGGTCATCATCAGTGCTGCAACATCATCATCCAAATGTTTCTTCAATTCATCCAAATCAATGCGCCCATCCGCACCCGATTTGATTTCAACCGTGTACATGCCACACAATGCAGCCGATGCAGGGTTGGTACCATGCGCGGAATCAGGAACCAGCACTTTTTTGCGATGTTGTTCGCCTCTGGCATCCAAACATTTGCGAATCATCATCAAACCCGCAAGCTCACCATGCGCACCTGCTGCAGGTTGCAAGGTCACATCACTAAATCCTGCAATTTCAGCAAGCCAACCTTGAAGCTCGTGTAACAAACCCAAAATGCCCTGTACAGAATCTTCAGGCTGGTCAGGGTGCACATGGGCGATACCTGGAAGCCTTGCGATTTGCTCATTCACTCTTGGATTATATTTCATGGTGCATGAACCCAAAGGATAAAACCCAGTCTCAATACCGTGGTTCCATTGGCTTAGGCGCACAAAGTGACGCACCGTTTCAGGCTCAGAAAGCCCTGGAATATTGGCCGCTTTTTTGCGCTTAAATGCGTCTAGGGACGAAGGTGCATCTGCTTGCACACCCGGTAAACTGATAGACTCAGGCGCTTCATGCGCGTGTTCAAACAATAATGGTTCTTCTTGCTGAATGCCTGATGTGGCTGAATATGTATGTTCACTCATGCTGCCGCCTCCATCGCAGCGATATAGTCGTTGATATCGGCTTCCTCAATCATTTCTGTGGTCGCCACCAACAGATGTTTAGCTTCAATGGTTTTATCCAACTTCTCTAACGGAATGCCCGCAAAAATATCCTGCTTACGCGCTTCGGCGATAAAAGCATCCCGCTTTTCACCACTTTCAAAGGTAAGCACGGTTTCATTGTAGTGCGCACCACTGGCTGCCACCACATGACTTGGCAGTTTGGAAATCAACAGATCCAATGCTGCCGCAGAATGGTTTGCCACAGTTTTCAAACCTTCATCACCCATCAGCGCCATATAAGCGGCGGCGGCTGTACACATCAAACCTTGGTTGGTACAAATATTGGATGTCGCTTTTTCACGGCGAATATGTTGTTCGCGTGTGGATAATGTTAATACAAACCCTCGTTTACCATCGGCATCTGTAGTTAACCCACACACGCGACCCGGCATTTGCCGTAAATACTTTTGTTTGCAAGCAAAAACACCCAAGTGCGGGCCACCAAATGCCATAGGGATTCCCAAAGCTTGACCCGAGCCCACAGCAATATCCGCGCCATACGCACCCGGCGGCTCAATCAAACCAAAGGCACTCACATCTGAGAATGCCACCACCATCAAACATTTGTGGGCATCACATGCCTCACGAAGTGGCGCCAAATCGTACACCGAACCATAAAAATCGGGGTATTGCACAATCACACTTGCGGTTGTGTCATCAATTTCAGCAATCACCTTACTTAAATCTGTTCCGAATTGTCCCATACCAACTTCAACAAAATCACCTTCAAGGCGAGACAAGTAGTTTTGGGTTACAGCTCTATACCTTGGATTCACAGATCCTGCAATCACCGTGCGTGTTTTGCGAGTCACACGCCTTGCCATCAATGCAGCTTCCGCCGTTGCTGTGGCAGCTTCATACATGGATGCGTTAGAGACTTCCATGCCTGTTAGCCGCGCAATCATGGTTTGATATTCAAACAAGGCTTGTAAAGTGCCCTGGGCAATTTCAGGTTGGTATGGTGTGTATGCGGTTAAAAACTCACCTCGTGAAATCACATAATCCACCACCGCAGGCACAAAATGATGGTATGTACCACCACCCAAGAAACAACGGGTATTGATTGCATTTCTATTCTTTTCTGCTGCCTTGATAAACTTCTTTACGATGCCTGCTTCCGATAAAGCATCGGGCAAATCTAAGCTTCCAGGCTCCATGTGAAACTCATCAGGAATATCAGCAAACAATGCTGATATGTCTTGCATACCCATGCTTTCCAGCATGGCTTGTCTATCACTATCAGTATGGGGTAAATATCGCATGATTTATCTCTCAAACCACAAAAACAAAAGAACACAAAAGTAGAAACCTTCGTGCTCTTCGTGGTAAATTAGTCGTCTAAAAATGCAGTGTATTCTTCAGGGTTCATCAAATCGGTATCGGCATTATTATCGCTGATTTTCACTTTGATAATCCAGCCAGCACCATAAGGGTCGGAATTCACCAAATCAGCTTCCGATTCCAAAGCTTCATTCACTTCAATCACTTCACCCGCCACTGGCGCATACACATCCGATACCGCTTTCACCGATTCTACCACACCATAAGCTTCGCCAGCATCAATGCTTCGCCCTACTTCAGGTAGCTCAACAAACACAATATCGCCCAGAGCTTCTTGGGCATGGTCGGAAATGCCGAATGTGGCTGTATCGCCTTCGATACGCACCCACTCATGTTCTTTGGTGTATCTTAAATCTGTTGGTACTGACATATTATCTCCTTACATTTGAACGCACAAATGGTGTTGTAGTTCGCTCTGCTTCGATTTGTTTACCGCGTATTTCAACAGTTAAGTTGCCGTCTGTCACATGTTCTGGCTTGACATACGCCAAAGCCACACCAGCACCTGCGAGTGGTGAGTGCATACCCGATGTGACTTCGCCACTTAATTCACCATCCACAAACACTGGATAGTGTTCACGGGGAATGCCGCGACCTGTCAATTTCAGAGCAATCAATCGTTTTTGCGCACCTTCAGCTTTGCGAGCTTCCACAGCTGCTTTACCAATAAAATCACCTTTATCCAATTTGGTAATCCACATCAGTTTGGCTTCAACAGGGGTCACGGCATCAGAAATCTCATGCCCATAAAGCGCGTAACCCATTTCTGTGCGCAACATATCTCTAGCTGCCAAACCAACCGGCACAGCACCTTGGGCAAGCAAAGCATCCCATACTTCAACAGCAATGTGATTAGGAATATAAATCTCAAAGCCATCTTCGCCTGTATAACCTGTGCGTGAAATCAAACCTTGATCACTGCCAATCTTACCTCTGGCAAACCTATAGTAACTTATTCCTTCCAAATCCAAATCAGTAATGGTTTGCAATGCAGCTTGTGCTTTTGCGCCTTGCAATGCCAATAGCGTGGTATCATCCGATTCATCGGTGACGCTCACATCAAAGCGTGCAGCCTCTTCTTGCAAGTGCGCCACATCTTTATGTCGATTTGCCGCGTTAACACAAAGATAATACGCTTCATCACTGATTTTATAGGTGGTGATGTCATCAATAAATGTACCTTGTTCGTTCAAAAGCGCAGAATATTGCACCTGCCCATCCACAAGTTTGGACACATCATTGGTGGTCACATATTGAAGAAAAGCCAACGCATCTTTACCTTCCACACGCACTTGACCCATGTGCGTAATATCAAAAATACCTGCCTTGCCATCACGCACGGCTGTGTATTCTTTTAGCGCACCATCTTTGTATTGCACAGGCAGTTCATAGCCCGCAAAAGGTACAATCTTCCCACCCAATGCCACATGCGCATCAAACAGTGGTGTTTTCAATAAATCAGACATGTATTCTCCAACCAATGGCGCGGCTAAAGTCGCGGCGCCTCCTATTCAGTCTATGAAAATGGGGTATTAGCCCCGCATACTTTTTATTCGCCGTAGGCTGAAAGCGTTGCTGCCATGGCTTTCTTAGCGTCAACATCCACGCCAACGCGACCCAAGACCTCGCCCAATGCTGATACACATGTAAGCACATTATCTTTACGACATGCGTAACCCATCAAACCAATGCGCCAAACTTTACCTGCCATCACGCCAAGCCCCGCGCCGATTTCAAGATTGTAATCATTCAACAATATACCGCGCACTTGCGCATCATCCACACCATCAGGAATACTCACAGAGTTAAGCTGCGGCAAGCGGTCTGCCTCTGGCACGATAAACGACAAGCCCAAGGTTTCCAAGCCCGCTTTAAGTGCGTTGTGATGTTTGGCATGACGCGCCCAAGCATTTTCCAGACCCTCTTCCTTCAACAATACCAAAGCCTCATGCAACGCATAAAGTGCGTTAATCGGTGCGGTATGGTGGTATGCGCGTTTTGCACCTTGCCCCCAGTAGCCCATCACAAGATTCAAATCCAAGAACCAGCTTTGCACTTTGGTTTTACGGTTTTGAATGCGCTCAACCGCCGCTGGGCTAAACGACACAGGCGACAAACCCGGCGTGCAAGACAAGCATTTTTGTGTACCCGAATAAATCGCATCAATGCCCCAATCATCCACACGCAACTCCGTGCCGCCCAGGGATGTCACAGCATCCACAATGGTCAAACAGCCGTGAGCATGTGCCAAGTCACACATGGTTTTCACATCTGTGCTTGCGCCTGTGGATGTTTCCGCATGAACAAAGGCAACCGTGGTCGCTTCAGGATGCGCTTTTAGTGCTGCTTCCAATTTCGCAGGGTCGCAAGCTGTGCCCCACTCATCTTCAACCATGATGGCTGTTGCACCGCATCGTTCCACATTTTCTTTCATGCGTCCACCAAACACACCATTTTGACAGATGATGACAGTGTCACCAGGTTCAACAAGGTTTACAAAGCATGTTTCCATGCCCGCAGAACCCGGTGCAGACACTGGAATCGTCAGTTCATTTTTGGTTTGGAAAGCGTATTGCAACAAGCCTTTCATTTCGTCCATCATTTGCACGAACAATGGGTCTAAGTGACCAATCGTTGGGCGGCTCATCGCTTCTAAAATACGAGGGTTCACATCCGAAGGGCCTGGCCCCATCAATGTGCGTTGTGGTGGATGAAATGATGATGTCATTATTATACCTCTCATATGATTTGAAGGTGTAACTATATCCCGAAAAGTAAAGGATGCACCCTCATGCTGTATATGGCTATCGCGCCACTGCTGAACAGCAAGGTTGACAGCAGCCATACCCGCACAACCCTAAACATGCCCCAAAAGGTTAATCCAATGTTGTACAGGTTTATCCGTGCCAGCCTGAATATGATGCAAGCAGCCGATATTTGCTGTGGCGATGATGTCGGGTTGGTTGGCAGTGAGGTGCTGCACTTTATTATCTCGTAATGTCTCCGATAGTTTGGGTTGTAGAATGGAATATGTGCCCGCAGAACCACAACACAAATGCGCATCCATCACGGGTGCTAAATCATAACCCACTTTCGTCAATAACTGCTCAACCCTGCCGCTTAACTTCTGCCCATGTTGCAAGGTACATGGTGCATGAAAAGAAACTTTTTTTGTCGTATCCACCTTTAACGCACTCAAATCTTCTTCCGCCAAAACTTCCACCAAATCTTTGGCTTTATCTGAAATGATTTTTGCTTTCTCTGCATACTCAGGGTCATGTTTGAGCAAATGTGCGTATTCCTTGATTTCCAAAGCACATGCGCTGGCTGTAGATAATATCGCCTCCACCCCCAATTCCACGAAAGGCAACCACGCATCAATATTGGCACGCACTCGCTTCAAGCCTGCTTCTTTGGCATGCAAATGGTTTTCCACCGCACCACAACACTGTGCTTGCCCTGTTCGCAGTGTTTGAATACCCAACTTATCCAACACGCGCGCCGCAGCTACATCAATTTCAGGTGACATGCTTGGCTGCACACAGCCTTCAATCAACAACACTTTACGCAAATGTTCTTGATTCGGATATGCAGCAACCTTTTTACCTTTGGGAACCTTAGCCTTGAGCGACTGTGGTAACATAGGGCGAAATACACGCCCCACCGTCATCAACGCTGAAAACAATGGGCGATTCGGCAACACTTTAACCAAAGCTTTGTGCAATAATCGTTGCGCCCACGGTCTGCCCACCTTTTCTTCCACCATGGCTTTACCAATCTCTGCCAAATGCGCATATTCCACACCTGATGGACAGGTGGTTTCACACGCACGGCATGTTAAACACCTATCCAAATGCTGCTGGGTTTCTGCGGTGGCTTCACCCCCTTCCAACATATCTTTAATGAGGTAAATGCGTCCACGCGGACCATCCAACTCATCGCCAAGCTCTTGGTAGGTCGGGCAAGTGGCCGTGCAAAAGCCGCAATGCACGCATGAGCGCAAAATAGCATTGGCTTCTTTGCCTTCTGGTGTATCAAGTATGGATTGGGGGATATTGGTTTGCATTTACAAATCCTTATACATGCGCCCAGGATTCAAAATCCCTTTGGGGTCAAAGCTGTGTTTAAGCTTTTTGTGCAATGTCATCAAAGCAGGGGATAATGGCGCAAACACTTCTTCGCTTCGATTACCACCACGCATGATGCGGGCATGACCACCTAGCTTTTTGGCATACCTTTGTACCACCTCAAAAGGCAAATCGGATGTTAACCAGCGTTGCGCTCCACCCCAGCCGATAAACCAATCACTGGTTTGCGTGCCATCAAGCAATTCAAATGCAGCCGCAGGCGGTACAGATAAACGATACAAGGCTTTATCTGTATCAAAAAAAGATAGTTGATGCTCCCTTAAATCTTTCCAAAAGCTTTTGCCATCATCAAAAATCGTGCCACCAATTTCTTTGCGGCTACGCTCAACTGCGCTTGACGCACCACAAATACGAAAGTAAACCGTTTGACCATCTGCGCACATGGCTGTGACAGGCAGCGGTGTGCCTGCCCAGTGATTCATCAACTTGATGGCTTGCTTGAAGTCTGCATCAATGACCACAGTTTGCTCTGCCAAACGATGCGGTAATGTCTTCAATGAAATGTCCAGCAACACACCCAGTGTGCCAAGACTTCCCGCCATCAAACGGGACACATCAAAACCCGCCACATTTTTCATCACTTCGCCGCCAAACTTCAGAATCTCACCTTTGCCATTCAGCATAGTACAGCCCAACACAAAATCGCGACATGAACCTGCGTAAGGGCGGCGGGGACCAGAAAAATTACATGCCACAGTACCACCAATGGTCGCGCTTTCTCCAAAATACGGTGGGTCAAAAGGAAGGCGCTGCTGATGTTTATCCAAAGCATCTGCAATATCGGATAACTTCGTGCCTGCGCGAACCGTGACCACCAATTCAGTGGGCATATAATTGATAATACCTTGATGCGCGCCAACATGTAACGCTTCGCCCACAGGCTCACGCCCATACCACGATTTGCTATCCCCACCAATAATATTTAATGCCGTTCCCGAATGATACGCATCTTGAACCTGCCGCTGCAATGCACTTGAGCAATCAGACACCGTAAACTCCTCTGCGTTCCTTTGCGTACTCTGCGGTGGAAAAAACCATCAAAACCGCTCCAATTCAGGGTGCGGCAACTGCCCATTGTGCACATGCATTCGCCCAAGCTCGGCGCATCTATGCAATGTGGGCACGGCTTTACCTGGGTTGAGCAAACCTTCATCATCAAACACATCTTTCATGGCTAAAAATTGGCTCAATTCAAGTTTGCCAAACTGCACGCACATGGAATCCAACTTTTCTACACCAACACCATGTTCACCTGTGATTGTGCCGCCAACTTGTACACATAATTCAAGAATTTTTTTGCCAAATTCTTCCGTTTGTTCCAACTCACCAGGTTTATTTGCATCATACAAAATAAGCGGATGCATATTGCCATCACCCGCATGAAATACATTCGCCACAGGCAGACCATATTCATCCGACCACAATGCAATTTGCTTCAACACTTCTGCAAGTTTGGCTTTAGGAATCGTGCCATCCATGCAATAATAGTCGGGTGCAAGCCTACCCACAGCAGGAAATGCAGCTTTACGACCTGCCCAGAATTGCATTCGCTCTGCTTCACTTTTCGATACCCGTGTTTCCACCGCGCCACCCTTGGTCAACACAACTTCAACTTTCTCAATAAATTCAGCCACACCATCTTCTGTGCCATCAATTTCACACAACACAATCGCTTGCGCATCAATCGGATAACCCGCCTTGGCATACGCTTCTGCGGCTTCAATAGCGAGTTTATCCATCATTTCCAAACCCGCAGGCACAATGCCTTCCGCAATAATATCACACACCGCTTGCCCAGCTTTCTCAATATCATCAAAGATTGCCAGGCATACTTTAGCCACTTCAGGTGCGGGCAAGAGTTTGACAGTCACTTCAACCATCACCCCCAACAAACCTTCCGAGCCATGCATCAATGCCAACAAATCATAACCCGCATCATCCAAAGCTTTGCCACCAAGCTCAATCAGTTCACCATCTACCGTGAGAAACTTCACACCCAACACATTATGCACCGTTAAACCGTATTTCAGGCAATGAACCCCACCTGAATTTTCCGCCACATTACCACCAATGGTGCAAGCAATTTGTGAGGACGGGTCGGGCGCATAATAAAGACCATGTTGTGCCACAGCATCAGAAATCGCTAAGTTGCGAACACCAGGCTGCACCGTTGCTGTGCGATTCTCCACATCAATATCTAAAATTTGGTTAAACTTCGCTAAAGATAAAACCACAGCACCCTTGGTCGGCATAGCACCACCTGCCAAACCTGTGCCTGCACCTCTGGCAATGATGGGCGTGTGATGCTGTTTGCATAATTGGATGATGGCTTGTGCTTGTTCGATGGTTTCTGGAAGAACAACAGCAAGGGGCAAACCTTTATACACCGATAAGCCATCGCATTCATACGGCTTGAGCGCTTCTTTCGAAGTTAAAAGCGCAGCAGCAGGAAGCAACTTGGCAAGTTCTTGTAACAATGACTGCGACATACCACCTCCTTAGCTTGCGATGAAACTTTAACAAGGCATTAAAGGTTGTCGAGACACGCAATGTAGGGTTTTTCTAAAAGCTGACATAAAAAA
>Ga0256839_1003594_pt1 | contig 15864 bp, 9 predicted proteins | sample 354166metaG_FD_185968 | JGI IMG/M metagenome (GOLD analysis project Ga0256839, IMG submission 185968) | Hydrothermal vent microbial communities from Mid Atlantic Ridge, Atlantic Ocean - 354-166 | ecosystem: Environmental > Aquatic > Marine > Hydrothermal vents | place: Atlantic Ocean: Mid... | reverse complement strand
TTTAGAGCGTACCATCAATGGGTTCAACCAAACATTAAATACACTTGAAGAAGCATCCATGCTGTTTGAAATGGGCATGGAAGAAGACGACCAGGAATCCAAGCTCGAAGCTGTAGCAGAGCTTGAACAAGTGCAAAAAGATATTGAAGCCTTTGAATTGGCACAAATGCTGGGCGGGGAAACCGATGCAGAGTCCGCATTTTTAGACATCAATGCAGGCTCAGGTGGCACAGAAGCTCAAGATTGGGCGGAAATGCTCTTGCGCATGTATCTCCGCTGGGCAGAACGCAAAGGCTTCAAAACAGAGCTCATTGAATGTACGCCCGGTGAAGAAGCGGGTATTAAGTCTGCCACGGTATCCATCAAAGGCGAATATGCCTATGGCTTTCTCAAAGCTGAAATTGGTGTACACCGCTTGGTGCGCAAATCACCTTTTGATTCAGGCAATCGCCGCCATACATCCTTTGCCTCTGTCTTTGCCTATCCTGATATTGACCGAGACATTGATATTGACATCAACCCCGCAGATGTACGGGTGGATACCTATCGCGCATCAGGCGCTGGCGGGCAGCATGTCAACAAAACCGATTCTGCAGTGCGCATGACGCATGAACCAACAGGTGTGGTGGTGCAATGCCAAAGTGACCGCTCACAACATAAAAACCGTGACCACTGCTGGAAAATGCTTAAAGCACGGCTTTATGAGCTGGAAATTGAAAAGCAACAGGCTGAAAAACAAGATATGGAAGACACCAAATCCGACATTGGCTGGGGACATCAAATTCGCTCCTATGTATTGGATGCCTCTCGCATTAAAGATTTACGCACAGGTATGGAAACCAGCAACACACAAAACTTCTTGGATGGTGATATTGATGATTTCATTGCTGCCAAGCTGATGGGCATTAGCAAAGGCGAGGTGAATAGCGATGGCTAAATCTTTGGAAGAGATGATTAGCGATGTACAACCATTAAACACCGACAACCCTGATTATCGCTGTGGCACAGTTGCCCTTTTGGGTCGCCCCAATGTAGGAAAATCGACACTGATGAATACAATCATTGGCGCAAAAGTCGCCATTGTAACACCCAAACCCCAAACCACCCGTCACAGGATTCTGGGTATTCATAGCGATGAACATCAGCAAATTGTGTTTGTGGATACACCAGGTATTCATCAAGGCTCACAACAGCTTAACAAGAATATGGTCAAAGTCGCATACACAGCAGCAGAAGAAGCCGATGTACTCTGCATCATGCAAGATGGCTCCAAGCCCATGGATAAAGGAAGCATAGCTTTAATTGAGCGTTTTGCGGATGGTCGTTTGCATCAACCACGCATTCATATCATCAATAAAATCGACAAGTCCAACAAAGACAGGCTACTTCCCCGCCTACAAGACATTCAGCAACTCGACCCCAAAGCAGATGCTTATATTCCTATTTCAGCAAAAAAAGGCTCGCAAGTGCAAGCTTTGCTCAAAGAAATCAGCAAACATTTACCCAAACGCCAACCCATGTATGATCCTGAATGGTTTACCGACCAAAGCCAACGACAAATGGCGGCGGAATATGTGCGTGAGCAAGTCTTTTTGTCTATGCATCAAGAAATCCCGTTCCAAACGGCTGTAGATATTGAAGACTTTGTGGACTTGGGCAATAAAATTGAAATATCAGCCGTAATTTTGGTCGCCTCAGAGCGGCATAAACCCATGCTGATTGGCAAAGGTGGCGAGTTGATGAAACATATCGGCATCAAAACACGAGAAGGTTTGGAAGAGCTTTTAGGTTGCAAAGTAAACCTCAAACTTTGGGTAAAAGTGCAAAAAGATTGGTTTGATAAACCCAATATTTTACACGAACTGGGGCTGTAGTACTGATGGCTGAACAAAGGGATGCTGCGCTTTTATTGCGCAGCATTGCCTACAGTGATTCCTCATTGATTCTCCATTGCTTAACAAAGCAACACGGGCGTATCAGCTTGATGGCAAGGGGTGCAAGGCGAGCCAAAAGCCCCTTTCGTGCAGCCTTAATGCCATTATATACATTACAATTGCGTTGGAAAGAACCTCGAACAGGCAGCATGGGTACATTGCTTGAAGCTCAACGACTTTCACCACTTCTGCCTGAATCCAAAATTCTCGCAGGGCAAGCTTTACTCGCCAAAGCATCCATCTTGTTTCCTGATGGTGTTCATGCTGGCTTTGAGGAGCTTTGGCATGCGCTACACATCCTGTCCCGCCGTCCTGAAGATTCAGGCTTGATGGCGGCAACTTGGAATATGATGCAAACTGCTGGCTGGGTTGCTGATTTTGAACATTGCTGGTATTGCTCAAAACATATTGTTCTCAATCAAACCATGTTTTGGCGGCAAGCCCATTTACTATGTGAATTATGCGCAAGGCAGCAAGGCATGAAAATTTCACCAGGCTGCCGAAAAAGCTTACACACACACTTGACGCAAACCAACACCAGACTCACCAAAAGCTATATTCAAATATGGGAAAGTATGATTCAAGCTGTCTTTCAGCAGCACCAAACCAACAAAAGCTAAGTTTTGTTTTTTTGCGAAATGTTGCGCATCATGGCTGCTGTTTTCTTTGCAGAATGAACGATCATGCGTTGCAATAATGGTAAAGCTTCAGGGTCTTCTTGCTGAATCTTTTGCATCGCACCTTTATCCAACACCAATAAGTCTAAGCCATTGGCGGCATATACCCCATAAGCATACTCCTTGCCCTGATTCAAGCGCACTTCACCCAATACGCTACTCTCACGACGAACTTCAAGTACTGTGGGTATATCATCAAGCATCACGGTAATCTCGGCTTCACCAGATAAAATCAAGTAATAATTGCTGGCAGCATCACCTCTTCGAAACAACATTTCATCGCGCTCTAGCTCAATCACCTGCAATAATTTTGCAAGCTTATCCCTTGATGAACTCGACATCTTTTTGAAGGCAGGGTGACCAAATAAAAAGCTATTGAGCAAGCGCTCTTGCATCACCTTATACACCCTAGCTCTAAAATCAGTATCAGCATCAAATACTTGCTGCACTGCGTTTAGATCAACGCGTATAATCTCTGATGGCTCTGCAGTATAAACAGACGCAAACCTTGTTTTGCCTCGTAGTGCACCATATTCACCGTAAAAGTTTCCGGCAACAAGCTTGGTAACCACCTTCATTTTGCCGTCACTACACTTACCAATCGAAACGGAACCTTTATTGATAAAATAAAGATCATGGGGTGTATCACCTGCGTGCATCATTTCCACACCCTGGGCAACATGCAGCAAATGGGAAGCTTGGTTGAGTATGCGCAAACTCAAGGGGCTAAGACCAGATAAAATCGGAAACTTCTCTGCATTCAAGGTGGATTGAAAAGGTTTCTCATTAACGCCAGAAAGCTCCAAATAACCATCATCATTGATTTTTGCCATGTATCCACCCAAGTTTTTTTAACTATGTTACGGCTATTTTACCCACTCTGCAAGGATATTTTGGTCAAACTTAAAGCGGAAGCGTAGATAAGCTCCTTTTCTGGCATACTCAGCACCTGTAAAGTCTTGATCATAAAACCCTGCAAAGTTATAGCCCAAGCTCAACCAGAAATTATCTAGCACATTATACCCCACAGCCAAGCCATAACCTGGTTGATAGTTGTGAAGGTGGCGAACACGAAGAACTGCGGCTTGTGCTGTAACATCCCAGTGATCTGCAATATCATAGATGAAATACATGCCAAACAAGTCTGTCAAACCTGACCAAGCCGTTGCTGCCAGTGTTTCGTCTGTGAACTTAATACCATGATTCAACCTAAGCTGCCAAACATCATGACTTTGCCAGTTTGCAGTTAAATTATTGATATAACGAAGGCTTTTCGATTGGGAGCCTGCACCCGTTTGTTCATTACGCCGAACATCAAAACGATCCAGCAATACAAGCTGATCATATGATGGGCGCCATGCTGCACGAAGTGATGCGTCTGAAGCCAAAGTCAAAGCCGATGAAGCAAGCACATCCTTTTGCCACCGTAGTGTAAACTGCATGGCCAGATTTTCATGCACATGACCTTGTAGCCCAGTGCTTACACCATGATGAACACTAAGGTCACTAGTACGGTATTCCAAGCGGTTGGTCCAAACCCATTCCCCAGGTTTATAGTCAGCCCCCACTGAGTAAGCCGTAAAAGACTCACCACCAGTTGCAACAGGTGCATTCAAGTTGATTGGTGTGGGTACTGTCGTGGTCAAAACTTGTGTTCTATCAATGCTTGCACTGAAAGTTAATGCTTCATCAATTTTCCAGGTTTGCAATAAGCCAGCATTGGCGAAGCTGCGTTTACCATGATCACTTAGCTGTTGCTCGTAGCTGGTTGTCATTTGTGCGCCATTCCAAGGCTGTGTGCGTACACCAAGGCGGGTAGAAGTTGTGTCTTGCTGATTACCTTGTGTCCACTCTTGGGTTGCGCTCAATGTCGTGGTATCCGTAACACGGTAGTCTACGCCAATACCAGTGCGTGTGGGGTAGTCTACACCATTTTCTGTTGCCAGCGCTTGCTCATGATCCGCGCGTAATGACAAACGAGAGGTGACTACTTTTGTCGCGCCAACACTCGCCAATGTTGATCCTGTTTTCTTGCCCGCGCCATCCACATCACGGTTTAGGCGAACACCGCCACGAACCTCCAAGTCATCTTCAATATGTTGCTTGTATTGCACGCTTGCCATATCCCGTTTGGCCCCTGTGTTGATCACTTCCTGACGGAACACTTCTGCGTTGAAGCTTGCGTCGTCATTCAATCGATACTGCGCATCTGCACCAACTTTTAGCGTTGAGTTTTCACTACCCAACTGCTGACCCAAGCCAAAGTTATCATCTTGCTGGCGAACATATGCTGTACCACTTAAGTTTTCCTCAGCCAAGCGCGCTTCAACTTTCCAAGCTGAAGCTGAAACACCTTGCTGACTTGATGTTGCAGCTTCAGCACGAAGATCAACATTATCAGTGACTTGAATTTTAGCATCCACACCACTTAGGTTATTACTACCCCCAAGATAACCTTCCGATACAAAGGTTCCGCCCAACTCTATATCTGTGGTTGGTTTCACATAAGCACGACCACCAGCAACGGTAAACTGATCTGCTTTATCATTCGCTTCATACTCCACCCGAATCATAATAGGGTTCAAATCTGCATCTCGGCTTAACACAGGCTGCTTAAACCACACGGTACCTGATATATAATCAATATCATAGTCCACATGACGCGTTAGCTGAATAGATTCCAAGACCACTTCACTCTTAAACCTATCAACCGTTTCAATACGAATCGTTTCTGAATTGGTAATAATGTTTCGGCGGCTTAAGTGATACAAACCACTGATGCCTTTACCTTGGATTTCATCTTTCACCATGGTCTGGCTGGTTTGTGCTGCAAATGCTGAAAAACCTACCTTATCTTCATGCAACTCTGCTTTAACACCCGTTAATGTTCTGGAGTAGCGTGCAAATTCTGTTGTTGTCAAGCCTGTATTGTAGTCGCCAAACAAAGCATAGAATTGATCTCTTTCAATTTTAAGATACAACTTCTTGCTACTTGTACCATCAAACTGCTGATTGGTTGTATCACCATAAATGGTGTACATACTATTGGGATCAATATCACCAAAACGACTGTTTTTGTCTTGTTTGGCTCTTGTGTCATAAGACATGGTCAACAAGAAATCACCAGGAATTTGACCTTTTGCATACAGGGCCACACGACCATCTTTGTATAGTTTATCCGCTTCATTAGCCTGATTTACAGGTTGAATTGCACCTGAAAGCTTATTATAGCCCACTGTGCCTTCAGCAAAGCCTACCAAAATCCAATCCCGCTTTTCAGGCTTGATATAAAGATCAATAGTTTCTTGCACTTTACCATAGCCAAGCACCAATCGGTATGAACCACTACTGCTCACAGGCGCCATTTCAACCCAGCCGTCACGACTTACACGAATTTTTTGTTCTGCCTCTGATGCCACTAAGGGCACTTCTCTTTGCTGCGCATTGCGTAGATCGCCACCTAGCTGCTGCAATTCAAGAGAGCCATGAATCACGACACCACGATTATCACGCACTTCAAGCCTGAAGCGAACAGGCGTTTTACCATCTGCAATATTTTCAGCCGTTTCTGCCAATGTAATTTTGGCAATATCACCTGTACGAACAAGCGATATGGTTTCCTCAAAGCGCACATTACCAAAAGGATCCAAGCCCTTGAGCTGCAAGGTATGCTTACCTGTTTTCCCAAAATCGACGCCGATATAGGTATAGGTTGTCAACCCTGTTTTCGGATCTTCAGACTTAAAACCTATACGCTCTTTTGCAACTTCTTGACCATCTACAAATAGTTGCGCTTGCAACCTTGAATCAAGTACCAGGCGTACGGCATTGATTCGGTCAGGCAAGCTCATGCCTGCCGCAGGTGAGAGAATACCTTTTTCTTTGCCTGCCTTTGGTGCTTCAACTTTTTTCTCTGCGTAATCCCAGTCATCGACAGCTTCGCCATACGCATCGGCAACCTTACCTTGAAGTTCAAATGTGTAGTCATGTTCGATTTTATCTGCTCGGACTTTCAAAATCACACGACGGTTCATCTTACGACCTTTTGCGGTATCATTACTATATATCGGTTCTGTGGGACCTTTACCGATGGCTGTCACAATACTATCATCAAGCTGCAACCTCTCCTTGAAGTAGTTTGCGATAAAATCTGCTCGCGCTTGAGACAAGACCATGTTATTGGCAAATTCATGCCTATGTTGAGGCGCAATGCGAATATTGTTGGTATGTCCTTCAACAACCAGTTCACGAATCACCAAGCCTTCCAAAGACTGAATGAGCGTTTCAAGCTTTTGCAATTCTTGCTCTGGAAGTGTTGCTTTTCGATTTTCAAAGTGAACATTCAAGTTAAACATGCGTTGATCACGCTCTTCTACCAATGTGTCTTGAACATTGAGTTTTGCCAAACCAGTACGCCCTTTCTCCGTTCCTGGTGAACTAAACCTGGCATAGGCAATGGCTTGCTTTAATCCCGATTCTCCATCACCCTTCATGCCCAAACGGATATGATGCTTTTCTTTCTCAGGATTTAATGCCCAAACTAGACCCGCAGGTGTCACTTCAGGCTCAACAGGCGTACCATCCACAGCAGCTGTTCCTTCAATATACTTCCAACCTTTGGGCAACATATAAAATGCCTTCAAGGTCAATAATTTAACCACATCTCCGCGCTTCACATCAACATCAGCCCAAACCATACCATTGTCTTCACTGAGTTGATGTACAATGGTCACTGGCATCTTATTGGGCTTACGCTCAACTACACGGAAGTTTGCTCGGACAAGACCCGCGCCATTCACTTCAGCAAATTGTGAAAAGTCATTACCTGAAAAACGATTTTGCGTCAAAGCAACAGCTTGATAGCGTTGATGCAGCGTCACAGCATCCATCTGTACCACATGGGTTCCTGGGCTTACCCCATCAAAATGATAGCGCCCATCCTTATCTGTCACAGTATTGCGACCGTCTTCCATAAAGATGCGAACACCTTCAATGCCTTGCTCTCCATCATCATGCAATTCGTTCATATTTTCATCATGGAACACTGTGCCTACAATATAACCTTTGCTACGCAGCAAATCTTCTTGCACAAGCACAGTAGCCTTAGACACATTCGACCGTACAGGCAACGCTGCCACGGTGCCTGATGCAAATGCTGTGTTGGTTGCAAAGCCTAGCTTGGCATTCGCCCCCACAACAGCCACATAAGCAAGGCGAGCAATTGAAGATGGTGCAACCACGCCAATATTAAAAGCCAGCGTTCGACCATCATTGGCTACAACTGGATCAGCAATCGCCACACCATCAAGGGTTGCCGACCCAGCCTGATAACGGAAGCCTAGCGGCAACACATCAGTTACCGTTGTCACACTTGAAGGTGTAGTCGCATGGACATTTTCAATATTGATTTGGTAGGCAACCCTATCACCAATTGCCGCAGACGCGGTTGAAGATGTTTTTTGCACAAACAAATTAACACCTTTAGCATCTAAAGGAATATCAATACGGACTGGAGGACCTGCGACAATATTGAATGTAGCCCCCCGTGATGCTGCGGGTAAGGCATATGCACCGCCAGGTTGTGCTGCAGCGGTTGGCAGAGCTTGAATCGCAGCATCCGTAGCTTGTGAGGGGAAATTATACCCCGCAGGTGGTGTCACTTGAAGGCGGTAGGTTCCTGGTGCCATTAAAGGGAAACGATACTTACCTGGCTCAAAGTTATACACTGCCCCAGAAGCATCTGTCACACTGCCGCCTGAAACAAGCGTTGATGGATATATACTCACACCATCATCACCATACACCGTGGCAGGCAAACCTGTAGCAACATTAATAATAGTAATCGTTGCGCCATCAATCGGCGCACCTGTTGCTGAGTCAAATAAAATACCAAATGGGTCCACCAGTGCTGCAGCAGCCACTGTTGTAATCGCGTCCAATGGATCTGTATATGTGGCAACCAACCTTGTGTCGACACTGACTGAAATCACGCTGTTATTGGGTGTTGAGGATGTGCTATGGGTGGAAGCCACACTACCCCTAAACTCACCTGTGTTTGGGCCTGTTTCTGTTAAAATAAGGGTTTCCGTATCACCACTGATATTATCCGTGAGTGTAATGGTTACGGTTTGCACAGTAGTTGGGTCTGTGTTTTGGTCGCCATCAGCCACCTGAACATAAATGGTTTGTCCTGCATGATAAACATCTGCAGGTGTAAATTGATTGCTTACGCTATTGAAATGCAGAAATGTAATCACTGCAGGCGTGCGAAGTGGTGTAACAACTGTCAGGTTTGATGTAATGGTTGGAACACCCGTTGCCGTAAAAGTAAACGCGCTTGTAATGGTTTGAGGATGCAAGAAAGCAGCATTCGCCACTGTCGCGCTACACAACAGGAATAACCCTGCCATGGCAGCACAACGAACAACACGAGCCAACCCAGCGTTATAACAACGCTGAGTCAAACCCATGCCAAAGCGGCGAATACTTCTTATCATCCAATCAGCCCGTTAATCAACCGTAACCTGGAAGGTCACAACTGCAGATGTACCTGCGTTAATCGTTCCAGCAGGCGCGCCAGGGCTATTCACAGAAAGACCACCATTCGCACTGGTTAACGGTAATGTGGATAAAGGACCATCAACAACGGGGTTACCATTCAGCTTGGTTGAATTCGGCACATAGGTTGTAAATACTGGCACTTCATCCGTCATCACACTTGAAAGCGCATTGGCTGTTGTTGTTAGCTCTGTTGCCGTCAAACGATATTCCAGCGTGTCGCCAGATTGTGCTGTAACACCTGTTGCGGCAAATGTGGTAACACCTTGTGTCACATTACGCACTTCTTTCACTAAGCCAACATTTGAAGATAGCACAGTTGTCACCGTTTCATTCAATGCACCAGCGCTTGTTGTATAAGAAACCGTTGTTCCACCAGGACCTTGCGTCACGGCTGTGGTATTACCTGTTAGGTTCACAGTATGCGTACCATTTATACCTGGCGTTGTAGGTGTAGAAGCAGTGATAACCACGGTAAAGGTTTGAACCTCACCCACTTGCGTACCTGCTGCCACACCACCTACTGCAATCGCAGGAGAAGCACCCACAGGTGTTACTGCAATGGTTGTTGGGGTTTCAGGCGTAGTTGTATTACCTACCGTGCTGGCAATTGTACCAGGTGTAATACCACCTGCATCAATGGTGTATAAATTACCGCCAACATTAATGGTATCACCTGGTGCAAAGTTTACTTCAGAACCTGCTGGAATCACAATGGTATTTGCCACTGTATTGGCCTGGCTGGTTATAGAGCCACCCAATGTCAAGCTGGTCGTATTGGAAGCCGTGTTATTCACATTAATACCTGGAACACCATTAACATTCGCATCCGCACTAGACGCCGTGAAGGATAATGTATCCGCACCATTGGCTGTGTTGGTAATGGTATAGGTGTAAGTCGCGTTCTCACCACCATTAACAGATTGCGCTGTTAAATCCACCGTGATATTTGGCGCAGAAGCAATGGTGTTTACGCCAACATTCACAGAAGCTGTGACAGAGCCACCAGTAAAGGTCAAGGTTGCCGCATTATGGATGGTGGATCCGCCTGCTGTAATCACAGCGTGCGCTGTGCCGCTTGCAGCCAAAAACAGAAGCGACGCAGACAAAGCCATCATTCCTTTTTTCATTATATTTTTCATTTCACTTCTCCTTATATATGTACAAAATATATGTACAAATAATAAAGCTCACACAAGCGCGGATAGAAAGTTGAACCATTTCAGCCAACCAGAGCCACGCTTGCATGAGCTTAAGTTGCATTAGTCAATCGTGACCTGGTAGAACAGCACAGATGTTGCACCACCAGCCAAAGTACCAACACTTAATGTTGCTGTATTTGCCGTGGTTACACCAAAGTCATACTGATCAATTGGAGCATCCGAGGCATCCGTTAATACTGTTGCTGCTGCAGCATAGGTTGTACCTGCCACAGTATCTGACTTCGCTGTACCTGGTGTATATGTGGTGTACAATGGCATTGGGTCAGTCACTACAACCGAAGTTGCACTACCTGTACCACTGTTGGTTACAGTAATACGATAGGTTAGCGTATCACCCGGCGCACCTGCAGCAGTAGCCGCAAATGTTGTACCACCATCAATACTCACTTCTTTTGTAATGGTTAGCGCTGGACCACTGAATGTGGTTACAATCGGATCCGTGGTGGTTAGCGGTGTACCACCAGAAGTTGCGACCGTTGTTGTCACAGGCACCGTACCATCACCTGGTGCAGGACCTGCCGTTGCGGTCACATCCACAGTAAATGTGGCTTGCTCACCAACAACCGTACCCACTAGCGCGGCAGTAAATGCGGGTGTCACATTGGAGCCTGCAACATCAATACCAAGCGTTAATACAGTTGGCGTTTCTGGTGTTGTTGTACCTGCAACACCGTCCGTGCCCGATGGGTTAGTATGCGTAGCTGCAGTACCCGCTGCAACATTCGTGATCACATAACTATTGCCACCAATCACCACAATATCATTCACAGCCAAGTTCGTTTCCGAACCTGCAGGTATTTCAATGGTGGAAGCCGTAGGTGCAGCTGTAATCACCGATGCACCCAGCGTAATAGTGGTGACAGAAGGTACAGCTGTAGCACCTGTCGCATTGGTGGTTGTACCAATCGGCGTAGTGATTTGGTAAGTATCCGAACCATTAGCCGTAGAAGTTATGGTGTAGGTATAAGTCGCCGTGCTACCCGAAGCTACGGTTTGGTCAACAGGCGCTGTTAGCGTGGGTGCTGAAATCACCAGATTTACAGTCACTGTACTTGCAGCGGTTTCCGCATACGATGTTACACCAGCAGCATCCTTATAGTTCACTGTCACCACATTGAGGATGGTTGCGCCAGCACCTGTGTTGGCAGATGCGCTCTGTGGCATAGCCACAGAAGCAACAACAAGAGCAACGGCAGCAAACTGCAACATTCCTTTTATTGTATTTGATATGATTTTCATATCCTTTCTCCTTTTTGTCATCCGAAGATGCACTTCTTTATTTACCCGTAGGCTTTGTGTTCAAAGTTTGAACTGCTACGACCCTCTCGTAGCCAGAGTAATCAACAAACGCCCTGCCTTAGCACAACATTTGTATTAACCTTTACAGATATTCATGGTGGCCCCTCCCGAATCACATAAATTTTACTTCTTTTTCTAGCTTTGATTTTCCTTTGTTTATTCATTTTCACATCACCTCTATTTCACACGAACACGAAAGCTTGCCACACCACTTTTACCAACCCCTACTTCCGGAACTGACCAGCGAATATGCGTGTATTGCTCAGGTGTCGCTTTGCGCTTTACCTTTTTGCCATTCACATCCACTTCATAGCTAAGCAAGCTGGGTTGCTTGTATGTTTTCCCGCCATCAATGGAAAACGAAATCTCTGAGCCTGGGCCATAAGCTGAATCAACAATATACACCGTATCGTTAGGAATCGGGTCATCAATATTGATATTTTTGGCTGGCTCATCACCCACATTTTTGTAGCTCAATGTGTACACCAAAATATCACCAGGCAATACTTCTTGGGTTACGACACGCTGCTCAAGCTTTTTGCCATCCTTTTCAACCACCACAACTTTCTCAGCCACAATATCAATTTTGACATCCGGCGCGGTCCATGCCGCAACCGGCAACAACATCATGACCAAAGTCAACATATACTTCATCTTACACTCCTTTTTAACTTTTACTCATCAAATGGATGGAATTAATCCTTTCTTACCCCAAACAAGGGTAAAAAAAACCATCGATGCGTGCCAGCTTTCTACCATGATTGAAATCACCTTAAAAACCATATTTCCTCAAATGTTTTATATTGTGATATAAGTCACAATGTAAAACACTTGATTTACATCAATAAAATCAGTATCTTATTTCCAAAAATACCCATTTTACACCTCAAAAACGATACCATTGACCCGCCCTGCTACCATCCACCAAAAAAACGCTCGCAATTATCACTAAGTAGTATAATATTATCAGCAACTTAGGCTAGTTATCGTAAGGATTAATCCTTTTCAAACTTGCCATATTTGGTCGCCCCTGCAAAATAGCTAAACCTTAGCCCTAAGAAGAGGTTGATAAGCTTATGTCAAAAGTCCTGATTATTGATGATCATCCATTGTTTCGAGACAGTCTTTCCAATATCTTAAGCCAACAAAAACTTCAAGATACAACACCAGAGATTTTCACCGCAGAAGATGCGGTTAAAGCATTAAATATCATCAGTAAAAATAAAGACCTAGACATAATACTCGCCGATATTGACATGCCTAGCATGGATGGTCTTACCCTGCTTCAGCAAATCAAGTCTACTTTACCACATGCCATCATCGTGATGATTTCAGGCTCTGAAAACCCACTTGATGTGCAAAAAGCCATCCATTTTGGTGCAAAGGGGTTTATCCAGAAAAGCAGCGAAACATCAGTTCTGATTGCTGCACTTCAGCTTATTTTAGCAGGTGGAACGTACATTCCCCCTCTCATATTGGAGCAACCTGATATTGATGTAGGTGCAAACACAAAAACCGTATCGCTCACTACGCGACAAATGGAAATCCTCAAGTTTCTACACCAAGGCAAGCAAAACAAAATTATCGCACACGAGTTGGATCTGAGCGAGGCAACGGTCAAGGTTCATGTACGACATATTTTTTCAGTTCTTGGTGTGAAAAATCGCACACAAGCTGTACAGAAAGCACTTGATTTGGGCATACTATGATCTACCTGCTAATCATCATACTGCTTACCTTAGCGATTGTATCATTCCTTTTATGGCGAAAAGCAAAAGAAAATAAAAAGCTACAAGCAAAAATCTTCGAACTCCACAAGCAAAACAAAGCCAATATAGAGAAAAAAACAAAATTCCTGGCAACTGCAAGCCACGATCTGCAACAACCACACCAAGCACTTGGCTTACTTTTGGCTTCCATACACATGGATAAGCTAGACCTAGAAACTGCCAACATTATAACCAAAGCCAAAGAAGCACACGCAGCAACTTCAAAGCTACTGAATCAACTTTTAGATATATCCAGGCTCGATACCACTGAAAAACCAAAGCTTAAGTTGGTGGCACTACACCAATTAGTTCATAGCATTGGCATGAAGTTTATGCCCATTGCTGCTTCCTATGGTGTTGAGCTTAGGATTCGTCAACGCGATGCCTATGCAAAAACAGACCCCATCATGCTAGAACGCATGCTGACCAACATCTTGCTCAATGCCTTCCGTCATGCTAAAAAAGCAAATGTTTTGTTAGCTATACGCAAGCAAACCATCGATCACCAACCATACTGGAAAATTGAAGTGTATGATAATGGCATCGGTATCCCAAAAGATAAACAGCAGCTAATTTTCCAAGAGTTTACCAAGCTTGCAAAGCCTGACCCTTCATCTACACCTACAGGGCTGGGTTTAGGGCTGGCTATTGTCAAGCGACTCAGCGACATATTGGAGCACCCAGTTGAGCTACGCTCACGACTAGGAAAAGGCTCATGCTTTTCCATTCGTCTCAAAACTGAAGAAACACCGCAATATGAACAGGATAAACCACCAGTGGACAGTGTTATTCGCCAACGCATGAAAGTTGCAGTGATCAATGGAGACACTATGGTTCGTGAAAGCTTAAAAATACTTCTCACATCATGGGGGTGCCAAGTCAAAGCATTCAGCTCTTCATATCAAACGCTACAATTCATTCATGATACATCATGGGCTCCCCATGCCATGATTGTGGATGGAACCCTAGAGTCCACACAACTTAACCTTGAGCACATACAAGACATTCGCAAGCTATCAGGATATGATATGCCTATGATTTTAATCACCAAAGATACAAACAGTACCTTTGCCAAAGAAATCCAAGCATTCGGCTTCACGCTACTACAGCACCCTGTTGAAGCTGTTGCATTGCGTTACATTTTAGGAGATAAGTTCATTGCCAAACACTAAAGACATCCAAAGCCTTCTTGAGCTTGAAGAACAAGAGCTTCGCAAGCTATTTGCCGATCTGCACGCTTCTGAGCTTGCTGCTTTTATCCTGGACTGCCGCAATGATGAGGAGCGCATTCAACTCATTGCCGCCATTCCTGATGATGTGCTCGGCGACACCCTGCTTGAACTTCCAGAAGCCTTAAAGGAAGAATTGCTTTCCAAGCTTAATGCCAGCGATATTGAAGAAGTGGTTGAACACTTGGACTCTGATGATGCCACCGATATTCTGCAAGCGGTAAAACCCGAAGTCGCCGATGAAGTTATCAAAGGGCTAGACCCTGAAGACAGACGCGGTATTGAACCATTGCTGGCACATGATGAAGAGTCTGCTGGCGGCTTGATGCAAGCTGAGCTTTTCAAGGTGCGTGACGACTGGAAGGTTGAGAAAGTAATTAAGGTATTGCGCCGCTGGGGTCAAGATATTGAAAACCTTACCTATATTTATGCCGTAAACCAACATGACAAACTCACAGGTGTTGTGCCTTTACATGCTTTGCTATTCTGTGAACCAGACGAGGAAATATGGCGTATTGCAGATGCCGACTTCCCAACGGTTTTGGTCGATGAAGATCAAGAAGCTGTCGCGCGTATTTTCCAGAAATATGATGTGTTGGCACTTCCTGTTATTGATAAAAGAGGTGTGTTGGTTGGTCGGATTACCGCAGATGACATCATTGATGTGGTGCATGAAGAAGCCACTGAAGATATGTATCACCTTGCAAGCCTATCTAATCAGGACGACTTGGCTGAACCCATCCCAACCACGGCATGGCGGCGTGGCGTATGGCTCATGTTCAATCTGGTGACCGCAGTCATTGCATCAGTGGTGATATCCCAATTCCAAACCACTCTGGAGCAAATCGTTGCGCTTGCTGTGCTCATGCCTATTGTTGCCAGTATGGGGGGCATTGCAGGCACACAAACCCTTACTGTCATGGTACGTGGTATCGCTCTAGGTCGTGTTACCTTCGCGAATGCCAAGCGAGCTTTACTCAAGGAAGTGGGCGTGAGTATCTTGACGGGATTAGGCTTTGCTTTTCTGGTGGGTATGCTCGCTAGCCTGTGGTTCCCTGAATATGGTATCACGCTTGGCTTTATCATTGCCGCAGCCATTATGATCAACCTTATCGCAGCAGGTTTTGCAGGATCATTGATTCCGTTAACCCTGCAACGATTAAATATTGACCCCG
>Ga0256839_1003593_pt1 | contig 15866 bp, 16 predicted proteins | sample 354166metaG_FD_185968 | JGI IMG/M metagenome (GOLD analysis project Ga0256839, IMG submission 185968) | Hydrothermal vent microbial communities from Mid Atlantic Ridge, Atlantic Ocean - 354-166 | ecosystem: Environmental > Aquatic > Marine > Hydrothermal vents | place: Atlantic Ocean: Mid... | reverse complement strand
TAAATATTTAACGTTTCATGACTATGAAGTTGATTGGGCTAAAAATGGTGAAGAAGCTTTAGATATGTGCTTTGAAAATCGCTATGATTTATATCTTTTTGATATTAATGTCCCCCTTATTAACGGTATCGATTTGCTTGCTTCTTTACGTGAAGCAGATGATTTTACCCCTACAATTATTATCAGTGCATTGGTAGATATTGAGTCGGTTACAAAGGGCTTTATCGCAGGAGCTGATGATTATCTTAAGAAGCCTTTTGATCCAGAAGAACTTCTTATTCGCATCAAGGCTAAAACCAGTGCACTTCAAGAGAAACTGACCTATAAGGCATATGAGATTGATATGCAAAACAATATCATTAGAAAAGAGGGTCAAATGATTAATCTAGGAGATGTGCTGAAAAACATATTTATCTCTTTAGTAAAAAACTATCCTAATCCTGTAACCAAGGATGAAATCATGTTACTGCTTGAACAACCTACCGATTTAGCTATGCGTGTAAACATCTCTAAATTAAAAAAAGCACTCGATATTGATATTGAAAATGTAAGAGGAGTAGGTTATAAAATTATCTGAAAAAGAGGCACTGTTTAAAAGTTTTTTTTTATTTTTCCTTGTGATAGAGATATTTCTTCTTTTCATTTTTTACCATTATCATAAAATAGAAGAAGAACATCTCAAAGAGAGTCTTTTTTTGGAGATGAAAAATTATAGTCTTACCTTTGATAGTGACCGTTTTGATATCGACATCATCCCTCGTAAGAAAGGCAGTGTATTTTATGAGTTGTTAGAAAATGAAACAACCTTATATATCTTGGTGCCATTCCCTAACAACCAAGAAGACCTTTTAAAAGTTTATTATCCCTTAGCTGACTATAAGTCTTTGACAGATGAATTAGTGATTTCAATACTTTGGCAATTTATCTTTCTTACTTTTATAGCTGTGCTTATCTCCATACTCTTTTCTTCGTATATTTTAAAACCCCTACGTGAGTCTTTAAAACTTTTAGAGATATTTATTAAAGATATTATTCATGATCTCAATACCCCTATTACTTCCATACTTATCAACCTTAAAATGATGGATGCAAAAAATGATGAGGTGGAGAGCATTACAAAAAGTGCAAAGACCATTGCCATGCTACACCAAAACTTAGATGCATATCTCAAAGAGATACAATACAAAAATGAAAGGTTTGACATCCAAGAAGTGATAGATGACCAAGTCTCTTTCTTTGCTCCAATGTATGATTATCTACAGTGGAAGGTAGATGTGGAAGGTGTGATAGTACACAGTGACAAAAATGCTTTATCACGAGTTATCTATAACCTTTTAAGTAATGCATCAAAATATAATACTTCACAGGGTTATGTAGAGATTGGACTTCAAAACAATATACTTTATATAAGCAATAGTAGTTATGGTATAAAAAATCCTACAAAAATTTTTGAACGTTTTTATAAAGAAGGCGACCGTGGGCTTGGCATAGGTTTACATATTGTCAAAAAACTCTGTACACAATTGGAGATACCTATTGAGGTGAAAGTAGAAGGTACACTTGTTACTTTTGAGCTAGATTTATCTAAAGTAACAATGTAGTAACAAATGTTGTGTATTATCGCTTATATTTAAAACAAAAGGAAATTAATTATGATTAAAAAAACATTGATAAGTGCAACCATCGCTTCACTCATTTTAGTGGGCTGTGGCGGTACAGGTACAACGACAACAACTGCCACACAAGCACTAGACGTAAATACACTACCAACATCTGTACTGAATGATGAACTCGCATATACTATTGAGTATATGGTCAACGAAGAGAAACTTGCTTATGATGTCTATACGGATCTTTACAATTATCATTTAAGCAACAGTAACATTGCACTCACTCAGTTTCAAAATGTGGCTCAATATTCAGAAACAAATCATATACGAATGGTTGAAGATTTAGCGATAAAATATGACTTAGAAACTGCAAGCCACCTTGAAAATGGTGTGTATAATATACCTGAAGTGCAAGCAGTTTATGATGCACTTTATAGTAATGGATTGGCATCGCCTGTAGATGCGTATCAATCAGGATGTATGGTGGAAGTAGTTGATATTAATGATTTAAATAGGGATATCTCTATCGCACAAGCGTCAAATGCACAAGATCTTGTGGATGTCTTTACTATGCTTAGAAATGCAAGTTATAACCATTATTGGGCATTTGATGGTGGACTAAAAAATATGGGTGTAACAGATGGATGTTGTTCGCTTGGCACAGTTGATGGCGTTAACTATTGTCATCCAGAATACCCACAAAATACCCAAGGAGGAGGAAGACGTTAGTCCTCTTCCCCCTTTTATTTACATCTATTTTACTACGCAGATGTAGCTTACTCTTCTACACTAAATCACATTAAATTTATCCATTCATATAAGATTTTATTTTCATATATATTTAGAAAAATATCACTCTAAAAAATAGTTTTAAAGTAACATCAAAGTAACAATAGTAACTTATAATACAACATGCCTAAAGAAGGTAAACTTCTTGGCAAAATTTTATACGTAAAGGATACACAATGATAAAAATGATTTTAGCAGCAACGCTTATGAGCGTAAGCCTATTTGCAGTAGATTATACACAAATGACAACAGAAGAGCTTAATGCTCTAAGAGGCACAGTAGCCGTTGAGGATAGAGATGCATTTAGAGCAGAGATGCAAAGTAGAATGCAAGCGATGACAGTTGAAGAGAGACAAGCAATGATTGCACAAAGACAAGCGAGTGGTCAACCTATGGGTCAAGCTTTAAGAGATGGCTCTGGTGCTGGCATGGGTGGTGGTCAAGGTATGGGTGGTAGAAACAGATAATTTCACTTTCATACTTCTCCTTTTTTTAAACAAAGATAGATAATCCCCCTATTTATCTATCTGTCCAGCATGTGCATCACTATATGTAATGCACATGTTTATGTTGATTTAAACATACATATGTATTTATCCAACTTTCTTTTTATAGTCTTTTATCAAAAATGTAAAACCATTACTGTAGATATTTTTTAAATTATTAAGAGTATTTGTGGCAAGTAAATGATAAACCCAAAATATACGTTACATAAAGTGATTGAATTTCAATTATTTTTCCATAGATGTGCAGAAAAATTACTTTCAAAATGATGTAAATATGTGCACAATAGGTACACGTAAACCAAGTAATATACTCCTACATATATAAGAAATATTATAGGAGTATATGATGAAAAATACGAGAGTTACAAAAAGAATAGCCATTACCTTATTGGGTTTAACCTTTTTAATAGGATGTGGAAATACATCTTCGGATACATCGGACTCACAGGGAAATGTGTCTTCAGAAACTGGAGATTCTTTAGTAAATATAGATGAGCCTACCGGATCAAATATCCCTTATTTGAGAGCAAATCACACCAACTATAAAGAGCATGGTAGCAATGCAACACCTGCACCAGTAAAAGACCCCACGGCAAGAAGTATTAACTGGACGATAGCAGCTACGACAGAAGATGGTGCTAAAAAACTAGCTGAACATATACTTTTTATGGTAAGACAACTTGAAGCAGATCAAAATCCAAGAGGATGGGATAAACTCTTTCTCATGGAGGCTTATATGAAGTATAACAAATATTATACTACTAGTATTGAAAGAAGTGCTACAAATGTAGTGGTAAGTAAAAATGCAACTACCGCTTGTGCCTATGAGGTTATTTCTGCTCATAGTGATGCAGTAAGTGGTGATTTTTTTGCTAGAGGAGCGTTAATGGTAAACTACTCTTCTAGGGCAGAAAGTATTTTAGCAAGTGTTGCATGTGATGATGTGCGAGAAAGTCTTTCATCGTATATTGTTTCTCGTCAAAGAAGTGGGAGTATGATGTAATGCAGATATATAAATATTTTGCGACCAGCCTTACTTTTATAACTTTAGTATCTGTTAATCTTTTTGCTGCTACATTGCCTATACCTCCGTTAGCACCATACACTATGGTAAATGGAGTTAAAACATTTAACATGAATATCCGTCAGTCTACAACACAGTTTTTTTCTGGTGTAAATACGAGAACGTATGGCATCAATAGAAATGTGTTAGGACAGACTATACGTATACATGATGGAGATAGAGTAAAGATAAACTATACAAACAGTTTGTCTGAAGCGACAACAATGCATGGACATGGTATGCATGTACCTGCGATAATGGATGGAGGACCTAAAAACAAGATACAACCTGGTCAAAGATGGACAGCTTCTTATACAGTCAATCAGCCTGCTTCAACAAATTGGTATCATCCTCACCTTATGGGTACAACTGCTAGACATGTCTATATGGGTTTAGCTGGTATGATTATTGTTGATGATGACAATAGTGATACCTTGGCTTTGCCTAAAACCTATGGTGTGGATGATATTCCTCTTATTATACAAGACAAACGTTTTACATCAAGTAGACAAATACATTATGCTCCAAACAGAATGGAAATCATGAGAGGCTACACTTCAAGAACGATGATGATAAATGGTTCCATAAGTCCTACAGTCTATGTAAAAGATAAGCAGATACGCTTTAGAGTACTCAATGCTTCTAATAGTAGTTTGTATAATTTACGATTTTCTGATGGCAGAGCTTTTAAACAAATAGCAACTGATGGTGGTTTTTTAGAAAAACCTGTAAATCTAAGTAGTCTACTTTTGAGCCCAGGAGAAAGAGCTGAAATAGTGGTAAATTTTAGTGGTGATTTAGGAAGTACCGTGACACTAAGAGAAACAAGAAATAACATAAATATTATGACAGTAAATGTAAACCGTACTTCTACAGGTGTTACATCAGTCCCCTCGACATTAAAGAAATTAGAGAAATACCGTGCGTCAGATGCAGTCAGAACACGAAACTTTTTACTCAACACTGTAGGTGGTGGGATGATGGGACAAATGGCGATTAATGGTAGAGCATTTAACTTAAGTCGTATTGACAATGTAGTCCCTGTAAATGATATAGAAATATGGAACATACGAAATACGATGAACCTAGAACATAATTTTCACATACATGCGATACATTTTATGATACTAGAGCGTAATGGAAGTACTGCAAGAGTAGCTGCAAATGAAAAAGGCTATAAAGATGTTGTAAGAATTCCACCTAACAGCTCAGTGAAGGTGATTATAAAAATGAAAGACTATATAGACCCTAACAATGGCTATATGTACCACTGTCACTTTTTAGAGCATGAAGATGATGGTATGATGGGGCAGTTTACAGTGATACAAAATAAAAATAACCCTGTAACGCAATGGGCGCCCATAATGATGGATAGTATTACTACAATGGTACCATCTCCACTGCCACTTGGTTCTACAACATATTGAGAATTAGAGTGTAAACTCTAGTTCTCTTTAGCACATTTATTATCTATATAGTCTTGTACAAACTGCCGTACATCCGCGTACACAAATGAGTCTTTGTAGCCGTCTATTTTCCCACCACTTGCGTTAACATGCCCCCCACCATTTCCTATGTGTGCTGCCATAGCTGATACGTCCAGTTTATTGTTAGAGCGCAACGAGAAGTTCCCTCTGAAGTTGACATCCATGTAAAAATCATAATCAGGATTGGCTAGCATTGAAGCATTACCGATGATAGAGGCATTACCTACGTTGTAACCCAAGATACCTTTATGACCTTTGTACTCTATGGTTAGACGTTGTTTATCTAGTGTCAGTAAGTTGGTGACATAGTTTGCTACGAGGTTGTCTTTTGTGTCATTTTTATCTTTAATGAAAAAGGCTTTTTTTGTAGGGTGTAAAGCATCATCAAGTTTGATGGGAGCATCTTCTTCATCTACCAAATTTTTTGCAGCCTCAATCATAGAGAGTTTAAAGGCTCTATCTTCAGCAGGGAACAAGATGCGTCCTATCTCCCTAGCCCCTGAAATCATTCCTAGCATCACTTTACCATACTCAAAGAGTGCATCATCACTTACCCAAATATCTATGGCATTAATGGCTTGGACGATGCGGGCTAAATCGTTGTTAGCATCAAAGTTATAGTGTTTTTGTAACCATTCATAGGTGATGAGTGTGGCACAACGTTTTGTGTCTAGGTAGTACCATGCAAAACGCTCAGCTGCACTTGCACCCGTGGCATGGTGGTCAAGTAGTTGAAGTTTTGCCCCTATGCGTACAGCCTCTTTCTCTATCCAGTTTCCCTCTTTTGTTGTAAGGTTAAGGTCGGTGATAAGGATCAGGCGTTCCGTTTCATCACCATGTATGAACTTATCTTGTTCTATCTTTTTCACTATCTCAGCTAAACGTGAAGGCACTTCCGGACCATAGTTAGCGTTGTAGCATTCGATTTTCTCAAAACATTGTTGAGAAAGATACTGACAGCCATAGCCGTCAAGGTCTATGTGAGAGAGGTGGTAGATGTGTTGTTTCATAAATGTATGCCTTAGTATAAATGTAAAATGTGACTAGTCACATGAGCCATCTGCTGAAGATGACACAGCGTCAGCGTAGGAAAGATAGGCTTTGCCTATTTTACGTCCTATTGTATGACAAGGTGGTAGATGTGTTGTTTCATAAAAAATGTGCCTTATTAAAAATTAAAATTATGGGTGTATTATAGCGTAGGATTGATTGAAGGAGAGTATTATAGTATGTCACTAAGCATCAAGCCATGCAAAAAGTGATCTATCTTGGTTTGGAAGTTTATTAAAAATGGTGAAATAGCACAAGTCCCTATGGCACCATTGGGGCAGCTATCCATGTAGGAAGTGCAGTCAAAAACGGCAGGTTTTTTACCTTCTGCCGCAATGATGATTTCGTTGACAGAAATCTCTGTTATCTCCCTTGCAAGTATAAATCCACCATGAGCACCTTTACGAGACTCTAATATACCTTGCTTTGCAAGACCTTGGAGTATCTTAGCGAGGAAACTTTTAGGTATAGAAAGGTCTTTGGCTAGTTGCTCTGCACCTAGGGGTATGTCAGATTGACGTATGACATCTAAAGAGAGTAGAGCATATTCGGTTGCACGTGTTAACAACATAGTTTTGCCTTTGGTTTAATAATTTACTTGCTGTGGTAATAAGACTATTTTACTCTAATTTTATTTAAGTAGGCATTATAAGCCTTAGGTAAGCTTATATCACTATAATTGCAAACTCATTTTGAGAATTAAATACCAATCAGGAGGTCATTATGGCTTTAGATCAGGCGAAAAAAGCAGAAATTATTGCTAAATACGCAAGAGGCGAAAACGATACAGGTTCTACAGAAGTACAAGTTGCACTATTAACTGAAAGAATTACTTACTTAACTGAACACCTTAAAACAAACAAAAAAGATCACTCTTCAAGATTAGGACTACTTAAATTAGTTGGTCAAAGAAGAAGACTTATGAGATACTTAAGAAAAGTAGATCTTAAAAGATGGAATACCATCAAAGCAGATATGGGTATCAGAAACTAAGTTTTATCTGATACTATCTCCAAGATGTTGTCTCCCGACAACATTTTCTATGCACTCATACACTCAAATTAATTTTCTAAATATTTATATACTTATGACCCCATGCATAATATGCCATTTAGCGATATTATGGGAACCGAACAGTGTTAAAAATATAGTTTAGTCACATTGACTCAACTACTACTTGACAAATATGCACTCAATGTTGTATAATACTTCCAAGCATTTAAAAATAGATGCAATAAATTATACAAAAGGAGGTCTGTTTATGAGTCAAGAAGATGTGAAAAATGAAAATTTTGAAGAGACCGAAGATGTTGTAGAAGAACAAGTAGATACAGTGGAAGAAGAGACTGTTGACCCTTTAGAAGCTGCACTGGCTGAAGCGGCAGACTATAAAGATAAATACTTAAGAGCACACGCTGACTTTGAAAATGCAAAGCGGCGTTTAGAGAAAGACAAGATAAATGCTGTCTCTTACGCTAATGAAAGTTTTGCTAAAGATATTTTAGCCGTGATAGATTCATTTGAGAATGCACTAGCTTCTATAGAAGGTGCAGATGAAGAGAACTCTTCAGAAGTATTGAAGCAAATGAAAGAGGGTGTAAACCTTACCTATGAGCAACTTAAAAAGATATTGGAAAAAAACCATATCAAAGAGGTAGACTGTTCAGGTGCATTTGACCCAGAAGTACATCAAGCCATCATGCAAGTTGAAAGTGACGAGCATGAAGAGGGTGATGTGGTACAAGTGATGCAAAAAGGCTATACGATAAAAGATCGTATTTTACGCCCTGCTATGGTGAGCACTTGTAAATAGTGTGACTAAATGTCACGTTATTTCAATGCGAAACCGAGCATAACGCGAGGCTGGAGAGCACTTGTAAATAGTGTGACTAAATGTCTAAACTCGTTACTCCTGTCCTCAGGTGTAACGTATAGATAAAAATTAAGTGTTCCACCTCAGGAGAGGAGGAACAAGTTGAGATATATTTTAAAAAACTTGATAAATTGCAACTTTAGTTGCATTGACTCAAGTTAGATTTAGTGTATAATACACACAGATAAACAATTTAACTCCAAAGGATAATAATATGGCAAAAGTATTAGGAATAGATTTAGGAACAACAAACTCTGCAATGGCAGTGTATGAAAATGGCGAAGCAAAGATTATTGCAAACAAAGAGGGTAAAAATACAACACCTTCTATCGTTGCATTTACAGACAAAGGTGAAGTTTTAGTAGGTGAGTCTGCTAAACGTCAAGCTGTGACTAACCCAGAAAAAACGATTTACTCTATCAAGAGAATTATGGGTCTCATGTGTGATGAAGATAAAGCAGCAGAAGCAAAAGAGAGACTTCCTTACCACATCATCGACAGAAATGGTGCCTGTGCGATTGAAGTAGCAGAAAAAACATATACACCTCAAGAGATTTCTGCAAAAGTACTCATGAAAATGAAAGAAGATGCAGAAGCATACCTTGGTGAGACTGTAACAGATGCTGTTATTACTGTGCCAGCATACTTCAATGATGCACAAAGAAAAGCGACAAAAGAAGCAGGAACGATTGCAGGTCTTAATGTACTAAGAATCATCAACGAACCAACCTCGGCAGCACTTGCATATGGTCTTGATAAAAAAGAATCAGAGCAAATCGTAGTGTACGATTTAGGTGGTGGTACATTTGATGTTACAGCACTTGAAACAGGTGATGGTGTCGTTGAAGTTATGGCTACAGGTGGAGATGCATTCCTTGGTGGTGATGACTTTGATAACCGTATCATTGACTTTGTTGCAGAAGAATTTAAATCAGAGTCAGGTATTGATGTAAAAGCTGACGTCATGGCACTACAACGTGTAAAAGATGCAGCAGAAGCAGCGAAAAAAGAATTGTCATCTTCGACTGAAACGGAAATCAACTTACCGTTTATTACAGCAGATGCCTCTGGACCAAAACACTTGGTGATTAAAATCACTAGAGCAAAATTTGAGTCACTTATTGGTGATTTGGTAGCATCTACTATCAAAACTGTAGAGTCTGTACTTAAAGATGCAGGGCTTTCTAAGTCTGACATTAATGAAGTCGTTATGGTTGGTGGTTCAACAAGAGTGCCATTGGTACAAGAAGAGATGAAAAAATTCTTTAACAAAGAGCTTAACAAATCTGTAAACCCAGATGAGGTTGTTGCACTTGGTGCGGCTATCCAAGGTGGTGTACTTGCAGGTGATGTAAAAGATGTACTTCTACTAGATGTGACACCTCTTTCTCTTGGTATCGAGACGCTAGGTGGGGTGACTACAAAAGTCATCGAAAAAGGAACAACCATTCCTGCGAAGAAGTCACAAGTCTTCTCTACAGCAGAAGACAATCAACCTGCAGTAAGTATCCATGTACTTCAAGGTGAAAGAGAGTTCTCTAAAGACAACAAGTCACTCGGTATGTTTGAACTCAGAGACATCCCAGCAGCACCACGTGGTGTACCACAAATTGAAGTAACATTCGACATCGATGCCAATGGTATCTTAACGGTATCTGCTCAAGACAAAGGTACAGGTAAATCTCAAGAGATTAAGATTACTGGCTCGAGCGGGCTTTCTGATGAAGAGATCGAAAAAATGGTACAAGATGCTGAAGCAAACAAAGCTGAAGATGAAAAACGTAAAGCTGTTGTAGAAGCGAAAAACCAAGCAGATGCACTTATTCACCAAACAAGAAAATCATTAGATGATCTTGGTGAAAACTTTGATGCTACAGAAAAAGCAGGTATCGAAACAGCGATTACTGACTTGGAAGAAGTATTAAAAGATGACTCTGCAACAAAAGAGCAAATAGAAGAAAAAGTGAAAGCGTTAACTGAGAAATCACACAAGCTTGCTGAAGCAGCCTATGCCAAAGAGCAAGGCGGTGCAAACCCAGAAGCGAAAAAAGCAGACGATGATGATGTTATCGATGCAGAAGTAGAGTAAACTTTACTTCTTGCAGTAGGTAAGTATGTTTTACATATTTACCTTATTTGGCACAAAATACTACACTATTTTTCTTTTTCAAAAACATTTTTAGTCTACCTTAAACAACACTTCTTTCATCCCTCACATTTTTACAATAACCTGTAAATAAATCTTTGTTTATTACGACTATATTGTACGTAGAGGTTATTTTCAAGCAGCCGTTTTTTTCATTAAGTCTTAAATCAAAATATATTAGATTTTTTAGGTTATAATACCTATACGTAAGATAGAAGGATATAAATATGGAAATTAAAAAGTGTAATACATTAGATGAAGCAAGAGTTGAGATAGATGTGGTTGATAGAGACATCGTTAAACTCATCGCTAAAAGAAATGAGTACATCAAACAAATAGCACACTTTAAAACTTCGGTAGAAGAAGTAAAAGCTGAAGATAGAATAGCAGATGTTATCTCTAAAGTAAGAGAGCAAGCCATATCCCTAGACCTCTCCCCAAACCTCATTAATGACCTTTATGTCCGTATGATAGATGAGATGGTAGAGAGTGAAATTTCAGAATTTAAAAATGCACAGAGATTTTAAACATAAGTCTTACAAAACTTAAAATTTAGTGTGTACTCGTCTACACAGTCTCTATGTTACAATATATGATTGAAATAATTAAAGGTTTGTGATGAAGATACTGTTACTAGAAGATGATGTCATACTCCAAGAGATTATAGAAGAATTTCTTGTGGAACAAGGCTATGAAGTAGAAAGTTTTTTTGATGGTGAAAAAGCTTTAGATGCCATAGGTGTACATAACTATGATATGTTACTTTTAGATGTCAATGTCCCTAACATTGATGGCTTTGAAATACTTTCTTACTTAAGAGAAATTGGCAATACTACCCCTGTTATTTACATCACTTCACTTGCTGGCATAGATGACCTCAAAAAAGGGTTTGACCTTGGTGCAGATGATTACTTACGTAAACCTTTTGAGCTTGAAGAACTTAATGCCCGTATAGAACACATCGCAAGACTCTACAGACTTCAAGAAGAGATAGAGTTTGATGGTATGAAGTTTGTTCCTAAAACTCACCAGATTTTTATGGGAGACAAGGTTATAGAAATGCGTCAGAAAGAGGCTCAGGTCTTAGAATACTTCATACGTAACACAGGTAAGATTATTTCCTGTGATGAGATCATAGAAAATGTATGGGATGATGGACATATACCTACACATGCCACTATACGTACTTACATCAAAAACTTAAGAAAAATGTTTGAAAAAGAGTATTTTGATAACATCAAAGGAGAAGGGTATCGTTTTAACATCGTATGAACGGATATCTCTCGTTAGATTTTTATCTGTCTATTTAGCATCGGTATTTATATTATTGACGATTATTGGTTATCTTTTTTTTGAAAATAATCTTGCTTCCATGAAGTCAGCCATGAAGTTTGAGATGATGTACCAGGCACGCAATCTAAGCTCTGATATCGCCATGAAAGCGATGAAAAATGAAGAAAATAAAGATAGCTTAAAACCTTTTAATAAAACATATTTTCTTAAAAATCTTAAACATTGTCGTTTTGATGCAGGCTATTATGATGCAGATAAAAAACCTATTTATACAGAAATAAGCAATGTTGCACGCTTCGACACGGATTTTTTTATAAAAGATAAAAAGTGTTATACCGTTTCAGAAGATGTAATCGAACATTTGGGTGTACGATATATTGTATTAAAAGAGAATGATTTGGCTCAAGCATTAGATGATTTACGTATAAAAATCATCGGTTATTTAATTTTCTCTTTTATACTTATGGGTGTTGTAGGGTATTTCTTAGGCAGACTCTTTTTGCAGCCTGTACGTGAACAGATAGAGTCTTTAGATAAGTTCATTTCAGATACCACACATGAATTAAATACTCCCATATCTGCTATACTTATGACTATCCAGTCGTTGAAAGATGTAGAACCTAAAAAGATGAAACGTTTAGAGGTAAGTGCAAAACGTTTAAGTACCATGTATAGTTCTCTTACCTATAGGCTTGAAGGTGGAGTAGAACCTTCTGAGGATTTGTGTTTGGCAGTTATTGTAGAGGAGAGGGCAGAGTTTATAAAAGAACTGATAGACTCTAAGCGATTGGCTATCATTTTGGACTTGGAACCTACTAAGATTCATATGCCAAAACGTTCTGTGCATAGACTTATAGATAACCTTATGTCTAATGCTATCAAGTATTCGGATGTGGGAGACACTATCACTGTTACATTAAAGCAAAATATTCTGTCAGTAAAAGATACAGGCATAGGTATCGATGAAAAGATGCAAGAAGATATCTTTAGACGCTATTACCGAGCTGGAGATGAACGAGGTGGCTTTGGCATAGGGCTTAGTATCGTGCTTTCTATTTGTAAAAAGTACAAAATAAAACTAGGACTTGACTCCAAAACAGGAAAAGGAAGTACATTTAAACTTACATTTCCTAAAATAAGGAAGTAATTATTCCACGCTATCCATAAGTATCTCGATAATATCTGTCATGGTTAGAATACCTTGAAGTTCATTGTTGTCAATGATAAGAAGACGTTTAATGCTTGAGTTTACCATCATCTTGGCAGCATGCTTTACGTTGATTTTAGATGAGATGGATACTGCGGGAATAACTGCAATATCATACACATTAAGAAGATCAATGTCACCATCTTCTGCTACGATACTTTGTAAAATGTTTTTAAATGTGACTAAGCCATATGCACCATCAGCTTGTACTTTTTCGACAATGATAGACCGTACAGAGTGCTTACGCATCAGTTTTAAGGCTTCTCTTACAGTGGCTATGGGTTGTACAGAGATAAGTTTTTCTTTTGGGGTCATTACTTCTTTTACTAACATGATTATTCCTTTATTGTTTTAGAGCATACATTTGATGTCATCTTCAAAATGTTGAAGCTCTTTGGTGTTTAACCCTGCTACATGGCTAAGCGGTATGGTGAAGGCAAAGCCTGCATTTTCAGGGTTGTCTATATCAAATTTTTCTCGTAGGGCTTTCATGACTTTCATGGAAAGTTTCCTTGGCAAGACAAAAAGAAGTGCAGAAACATTTTCTTCCAAAGTTAGTCCAAAAAAGACTTTCTTCTCCTCAAGACCTATACTTTTTCCATGAAGTATGGTGACAGAACCAGCCCCATGTGCTTTGGCTACTTCTATTGCTGCTTCTTCATCTTTGTCAGCAATGACGGCGATGAGTGCGGTAAATTTCATGACATTTCTCCTTCAGATTGTATTAATTTATTCTTTTTATACTCTGCAACAATACCATAGCCCATTACTGTAAGCATAGGAAACAAAGAGGCAAAAGCGATAAGCCCAAATCCATCTATGAGTGGGTTGCGTCCTTCTATGTTTTCTGCCAAACCAAGCCCTAGTGCTGCTACCAGTGGCACAGTCACTGTTGACGTGGTTACCCCTCCAGAGTCATAGGCTATAGGTACGATGTTCTTTGGGGCAAAGTAGGTAAACACGATAACCATAACATATCCTGCGATGATGTAGTAGTGTATAGGGTCTCCAGAGACCAGTCTGTAGGCGCCCAAGCTTATGCCTACGGCAACACCAAGTGCTACTACTATTCTAAGAACATTTTGTTTAAGGTTTCCTTCTGTAATCTCTTCGGCTTTAATAGCAATGGCAAGAAGAGCAGGCTCAGCCATAGTAGTAGAAAACCCTATGAGAAAGGCAAAGAGGTAGATGAGCAGGTTGTTTCCCATACCTGTAAGCTGTAGGGCAATAGTCTCACCTATAGGGAAAAGCCCCATCTCAAGACCTACTATAAAGGCATAGAGTCCTAAAATCACCATGATGATACCTGTGATGATTTTATGTAGATGAGCCACAGGTTTTTTGATAATCATATACTGAAAGAAAAAGATAACGATGATAATAGGAGCTACATCTTTGATGGTGTCAACCAAAGCCATGAAAGTGTCATAGGCTGAAAAAGTGTACTCAGATGCAACAGACTTTCCACTTTCAACGGCTGTTGTTACAGTTTGTACAGCGGTAGGTGCATCCATGAAGTTATAGACCACGATGCCATAAACTTGCACAAATATCATAGGGGTTAGTGAAGCAAAAGCGATGAGTCCAAAACCATCTATAGCAGGGTTACGACCTTTGATGCTAGAAGCCAAGCCAATGCCCAGTGCTGCTACCAGTGGCACGGTCACAGTAGAAGTAGTTACCCCTCCAGAGTCATAGGCAAGCCCAATAATCTCAGGTGGGGCAAAAAAAGTAACAATCACTACGATGATGTATCCTGATATGATATAGTAGGCAATGGGATGCCCTACCAATATACGAAAGGTACCTAAGGCAATAGCAAACCCAACAGAGAGTGCTACTGTCATACGCAGCCAAAACGCATCAATGAGTCCATTTGAAATGAGTGCTGCTTTATCGGCAATGGCTATAAGGGCAGGCTCAGCTACGGTAGTGGAAAATCCTATGGTAAAGGCAAAGGTAAGTAGCCAAAAGGTAGAGCCTTTGCGTGCAAAGTCCACGGCTAGCCCCTCACCTATAGGAAAGATACCAAGTTCAAGTCCACGAATAAAGAGTGCAAGCCCTATGGCAACGATGGTAAGCCCTATGACTATAGAGAGGAGGTTATCAGGCACAGCTTGGATGATGAGTCCTTGAAAAAGTGCCACAACAACGATGATGGGAAAGAGGTCTTTAAAGGCATTTTTTAAATCCCCCGCAAAGATTTTAATACTGTCATTCATAGAAAGGATTATATCTTTTATAATGTTATTTTATAGAATCTACTTTGTAAAAAGGATGTAAATATTATTAAGATGTTACTTCTTGACCTTATCGCGTGGCACAAATTCCAGCACTGTAGCATTGATACAAAAACGCTGTCTGCCTCCAGGTGCATCGTTAAAGACATGTCCTAGATGAGCCCCTGATTTTTTAGCAAGTATCTCTACACGTCTCATACCGTAGCTGTTGTCTTCTTTTTGTATAGTGGTACCATCTACGGCTTTAAAGAAGCTAAGCCAGCCTGAAGCAGAGTCAAATCTATCTCGTGTATCAAAAAGTATATCTCCAGAGATTTTGTCTATAAAGACACCATCCCCTGTGTTTTTAAACTCTGCATACTGCTTGCAAAAGCGTCCGTCTGTTTTTTGTCTAAAGGCAACATCATAGCCTTCGCTGTTTTCTCCTAGTTTAAAAGCACCTACAGCTTTATAGAATGTTTTTTTATCCATATACCCTGTGTAGGCTTCTAGCTCTTTGCCATCTTCTATGAAAATGATGGTAGGAGTGCCTTGTATCTTGCTTTTAAGTGTAAAACCTTTTAGGGCATCTTGATGTACAGTTCTTAGCGGTATGGTTCCTT
>Ga0256839_1003591_pt1 | contig 15868 bp, 14 predicted proteins | sample 354166metaG_FD_185968 | JGI IMG/M metagenome (GOLD analysis project Ga0256839, IMG submission 185968) | Hydrothermal vent microbial communities from Mid Atlantic Ridge, Atlantic Ocean - 354-166 | ecosystem: Environmental > Aquatic > Marine > Hydrothermal vents | place: Atlantic Ocean: Mid... | reverse complement strand
CAGGTACAATCGACTTTACAACCTCTGAGACCAAAATCGCCACCGCCCCTTGCCGAATCGCTTGTGCAATAAAGTCATGTCCATCAAAGTTCTCTCCTTTAATGGCAATGTAGAGTGCGCCAGCGGTAAGTGTACGGCTGTCGGTACTAACACTGGTAAAACGCACCCGTTGATCATGATCCATTGCACCTATAAACTCGCCTTCCACGGCGTGTTGCAAATCCTGTAATGCCCATGAAAATACACGCTCTTCCATTTGCATGATCTCCTCTTTCGCGAAATCGTCCGGTGTTTCAATTTGTGCCTGCATAGGCGTTAAGTATTTCTCAGGGCATTCACTCGTATTGTCCACTATTTTCTAACTCCAGATACCCAATTTAAAACGACTTTTTCATCTTGAAAGGGGGTTTTAATCCCCTCTATCTCTTGATAATCCTCATGTCCTTTTCCAGCAATCAACACCACATCGTCGGACGTTGTTTTTGCTAACACCTGCTCAATCGCCTGTACTCGATCCAGCACCACACCCACCTCTTTGGGGTGTTGAAAGCCGGTCATAATCTGTGCCACAATCTGCTCAGGATTTTCAAACCTTGGGTTATCATTGGTCACCACCACCACATCGGCAAACTGTTCAACCACCTGAGCCATTAACGGACGCTTGCCTTGATCTCGATCGCCACCGCAACCAAATACCACCCATAACCGCCCTGTTGTCGACTCCGCCACATGCTGTTTGGCGGCCTTTAATACCTGAGCCAGTGCATCTGGGGTATGGGCAAAATCAATCAATACCGTCGGCTGTACGCTTGACAATTTAAGCGGTTGCATACGACCCGGCACAGCTTGTAAATGGGCAAGTTCTGCAATTAAGATATTCCAATCCGCTGGTACCAACTCCTCTAACGTGCTTAACTTGCTCGCCAAAACGATGGACAGTGCACAAAGAATGTTTTCAACATTAAATGCACCCAGTAGCGGAACAAAAACACGCTGTTTATTTTCTTCCCCCCCCTCTCTCAACGCCTGGCCACTTAATTCAAATGTCATGCCCTGCGCACTCATAATTAGTGTGTCGGCATACAGATCATCCAGCGGGCTGAATGCTTGCTTGTCATTGATTACCGCATAACGCCAAAGCATTTCTGCGTGTTTGGGTTCCGAATCCAGCCGAGCAATTAACGCTTGTCCCACCGTGTCTTGGGAGTTTAATACCTTAATACGTGCCGGATATTCGGTAAACAGTCTTTTTTTCGCGTATTGATAGGCGTCTAAACTACCATGAAAGTCAATATGATCGCGTGTCACTTGTGTTAATGCGACCGTTTCAAAAACGACTCCAAAGACTCGACCCAATTCTAGTGCATGCGAGGAAACCTCCATCATCACCCAATCCACATCCTGTACAACAAACTCCGCCAATAGGCGATGCACGGAGACTGCATCGGGCGTGGTGTTGTGTGTTTCAGCAAGCGATTGAATCGCTCCGTTACTCAAAACGCCATTGCCCAGTGTACCAATCAACGCTGTTTTTTGTCCTAACGCCGTCAACAACTGTGCGGTATAAAATGCAGTTGAGGTTTTACCATTGGTTCCTGTGATACCAACTACCTTAAGTTGCTGACTTGGCTGGTCGTAAAACCAGTTGGCCAACTCGCCTAAGCGGGTTGCTATATTTTCCACCCACACATACTCTGTCACCGTTGATTGTGCCAATAACAACTGCTGTTCTGCACTCGGCTTTTTATCGGACAAGATCAACGCGGGCTGCTTTGCCAAGACCTCCACCAAAAAATCAAGCCCATGCACCTGCTCGCCCTGTAATGCAATAAAACCGTCGCCCAACTGAACCAAGCGTGAATCGATCGTCAGGTTTGAAATCGAGTTTGAAAAATTTCTCCCCCCCCCTTGTTGCGATTCTATGGGCTCTTCAAGGGCTAAAAAAGAGCACATTTGCGCGATTGTTTTCATAAGGTGTCCCCCTTAACACTCGGCGCTGAAAACTCCGTAGTTTGGTCTTGTGGAACATCACGCAATCTCAACGCCTCTTCCATCACCTCCTTAAACACCGGCGCGGCAACCAGCCCGCCATAGTACACACCTCGGCTCGGTTCATTGACCAGAACAACCATCACCAGATCGGGATCCGAAACAGGAACAATGCCGGCAAACAGAGACAGATAGGTATTCTCTTCATAGCCCCCTCGTTTGGTTTTATGCACCGTTCCCGTTTTTCCTGCTACACGATACCCTGGAATAATCGCTTTCACCGCTGTTCCTTCACGAGAAACCACGGTCTCCATCATCTGAAGCACCGCATTGGCAACCTCAGGCTTAATCAGCTGTTCACCCTCTGGTACCTCATCCAATTTAATGATACTAAGAGGCACCATCTTTCCTTGGTTCGAAAACAGCAAATAAGAATGTGCTAAATTCAATAAATTGGTGCTAAAGCCATAACCAAACGAGGCGGACGCTTGATCAATATCTTGCCAACGAGAAGCCCCTTTTAAGTAACCACTATTTTCACCGGGGAGAAACACACCACTGTCGCGACCAAATCCGATGTCATACCAAAAATCATGCTGTTGCTTAGGGGTCAACATGAGCGCAATCTTTGCCGCACCAACGTTACTGGATTTTTTAACCACCTCCAACGGCGTCAAGACACCATGGTTACGACTGTCGGTAATTCGATTGCCTTGAATTCGAATCGAGCCGGGACTGGTGTCAATTTCAGTCTGTTCAGTAATCAACCCCTCCTCTAACGCTTTGGCGACCACAAACGGCTTTACGGTAGAACCCGGTTCAATCAAATCGGTCACCACTCGGTTACGAATCGCTTTGCCTGTACGCTGCTTAGCGTCGTTTGGGTTGTAACCCGGTAAACTGACCAGTGACAATATTTCACCGGTTTTTGCATCTAAAATAACGGAACTTGCGGACAGCGCCGCATGCTCTATCATCACTTTTTTTAACGCTCGATAGGCGACATATTGAATACGATTATCAATGCTTAATGTAATCGGCCTTCCGGGTTCTGACGCCTTAATATCTTTCACAAAATCAATCACTCGACCTGAACGATCTTTAATCACCTGTTTTTTTCCGGCGCTTCCCTTCAGCCACTCGTCATACGCTAACTCAACCCCCTCTAAACCTTTATCATCAATATTGGTAAACCCGATTAACTGAGCCGCGCTCTCTCCCGCAGGATAGTAACGCTTATACTCCTCTTGAACGTACACGCCCGTTAACTTTAAAGACTCCAATTCTTCTGCAATACTGGGTAACATCGAACGCTTTAAATACAAAAAACGTCGCTTTGATTTTGCCCTAATCTTTTTAGCAATGGTGCCTTGACTCACCTCTAATACCTTCGCTAACTTGGCATAGGTATAGCGATAACGATTAATCAACCGTTTATCGACCCAAATAGAAGGGAGTAACTTACTCACCTGAATCTGTCTGCCCGCATTTTCAAAGGTTAACTCAACATGTTTAACATAGATGCCCGACAGATCGAGTTCTGCAATCTGCTGAATTACTTTCTGATCGGCGACCTGTTGAATAAAACTTAAACGCTTCTGACGATTGTCTTCAATGCGCTGATTGAGCTGCGCATCCGATAAATTTAATAGCCGCAGAAAAGTGCGATATTTCTGTTCATGTCCGACCACAATCTTAGGATCGACCCAAATGGCCGCCATCGGGGTACTTAAGGCCAGTAATGTCCCATGACGATCATAAATATCACCTCGATAAGCGGGAATTTCAATGGTTCGACTTTGACGTTTATCGGCTTCATTTTGAAGAAACTCCGTTTTCAGTATTTGTACCGAAAAGGCTTGGGCAATAATCGCGATAAAGCCTAAAACAATTAAAAAGAAAACCACGCTGTCACGGTGAATCTTCAGCCGCTTACTCACCTTCAGCCCCCAAAGGTGCAACGCTTAGGGGTTGCGGGGGGTGAACAATATAAATTGTCTGATAATTTGACTTATCTCGCGTCATATCCAACTGTGTTTTTGCAATATACTCAACCCTTGCTGGCGCGGTTAAATGCTCTTTTTCAAGCCGTAAGCGACCACTCTCTTCATTGGCCTTTAATGCCTGTTTTAACACCTGATAATACTGCGTTTCCAATGCTCTTACCTGATGTTCAACTTTAGAAATCGCTATCAAACTCGCCAATACAAACAGCAACAAAATAAACAGAAAAAGCCCACGCCATTTATTAAATTTTAAATGGGTGGGCTTTGGGGAATTTTTAAACACATTTAACATAGCGGCCTCGTTCAAAAGACCTTAAATATCAATGTGTTCAATTCAAACATTGTCACACGCTAGTCCGCTTGACGGCGCAAGAAGGCGGGAATATCTAAATAACTTGAATTTGACATATTGCTTGAGACATCACTGCCATTGACCGTCATCTTAGGACGCACAACTTCCGCAGGCTCGGTTAAATTTAACTCTGGCTGTTTCATCTCAACGTCCATGGCTTGAGCCATTGGAGCAGGCACAGGTTCGGGCGCAACCGCCATTTTTGGTTCAGCTGGCGTAACCGTTTGCTCTGCTCGACTGGCCTGAACCCCTTGCAAATTAGGCTTCACCAGTTTAGGTTTTTCAACCTGATTCAAACCTGTTGCTACCACCGTAACACGAATCTCATCATTCATGCTCTCATCAATCGAGGTTCCGATAATAACGCGAGCATCGGATGCGGCAACGAGATCAATCGCATCCCCAACCTCATTAAACTCACCCAGTGTAAAGTCCAAACCACTAGTAATGTTAACCAACAAGCCTTTCGCGCCTGCAACGGAAATGTCTTCTAATAACGGGTTCGCAATCGCTTTTTGAGTTGCTTTCAAAGCACGCTCGTCACCCGTAGCATAACCAACACCCATCATTGCCATACCACGCTCACCCATTACGGTACGTAAATCTTCAAAATCTACGTTAATAATACCGGGACGTGTAACAAGCTCAGAGATACCTTGCACCCCACCATGAAGTACTTCATTGGCGTAATCAAACGCTTTCGCCAAGACAAAATCTTTGCCCAAGACTTTTAAGAGCTTATCGTTTGGTACCACAATCAAAGAGTCAACATGCTCTTGAAGCTCTAAGATCCCTTGGTCTGCGATTTTATTCCGACGTTCAAAACTAAACGGCTTACTCACCACACCAACGGTTAAAATCCCCATTTCACGCGCTGCTTGAGCGACGACGGGTGCAGCACCGGTTCCAGTTCCACCCCCCATACCAGCAGTAATAAACACCATGTCGGCATCTTTTAAGTGCTCTTTGACCTGATCAATATCGTCTTTTGCCGCTTGTTTACCGCGCTCAGGATCAGCCCCCGCACCTAACCCTCCTGCGCCCAACTGAATACAGACGGTATCCAACGAGCTATCCAACGCTTGTGCATCCGTATTCGCACAGATGAATTCAACATCCTTCACTTCTGAACGAACCATATAGTTCACGGCATTACCGCCACCACCACCTAAACCGATGACTTTAATAACTGGCATACCAGGTGTTCTAATTGGTGTGGTCTCTTTTCCTACAAATTTCATGGCGACAATTCCCCTTAATCAACATGATAAAACGATATTTATTAAGAGACCTTTGCACGAAAGTGTGTGAGAGAAAAATCAGGCGTATTTCAGCCTTTTTTATCCATGCATCCTTTCGTACAAAGCTCTCATTTAGTACACCTTCTGTAAAAGGCATACCCGAGTATTTAAATTTTTTCTGCTATTCTTAATACAGCACTACGAGATCTTTTGTTTTCCTGACACTCGGCCTTACTTGGAAAGATAGGTTTCCCTACTTTTTTCAGTATCGGCTCAACCACCTCAATTAAAATCGGGGAATCTGGAAACAGATCTTTTATTTTAGATTGATCACGTATATATACTTTTACAATTCGGTCTTCTAATGAGTGGAAGCTAATCACCGATAGGCGTCCCTTCGGAGCCAATACTTCCATCGAGGCAATCAATACATTTTTTAATACATCCAACTCACGATTAACTGCAATGCGAATCGCCTGAAACGTTCGTGTCGCAGGATGTTTATTTTTATCCACTTTTGGAGAGGCTTTTTTAACCAGTTCTGCCAAATCCAATGTGGTATTTAAAGTGCCCTTAACGACCTCTTCTTTAATGACTCGTGCGATACGCCCTGAAAAGCGCTCTTCGCCATAATTCTGTAAAACCAACTTCAATGTTTTCTCGTCCACTTGCGCCAACCAATCCTTAGCGCTTAAGCCCACTTCGGGGTTCATCCGCATATCCAGCGGGCCGTCTCGCATAAAACTAAAGCCCCGCTCAGCATCATCCAACTGCGGTGAGGAGACCCCTAAGTCCAGTAAAACACCATCGATCTTTCCGACTAAACCACGCGCTTCGCAATAGATTTTGATGTCTTCAAAACTGCCATACTGAACTTCAAAACGTTCATCTTGAAAATGTGTTTTTGCATACGCGATCGCTTCTGGGTCTTGATCAATTGCCAATAACCGACCTTTCGGACCGAGCGCATCCAAAATCGCTTTTGAATGACCACCTCGACCAAAAGTACCGTCAATATAAATCCCATCAGGCTTAATATTTAAGCCCGCTACCGACTCCGCCAACAGCACTGAAAAATGATTAAATTCTGAATCCAACCGCATCACCCTTAATGGTTATAAACTTAAACTGGCCAGCGATTCAGAAACCTCACTTGACACCACTGACTCCAACATGTCAGGACGGCTAGCATCCCACGCCTCTTGAGACCACAGTTCAAATTTGTTTCCCTGCCCTAATAAAATGGCGGGCTTATCAATTTTGGCGTGTTCTCTTAACAAGCTCGGAATTAAAATACGACCTTGCGCATCCACCTCCATCTCTGAAGCGTGCCCTAATAAGAGTCTTTGATACAATCGTGCTTGAGGATCTACATTGGGTAACGCCATTAACTTGCGCTCAATTACCTCCCACTCGTCCAATGTATAAATCAGTAAACACGGGCTATGCAGATCAATCGTGGCAACCAACTGGTTATCACTGGCGTCAGAAATCGCTTCACGATATTTTTTAGGAATCGCCATGCGCCCCTTAATATCCAAATTGATTGAATTGATTCCCCGAAAAAAAAGCATTTTATTCCACTTTTCGCCACTTTGCCCCACTTAGTGCCACTATATGGATATTCTGCCCCCCTGTCAACCGACAAAACTTAATATTTTCATTACAAGACAACAACTTAGACGCATTGATAACATTTACTTATAGAACAGTAATTATACTTATAACTATAGAATTCAACTGCTTACAACTATGTTGCCAGTTTATTTTTAACTTCAGGCTTTAAAACATGAATACTGATACTCTCTGCAACACAACACTACTCAACCCCCAGAAACACCTTATATGGTAGATAACTCGAAACCAAAACACCATATAGACAAAAACCAGGCACAATAAAACCGTCCACTCAGACCAAGTGGGGATTTTTTTATTTTATTCTGAAATAATTTAGGAGAGAAATAGAAATGAAGAAAAAGGAAAAGTGGGTCTGTAAGCCGGGTTCTGTACGTTTAACAAATTGCTTTGCGAAACGTGACAACCATTCATCTGGATTAGACATCACTGCCAACCTCAAGCAACCTACCCGGAAACCCCTGCGAGCAGCAAAGTGTTTTAAGCAAGCTTAAAACGTTGTTTCCCTATTTGGTCTTGCACCGGATGGGGTTTTCACTGCCACACCTGTTACCAGTTGCGCGGTGCGCTCTTACCGCACCATTTCAACCTTACCTGTGCTTGCAAAGCAAGCCATCGGCGGTATATTTTCTGCTGCACTGTCCATCGGCTCACGCCGCCCAGCCGTTAGCTGGCATCCTGCTCTATGGTGCCCGGACTTTCCTCCGAAGCGTCAAGCGCTTCCGCGGTTGTCTGACCCACTTTAGGTCGCCTATGGTATAGGAAACTTACTCAAAAAGCGACCGTGGCGAACATTATTTTAAACGCTCGCTTAACTCTTGTGCCAACTTGTTCCGATAACGAAAGGGCACTTTTTGGTTGATCATCACCGCAAAAGGGTACCACTTTTTTTGGTTGCTTTCTTCACGGTATAAATAACCCGCTAAGGTGCTCACCCCTAACAAAGTACCCGATTTCGCATACACATTTGATTCAATCTCCGGCAACAGATCACGCCAAGGTTCAAAGGCATGTAAAACATCAATCAATTGTTCAGGAGATAAGCGGTTTTCACGTGAGAGTCCCGCACCCTCTTTTACCGTAAAATCTTGCCAACCAAACTGCTCTGTTAACTGCTGCTGATAGACGCTGGCGACGGTTTCGGCACTGGCGGGCACGCCCGTTATCTCTCGACTTAAATTTAACGCCAGTTGATTGGCAATAAAATTGGTCGAATACTTCATCATGGGGCGAATCACCTCTGACAATACTTGACGATTACGATGTTCATACAATAAAACGGCGTTTTCAGGAACAGAAGCCCTCTCAACGCCCTGATCGACATTCACGCCTTCTTGCCTTAAAAAAGCCGCTAACAACTCCGCAAAATAACGCTGAGCAAGCACTTCGTTCTGCCCTAAATTAATCCGTTTTTTTAACCCTGATTTTGTTTGCGTAAACGCCTGAATTTTGCCCGCTAAAAAAGTGGCGGTTGGCGTGATAGGCGTTTGAAGTTCGCCCGAAATAAACCCTTCTGCCGTTTTTTGAACATACAAAGTATTAAAGTTGGCCGCTAATGCCGAAGAGACGGCATCGTAAGGGTTATCTGTTTGACTGGCACCTGAAAACTTTATCCCCCCCTTATAATATCCCGTATCCAATTGAATCCCGGCTAAACGAGAAATCCCTTGTTGCTGTAAACGTTGCGCCAATTGTTTCGCCACAAACGCCAACTCTTCTGATACTAAAAAAGGGTCGCCATACCCTTTCACTAACAGCATCGGCGAGTATTGCCCCGCTTCTGTAAGATAAAACTCTGTTTTAAAACGGTAATCGGCACCCCAGTGCTGTAACGCCAACAAGGCGGTAATCAGCTTTGTTGTCGATGCCGGAATAAACGCTTGTTGATGATTTTTTTGATATAACACACCACCCTGTTCAGTCGTGACAAACAACCCTGCATGTTGCAGTTGATTAAAATAGCGTAACTGCATTCCCTCATCTAAAGCGCTAGAAAACGCTTCATTTGCAGAGGCTGTTAGCGATAAGCTAAGGCAAAAAACAGTCGAAAGTAACGTAACGATATTCATTAATTTTCCAAGTAATTTAGGTATAATCAAGCACATGCACACACCTGACAATATCGCCATTCAAATCAGCCCTTTTGGCGATCCTGACCAAGCGCTTCAAGCCGCACAACAACTCAGTCAACAATACCAGATACCGCTTGCTCAGGACAATCAAAACGCCTCTATTTTACTAGGCTGGCATCAAACCGCCAAAGATCCAATACCAAAACTTGCCCTGTTTCAACCCGAAAGTGGCGCAGTGTTTATTGATTTTACTCAAGGCAAAAAAGCCCATCGCCGACAATTTGGCGGGGGCAAAGGGCAACCCTTAGTCCGAGCCATGGGAAAACTTGAAAACCGACTGCCAAACATTATCGATGCCACCGCAGGCATGGGCGGTGACAGCTTTGTATTGGCCTCGTTAGGGTTTGAGGTACTTATGTTAGAACGCGCTCGTGCGGTCGCCGCGCTATTAGAAGATGCGTTACGACGCGGTAAGAATACAGCCACACACACACACGACACGGAACTACTCGACATTTTAAGTCGCTTGCAACTCCTTCATACCAATTCCGCCTCTTTTTTACAAGATGCAACAGATACAAAACCGACCATTGACGTGGTGTACATGGATCCAATGTACCCTGAAAAAAAGAAAAAAGCCGCAACTAAAAAAGAGATGAAAGTCTTGCAAAACCTCGTTGGCCCCGACCAAGACAGCCAACACTTACTGCAAGCCGCACTGCAAGCCGCACGCTATCGCGTTGTAGTCAAACGTCCTAAAGGCGCAGCTATTATCACGCTCGACAACCCAAAACTAACACCCACCGCCCAGATTGCGAGCCCTAATACACGCTACGATATTTACTCGATTAAAGCGTTCCTGTCCGCTGGGTTGCTTACCCCTTAAGCTCTAACACTCGGCTGTAAACAGGTTTCTTTTTAATGCCCGCGTAATTTGCCACAATTTCTGAAATCTGCTTAATGGGTAAATTTTGTTTTAAGAGTACCTCAATCAAACCATCCCATTCCGAGAGCGCAACCGCTTCTTTTTCTGACGCCCCCCCCAGCATTAACACAAACTCACCGCGCACTTTATCGGGATGCTGCTCAAAATAGTCGCTCACCTCTTCAATCGTACCCGAAACAAATTGTTCAAATTTTTTGGTCAACTCACGAGCCACCGACATCATTCGATCGGCACCCAATACGCTTTTTAAGTCCGCTAAGGTCGCAACCACTCGATGAGGTGACTCATAAAACACCAAGGTTCTTGTATCTTCCGCCAAGCCCTGCAACACTTGCACACGTTTCACGGATTTTGCAGGAAGAAACCCTTCATAACTAAAGCGATCGGTTGGCAACCCCGCGGCACACAGCGCAGTAATGACCGCACTTGGTCCAGGAATCGGAACCACTTGAATCTGGTGTTGACGCAGTAACTTCACCAAATGATACCCCGGATCATTAATCAGCGGTGTACCCGCATCGGACACCAGTGCACCCGACTCTCCCCGCTGTAATCGTTCCAGCAGTTGTAGACTGCGATACTCTTCATTATGGTCATGCAAGCTGATTAATGATTGATTAATGCCAAGCGATTGCAATAACGGCCGTGTATGTCGTGTGTCTTCCGCCGCCACCCAATCAACCGAGTCCAATATCTCCACCGCACGTTGCGTAATATCTTTTAAATTACCAATGGGGGTTGCCACAATAAAAAGCGTGCCGGGTTGTGAGTCCTCTAAATGTGTTTTAATAGTGCTGTCCTTTTTTATATTTAACGCGGTAAGTAGGTTTACGCTATAATTGGCACAATATATTGTAACGAACGTATTCTATCGAAAATGAAAAAAACTATGTCTTTTTATCCCTTAAAACACCTTGCACTTTCCAGTTCACTTATTGCTTTTATTGCCTTAAATGGTTGTAGCACGCCGCCTAAGCACTCCAAAGAAAGTTCAGCCCCCCCTAAAACCGAAGCGGTTAGCGCGGTTGAACTATTAAAAACCACCCCTCCGCCACAACTAAATGCAGAAGAGCTAACCACCCTAAGTGATATTGAGCTTGAACTCCAAATGGCCACCGCACAACAACAAGCCCAGTGGCCAAACTTTATTCTATTAAACCACCAACTTTGGCAAACCGCAGGGGATAGCGGACAAGCTCAAATTGAACAAAGCATTTGGGATACCATTAGCCGGCAACCACTCGAACAGATTAAAACCACCATTCAAACTCTTAAACAACACCCAAACACCTCTGTACAACAGTGGGGCGAATTATTAGCGATTTTAAAAGGCCCCGCAGAAGACCTTCATAAAAAACTGGAACGCCTAAATAATTCCAATAGTGATGCCATCTACATGCACCACCTACTGCCTGGTTTTACCATGCAAAACATCTATGTTCCGCCCCCCAAACAAATTGCTGTTTTACTCCCTTTTGAGGGAAAATATCAGCATGTCGCCAACCAAATTAAAACCGGCATTATGAAAGCTTTTATGGCCTCAGACCAGAATATTCTTCTAAAATTTTATAACGCAGGCGCTCTTGATGAGGTTGAACAGACTTACCAGCAAGCCAAACTAGAGGGAGCCGATTTTGTCATTGGCCCCCTTCGTAAAGAAGCCATTGATCGACTGCTGACCACGGCAGATGAAAATGTACTGGCCTTAAATAACATTGGTTACGCACCGTTTACTCAGTTTAGTTATAAATCGGCGGATGAAGTGTCGCAACTCATCCGCCACTTTAACGCAAAAAACTACCAAAACATTGGCATTTTAAGCAGTGATAGCGCGGGGAATACTAAGCTCGCTCATGCGCTTAAAACCGCATGGTTACAAACGGAAGGACACAGTGCCGTACTGAGTATTTACCCCGACAAAAAGCCCAAATTACGCCAAGCACTGGGTGCGCTCATTAACGAAGAGACCAGCAAAGAACGTTACAATACGCTACGCTGGTCAACGGGACAAAAACTAAAATTCTTCCCCCGTCCCCGCCAAGATTTTGATGCCATTGTGATTATTGACAACCCCGCACGAATGGCTGTTTTTAAACCACAATTTGCATTCTTTGAACTCAACACCCCGGTTTACGGAACCTCGCAACTGTCCCCTAAAACCTTACAAAACATTTCGCCCAACCATGATTTAGCAGGCGTACAGTTTTTAGCGCACCCAGTGGTGTTTCAACCAAACGATTTAAACTCCAATTTTGAAGCTTTTGGCTGGGACAGCTTTCAAGTCGCCACACAACTTCATAATTTACGATTTGGTGGTTATTTAAGCCAAGGAAAAACAGGCGAATTGACACTCGAAGACCAACAGATCAAACAAAACTTAATTTGGGCAACGTACGATAAAAAGGGTGAATTGATTCCCTTAAGCGAATAACCCATGTGGTTTAAAAAGAAGCCAGTGCATCCTAAAAATCGTGGAGAACAAAAAGAGCAACAAGCATGTGACTGGCTACAAACACAAGGGTTTCACATCCTTGAACAGAACTACCTCTGTAAAGGGGGCGAGATCGATATCATCGCCCTCTCTTCCCATTCAGCCCCCACCCAATCGACACTGGTTTTTTTTGAAGTCAAATACCGTAAAAACAACCACTTTGGTCATCCTGCGGAATTTGTAACCCCAAAAAAACAACAACGAATCATCCATTGCGCCCAATATTTCTTATTAAAACACCCCCATCTTGCACATCACCCCATGCGCTTTGATGTTATCACCTTTGAAGGAGAGCAAACCACGCCAGAGTGGATTGAAAATGCGTTTAGTGTTCCGCATTAAACTCTCCTACCCCACTTCAATAAAACTCAGAAAGAGAAACCTTTACATGAAAGGGGGTCTCTCTCAATCTATGCCGTTAAATCTCGACATCAACTTGCGCTTGTTTCTCGAATAGTCTCAAAAAAATGGCATAATACAAACACTTTAATCGATAAAAGAATAACCAGCTATGAAAACACTAACCATCACCCGTCCAGACGATTGGCACCTGCACCTACGCGATGGTGCGGTACTGAATACTCTCGTGCCAGCAACCGCACGAACCTTTGAGCGTGCGATTGTCATGCCCAACCTTGTGCCCCCCGTAACAACCACCGAGTTAGCGCTGAGCTATCGTGAGCGTATTCTGACAGCAAAACCAGCGGAGAGCACCTTTCAGCCGCTCATGACGCTCTATCTAACCAACAACACCAGCCCTGATGATATTCGTACCGCAAAAGCCTCGGGGCATATCTATGGTTGCAAGCTGTACCCTGCTGGCGCCACCACAAACTCAGACAGTGGCGTTACCGACATCGCCAATATTTATCCTGCACTAGAGACGATGCAAGAAGTTGGCCTTCCATTATTAGTACACGGTGAAGTCACCGCTTCGGAAATCGACATTTTTGATCGTGAAGCCCGTTTTATTGAAACAGTACTTACACCACTATTACAGCGTATGCCAAACCTACGCGTCGTCTTTGAGCACATCACCACGACCGATGCTGCTGAATTTGTTCGCAATGCAAACGACAATGTTGCGGCGACCATTACGGTACAACATTTAATGCTAAACCGTAACGACATGTTAGTTGGCGGCATACGCCCACATCACTACTGCCTGCCAGTCTTAAAACGTGAGCGCCATCGCCTCGCGTTAGTCGAAGCCGCCATTAGTGACAGTGGAAAATTTTTCCTCGGAACAGACAGTGCACCACACAGTAAATGCAAAAAAGAGAACGCCTGTGGCTGTGCAGGTATCTACACCGCGCCTGCCGCCATTGAGTGGTATGCCGAAATATTTGAAGACGCGGGCGCACTCGACAAATTAGAAGGGTTTGCGAGTCATTACGGCCCTGATTTTTATCAACTACCACGCAATCATGAAACGATCACTCTAATAAAGAAACCATGGAAGATGGCCGAAACATTGCCACTGGCAGATGACAGCATCGTGCCGTTTCGTGCAGGTGAAACCATTCAATGGACGGTGGAATAACACAATCTAAATCACCTAAACCATCTCTGTCGGGGCGGAATCCATTTCCGTCCACTTGAAAGCAGATATCGTCTCTGCCCCAACCATTTTCTAGACTTATGCATAAAACAACTGTTCCATAAAAAATAGAATCACACCACAAAGAGAAACCCAACCCCCACCTTTCCAGAAAAAAATTGTTTTTTAGAAATACCAACTTAAGCAACTATTGAAACAATATTAACTTTCCCTTATATAAAAAACATCACCAAAAAATCTATGCTAAGATGATCTAAAAAAATACGTAATCCAACTTTTTTCATAAGGAGAAAAACCATGGAAGAGAACAAAATAAATATGCCCCTATTAGGCGATGAATTTCCTAACTTAAACGAAGTTCAAACTACGCATGGTGCAATGAATCTACCACAAGACCTAAAAGGTCAGTGGTTTGTCCTATTTAGCCACCCTGCTGACTTTACCCCCGTGTGCACTACTGAATTTGTAGCATTTCAAAAACGCTATCATGAGTTTAAAGCACTCAACTGTAAACTCATTGGCATGTCAGTCGACCAAGTGTTTTCACATATCAAGTGGGTCGAGTGGATAAAGTCAGAACTTGGCATTGAGATCGAATTTCCGATCATTGCCGCCAACGATTCGTTAGCCATGAAACTCGGTATGCTACACCCCGGAAAAGGGAGCAACACCGTTCGTGCCGTCTTTATTGTAGACCCTGAAAGCAAAGTTCGACTCATCATGTACTACCCTCAAGAAGTCGGGCGCAATATTGACGAAGTGGTTCGTGCGGTAAAAGCACTGCAAACCTCCGACCAACAACAAGGCGCTATCGCCGCCGGTTGGCCAAATAATGAACTGATTGGTGATCGCGTGATTGTCCCACCCGCAACCAGTGAAGCGGATGCTCAAAAACGCACCGAAACATACGACTGCTATGACTGGTGGTTCTGCCATAAGCCGTTGGAGAAGTAAGCAGTGTATGCCACCCCCGTAGGGGCAAGCCCCCGTGCTTGCCCTGATGACACGCAACGCATAAACAGGGCAACCACTGGGGGTTGCCCCTACGTATATAATTTAATCCAAACCCTCACACCTCAACCCAACGATCCAAATCACTAAAATACAGTACCCATTTTTGGGGTCGTGTTTCCAATTGCGTAAACAGGTTTCCGTAACGCTCTAATTGGGTTTGGTACGTTGCAACCTGCTGTTGGATAAACTCGGTTTTTGATAAATTTTCTCCCCCCCTATCCAAGCTGTAATGATCAAGTATTTCTGTAGGCTTTTCTTAAACCAAACTGAATCAATAATGTATTTTTTAAACGCCTAAAAAGAAAGTTAAACGCCACCTCCCCCTCTGAAAGCACTCGACGTTGAACTTAGCGAAGAGAGCCGTTATAACTTTTTGCTGTTTGAGCAAAGCGAGTTCAAAAAGTTAGGCTATCGAGCTTAGATCAACCGAGTGCGTCAGCGGGGTGCCTTTTTTGGTTACTTTTTTGGGCAAGCAAAAAGTAACATGAAGCCAAGCGATAAGTTATCAGAAAAACACTAAAATCAAATACATTCAGCCAAACTGGGCAACCACAGGGGGGT